>Ga0160419_100629_pt1 | contig 20702 bp, 17 predicted proteins | sample CelAP2metagpilot_2_FD_108196 | JGI IMG/M metagenome (GOLD analysis project Ga0160419, IMG submission 108196) | Phycosphere-associated microbial communities from Cellana algal ponds in Kailua-Kona, Hawaii, USA - Cellana AP2-4-25 metagenome pilot ... | reverse complement strand
GCGACGTGTCGGCCCTGGGCGAGACGACGACCCTCGGCGGTGCCGATCAGGTGACGGCACCGGCGCTCACCGCGCCCGCCACGCCGACGGACCAGGCCTCCCTCGCGGTGGGCGAGGAGGCGGACTTCAAGCGGGCCCAGGAGGCGCTCGCCGCCGGTGACTTTCGCAGCGCCGCGGACCTCTTTGCGACCTTCAATGAGACCTACCCCGGCGGCCCGCTAGCCGCCGAGGCCGACCTGCGCCGGGGCGAGGCCCTGCAGGGGCTGAACGACAGCCGCGAGGCGGCGCGGGCCTTCCTCGCGGCCTTCAGCGCCGCCCCCGAGGGGCCGGTGGCGCCCCAGGCGCTCTTTGAGCTGGGCCGTGCCCTGGGCCAGCTTGGCCAGACCCAGGAGGCCTGCGTGACCCTGGGCGAGATCGAGATCCGCTTTCCCGGCAATCCCACCGTGGCCCAGGCCCAGGAACAGCAGCGCAGCCTGAACTGCGGCTGAGCGGCCCCGTGACCCGGCCCCTGGCAGAGACCCTGGCGGCGGCGCTCGCGCCCCTGCCGCCGGGCGGGCTGGGGGTGGCCGTCTCGGGCGGCGGCGACAGCATGGCGCTTCTGCACCTGCTCGCAGAGCTGTCGCGGGCCGAGGGGTTTGCGCTGCGGGCGGCGACGGTGGACCACGGGCTGCGGCCCGAGGCGGCCGCGGAGGCGGCACTGGTGGCTAAGACCTGCGCTTCCCTCGGCATCCCCCACGAGACCCTGACCTGGCGTGGCTGGCAAGACACGGGCAACCTTCAGGCCGCGGCCCGGGCGGCGCGCTACGATCTGCTGGCCGACTGGGCCCGGGCGGCGGGCCTGGGGGCGGTGGCTCTGGGCCACACGGCGGAGGACCAGGCCGAGACCCTGCTCATGCGCCTGGGCCGCCGGGCCGGGGTCGATGGTCTTTCGGGGATGCAGGGGCGGCGGGAGGACCGCGGGATGCTCTGGCTGCGGCCGCTGCTTCGTTCGCGGCGGGCGGAGTTGCGTGACTGGCTCAGCGCGCGCGGGCTGGACTGGATCGAGGACCCGAGCAACCGGGACCGCCGTTTCGAGCGGGTGCGCATCCGCAAGGCGTTGGCCCTGCTGGAGCCCCTGGGGATCGGCGTGGAGGCCCTCACCGAAGTAGCGGGCAACCTCGCCCTGGCGCGGGAGGCCCTGGCGCGCCAGACCGAGCAAACGGCGCGCACCCTGGCCAGCCTGCCCGGCGGGGCGGTGCGCCTGGCCCGGCCCGGGTTCGACGCCCTGCCGCTGGAGATCCGGCGCCGCCTGCTGGTCAAGGCCCTGGCTTGGGTCGGCGGGGCACCCTGGGGCGCGCGCCGGGCGCCTGTCATGGCGGCGCTGGAGGGGATCGCGGGGGGCCAAGGCAGCACCCTGGGCGGTTGCCAGTTGCTGGTGAAGCGCGAGGCCCTCTGGGTCTGCCGCGAACCCCGGGCGGTGGTCGGCCTCACCTGCGCCCCCGGTGAGCTCTGGGACAGGCGCTGGCGGCTCACCCCCGGGCCGGCCCTCGCACCCCGCGAGGGCCTCAGCGTCGCGGCCCTCGGCCCCGAGGGGCTGGGCCACTTTCCCGAATGGCGCGAAAAGGGCCTGCCGCGGCCGCTCCTGCTGGCCAGCCCGGCCCTGTGGCACGAGGGCGCGCCGGTGGCCGCGGCCCTTGTCGGCGCGCCGCAAACCTGCCATGCGGAGGTCCGAGGCGGCGAGGAAGCCTTCTTTGCCGCGCTTTTATCGCATTGAACCTGCGCCCATCGTCTCTATCTTAAGGGGGAAGGTGCACAGGTCCGACTGTGCCTGTGGCCGTGCGCGGCACGGCCCATGAGATTAGGAGAGTTTCCTTGGGAAATATGCGAAATCTTGCATTCTGGGTGGTCCTGCTGCTGCTCGTCCTGGCCCTGTTCAACCTGTTCAGCGGCCCCGGCGGCAACCTGCAGAACAACGAGATCACCTACTCGGAGTTCGTCGGCGCCGTTGAAAGCGGCAACGTCCAGAACGTGACGCTCGACGGCGAGCAGGTGCGCTTCCGCCGCTCGGACGGCGGTGACTACGTCACCATCAAGCCCGAGGATGCGGAGATCACCAACCTGCTGATCGACAACAACGTGCCCATCAAGGCCACGCCGCAGCAGCAGTCCGGCTTTCAGACCTTCCTGATGTCGCTGCTGCCCATCGTGCTGCTGATCGGTGTCTGGATCTACTTCATGAACCGGATGCAGGGCGGCGGCAAAGGCGGTGCCATGGGCTTTGGCAAGTCCAAGGCCAAGATGCTGACCGAGAAACATGGCCGTGTCACCTTTGACGACGTGGCGGGCATCGACGAGGCCAAGGAAGAGCTGGAAGAGATCGTGGAATTCCTGCGCAACCCGCAGAAGTTCTCGCGCCTTGGCGGCAAGATCCCTAAGGGTGCGCTGCTGGTGGGCCCTCCGGGCACCGGTAAGACGCTGCTCGCCCGCGCCATCGCGGGGGAGGCGGGCGTGCCCTTCTTCACCATCTCCGGTTCGGACTTTGTCGAGATGTTCGTCGGCGTGGGTGCCTCCCGCGTGCGCGACATGTTCGAACAGGCGAAGAAGAACGCGCCCTGCATCGTCTTCATCGACGAGATCGACGCCGTGGGCCGCCATCGCGGCGCAGGCTACGGCGGCGGCAACGACGAGCGTGAGCAGACGCTGAACCAGCTTCTGGTCGAGATGGACGGTTTCGAGGCGAACGAGGGTGTCATCATCCTGGCCGCCACCAACCGCCGCGACGTGCTGGACCCGGCGCTGCTGCGTCCGGGTCGTTTCGACCGGCAGGTCACGGTGCCCAACCCCGACATCAAGGGCCGCGAGAAGATCCTTGGCGTCCATGCCCGCAAGACCCCCCTGGGGCCGGACGTGGACCTGCGCATCATCGCGCGCGGCACGCCGGGCTTCTCGGGTGCTGACCTGGCCAACCTTGTGAACGAGGCGGCCCTGATGGCCGCCCGCGTGGGCCGCCGCTTTGTCACCATGCTCGATTTCGAGCAGGCCAAGGACAAGGTGATGATGGGCCCCGAGCGCCGTTCGATGGTGATGACCGCCGAGCAGAAGGAGATGACCGCCTATCACGAAGCCGGCCACGCGCTGGTGGGGATGAGCCTGCCCAAGTGCGACCCGGTCTACAAGGCGACGATCATTCCGCGCGGCGGCGCCCTTGGCATGGTGATGAGCCTTCCCGAGATGGACCGGCTGAACATGTTCAAGGACGAGTGCCACCAGCGCCTCGCCATGGCCATGGCGGGCAAGGCCGCCGAGGTCCACAAGTACGGCGCCGATGCGGTCTCCAACGGCCCGGCGGGCGACATCCAGCAGGCCTCGGCCCTGGCGCGCGCCATGGTGCTTCAGTGGGGCATGTCCGACAAGGTCGGCAACATCGACTACTCGGAAGCCGCCCAGGGCTACCAGGGCAACACGGCCGGCTTCTCCGTCTCCGCCAACACCAAGGAACTGGTGGAGAAGGAGGTCCAGCGCTTCATCCAGGATGGCTACGAGTGGGCCTCGAAGATCATCAAGGAGAACGAGGAGCGCTTCGAGCGCCTGGCCCAGGGCCTTCTGGAGTACGAGACCCTGACCGGCGACGAGATCAAGCGCGTGATGGACGGCCTGCCACCCACCGACGACAGCGACGAGGGCGGCTCGGACGCGGGCGAGAAGAAGCCCAGCCTGACGGCCATCCCGAAGGCCAAGGGCAAGGCCAAGAAGCTGCCGCCGCCGGAAGGCGGGCTGGAGCCGGAACCCTCCACCTGATTTCTTTGAGATAAACACCAGAGGCCCCGCCACCGCGGGGCCTTTTCTTTTCCGCCGCCGGCTGCTCAATCTGGTCCCGACCCAAGCAGAGGAAGCGGCCATGCCCGAACTTGTCCCCACCGATCATTACGCGGAAGTCGTCTGGATGGGCCGGGTGCCGGTGGACCGGCCCGACATCCGCTCCCAGCCCATCGCCCGGGCGGAGCTGACCTATGCAGGCATGGCCGACGATCACCATGCCGGGCTGACGCGCCCCTCCTGCGTGCGGGTGACTGCGCAGTACCCCAAGGGCACCGAGATCCGGAACACGCGGCAGCTCTCGATCCTGTCGGCGGAGGAGCTGGCGGCGATTGCCGCCGAGATCGGGCTGGAGGAGCTGGACCCGCGCCTGCTGGGCGCCTCCCTGGTGCTGCGCGGCATCCCCGATTTCACCCACGTCCCGCCCGCCTCTCGGCTGCAATCGGAGGCTGGCACGACCCTCACGGTGGACATGCTGAACGGCCCCTGCAACCTGCCCGCGCGCGAGATCGAGCGCGAGGCGGCGGGCCATGGCAAGGGCTTCAAGAAGGCGGCCGAGGGGCGCCGGGGCGTCACCGCTTGGGTGGAGCGCGAGGGCCCCCTCGCGGTGGGCGACAGGCTGCGCCTGCACGTGCCCCGGCAGCGCGCCTGGGCGCCCACCTAAGCTCAGTCGGCGGCGGCGAATTCGATCCGGCGGTTGCTTCTGCGGCCCTCTTCGCTGCCATTGTCGGCCAGGGGCCGATCCTCGCCGAAGCCGATGGCACGCAGGCGCCCCGCCGCGATGCCGCGCTCGGAGAGGAACTGCACCACGGCGGCGGCGCGCCTTTCCGAGAGGCGCTGGTTGGCCTGGCGGCTGCCGACGCTGTCGGTGTGGCCCGCCACCTCGACCCGCAGCTCGGGGCAGCGCGTGATGATGTCCACCACCTCCTGGAGCAGCGGGGCAGAGTCGGCGCTAAGCCGGGCGGAGCCCGAGTGGAAGTGGATGTTGCCGCTGCGTGAGAGGATCTCGAAGCGGCCCAGACAGGCCTCCGTGGAGAAGGCGCCAGCGGTTTCGAGCGCGGCGGAGGCGGGGGCGGTCACCTGCTGCGGCGGAGTGGGGGCGCCGGTGCCAATAGACCGGAAGAGCAGATCGAAGCTCACCGTGGTGGAGGGCACGATGCTGACGCTGGCCGCCTCCTCGAGCTTCCGCAGCCCCTCCGCCAGGCCGTAGTCCTCCACCTTGAGCATCACCGGCGCGGCGCTCGAGACGGCGATCAGATCCTCCTCGATCAGGGTGAGGGAGAGGCTCGCGCTCTCCTGCCGGGTCACGCCGTGCAGATCGAGCTGGAAGGGCAGGGTGATGGTCTTGCGGCGGCGCTCGGCCAGGTCCGCGAGCTGAGCCGGGTCGATCCGCGCGGTGATGGTGGCTTCGGGGTGCAGGAAGGTTTCGAAGAAAAGGAAACGCATCCGCACGTTGCGCAGGTCGGCCTCGGTATCGACGCTGTCGAGTAGGACCGTCAGCCGGGCGGTGCCGTCGGGGGCGATCTCTCCGGCGAGACTTGCGAAGGAGGAGGTCTCGATGATGGCCTGGTTCTTGATCGAGCTGAATTGGAGCGTGGAGGCCTCCGGTTGCAGCCGCCAGCCCGCGCCAAAGGGGCCCTCCTGCGCCGCGAGCGGCAGGGCCCAGAGCAGCAGGGCCGTGGCGGCGAGGGAACGGGCGAGGGGCACGTGATGACCTCCGGGAAGGGCGGATGACCTTGCGGAAAGTATCGGCAAGCGGTGCCCGCAAGGCAATGGTGCAATTCTGTTGCGATATGGGCCCGATCGACTAGGCTTTCCCGGTCGGACCCCGAAAGAGGAGATCCGCCCGTGCGCGCCCTGTTCCTCGCGATGATCTGCCTCCTCTGGCTGAGCCCCGCCCAGGCGGAGGAGCCGCGCATCGCCCTGGTGATCGGCAACGCGGGCTATGCGGCCGTGACCCCGCTGGACAATGCCCGCGCCGACGCGGAGCTGATCGCCGCGGCGCTGGAGGAGGTGGGCTTCGAGGTCACCCTGGTCACGGACAGCGCGCAGCAGGAGATGAAGCGCGCGGTGGCCGCTTTCGGGGCGCGCCTGCGGGCCGCCGGGCCGGAGGCGGTGGGGCTTTTCTACTACGCGGGCCACGGGGTTCAGTCCTTCGGGGCGAACTACCTTCTGCCGGTGGATGCGCGGCTCACCGTGGCGGCGGACCTCGACCTTGTCGGGCTGGAGGCGGCCTCGGTGCTGCGCCAGATGGCCTCGGCCCGGAACCGGACCAACATCGTCATCCTCGACGCCTGCCGCGACAATCCCTTCGAACATCTGCCCGACATGAACGCCAGCGGCCTGGCCGAGATGAAGGCCCCGACGGGCAGCTTCCTGGCCTATTCCACGGCGCCGGGCGAGGTGGCCCTGGACGGGCGCGCGGGCAACAGCCCCTTCAGCCGCGCCCTGGCCCGCGAGATCCGCGTCTCGGGGGCGCCCCTGGAGCAGGTCTTCAAGCGGGTGCGGGTGGCCGTCCTGGCCGAGACCGGGGGGATGCAGACGCCCTGGGACACCTCCTCGCTGACGGCGAACTTCGTCTTCCGCCCCGAGGCGGCGCAGAGCCCCGAGGCCCTGGCCGAGGCGCAGCTCTGGGCCTCGGTCAAGGCCAGCGAGGACCCGGTGCAGATCATGCTCTTCCTGCGCACCTTCCCGGAGGGCGCCTTCCTGGAGGAGGCGCGGCAGCTTCTGGCGGTGACCCTGGAGGCGGAGCTGGCGGCAGGCAGTGCCGCCCCGGCGGACCCGGTGGCGACCATGCCCGCGCGGCGGGAACCGGCGGACGCGGAGACGGCCCTGATGGAGCGCGCCTGGGCGAGCGGGGAGCTGGCCGATTTCGAAGCCTACCTGGCGGCCTATCCGGCGGGCATCTACGCGGAACTGGTGCGGCTGGAGGTTGCGGCGTTGCGGGGCGGCGGGGCGGACCCGGGCGCGGCCTTGCCGGAGCAGGCACCGGAGGCGGCCCCGAACCCGGCGGAATGGGAGGTGCGTTTCGATCAGCCGCTGGCGCAGGGGCCGCCGCCGCTTCGGGGGCTGACGATCACCGAGATCATCGCCCTTGCCCCCGCGTTTCCGCCCATCGAGGGCCTGCCCGAGGCCATGTGGCAGGACCAGCCCTGCTCCAACTGCCACGAATGGAACCGCGAGGCGCTCTGCGAGCAGGGCCGCTTCTACCGGCGCGAGGCGGCGGTGCGCTCGCTTGAGAAGCAGCACCCCTTCGGCGGGGCCTTCAAGCAGAACCTTTGGAACTGGGCCCGGGGCGGCTGCCAGTAAAGCAGCAAAAAGGGCCGGGCCCCTGAAAGCCCGACCCTTTCTGTTGCGCTATATGCTCGCGTCACATGGTGCTGGGGTAGGTGTAGTAGACCACCGGCGCGCCCACCTCGGGGTCCACGTCTTCGCCCGTGGCCGCTTCGGCCCGTGCCGCGGCTTCCTCGGCGCGGCGCTGGTTCAGGGCGGTGAGCTCGGTCTCCGTCAGATCGCCCGAGCCGTCGGCGTCGGCGCTGTCGAACTCACGGTTCAGGACCTCGCTGATGTCCATCACCGGCGGTGCCATGGCCATGAACTCCTCGCGCGTCAGGTCCGCGCTCTGGTCGCTGTCGAGGGCCACGAAAAGCATCGCGGCGCGGGAGGCGAATTCCTCCAGGCTCATGGTCTCTGTGTCGGCGCTCATGCCGTCGGGCACGAAGATCAGCCGGTTCATGCGGGCCAGGGCTTCATCGTCGCCCGCCAGGGCGCTCTCGGCCTCGCTGCGGCTGGTGCTCATGTACTCCTCGGCCGAAAGGGCGCCGTCACCGTCGCCGTCCATGGCGGCCATGTCCTCTTCGGTGCGCGCCTCGCCAGCGGCCTTCTTGCCGGCCATCATGTTGGCGCAGTTGATGAATTCGTCCCGGCTCACGGTGCCGGAGCCGTCACTGTCCATCTCGACGGCCTGGCGCTTGGCGTAGTCGTCCATCTCGATCGGAGAGATATAGCCGTTGCCGTCCACATCGGTCACGCTGTAGCCGCCTTCGCAGGCCGAGGGGGCACCGTGGCTTTCGGCCTGGAGCGCCGTCGCGGCGGCCAGGGTGGCGGCGACGGATGCGGCAAATGTCATCTTCGTGGGCATTGGGTCTTCCTCCTTGTCACTCGTTAGGTCACGTGGAAAAACGGGCCCCGGGGCGGCATTGTTCCCCGATGGGCGGCCGCCGGCTTCCAAAAAGAAACCGGGCCGCGGCGGATCGCCGCAAGGAAGGCCGGAAAGGTCGGAATTGCGACCTCCGTTGCCGCGCGGGCCCCTGTAAGAGGGTGCGAACGCAGGCCGCCTGGCAGGAGGGGATTCTCTGATGGCATACAAGACTGACATTGAAATCGCGCGCGCGGCGCAGAAACGGCCGATCCAGGAGATCGGCGAGCGCATCGGCATCGGCAGCGACGATCTGCTGCCCTACGGCCACGACAAGGCCAAGGTCAGTCAGTCCTTCATCAACTCCGTCCAGGAACGGCCGGACGGCAAGCTGATCCTGGTGACGGCGATCAACCCGACCCCTGCGGGCGAGGGCAAGACCACCACCACCGTGGGCCTGGGCGACGGGCTCAACAAGATCGGCAAGAAGGCCATGATCTGCATCCGCGAAGCCTCGCTCGGGCCGAACTTCGGCATGAAGGGCGGGGCCGCGGGGGGCGGCCATGCCCAGGTGGTGCCGATGGAGGACATGAACCTCCATTTCACCGGCGACTTCCACGCCATCACCTCGGCCCACTCGCTGCTCTCGGCGATGATCGACAACCACATCTACTGGGGCAACGAGCTTGAGATCGACATCCGCCGCGTCGTCTGGCGCCGGGTGGTGGACATGAACGATCGCGCCCTGCGCCAGATCACCGCCTCCCTGGGCGGGGTGGCCAACGGCTTCCCGCGCGAGGCGGGCTTTGACATCACCGTGGCCTCCGAGGTCATGGCGATCCTCTGCCTGGCAAAGGACCTCAAGGACCTGGAGAAGCGCCTGGGCGACATGATCGTGGCCTACCGCCGCGACCGCTCGCCCGTCTTCTGCCGCGACATCAAGGCCGAGGGCGCCATGACGGTGCTCTTGAAGGACGCGATGCAGCCCAACCTCGTCCAGACACTGGAGAACAACCCGGCCTTCGTGCACGGCGGGCCCTTCGCCAACATCGCCCACGGCTGCAACTCGGTCATCGCCACCTCCACGGCGCTCAAACTGGCGGACTACGTGGTGACGGAGGCGGGCTTCGGCGCGGACCTCGGGGCCGAGAAGTTCATGAACATCAAGTGCCGCAAGGCGGGCCTGGCGCCCTCCGTCGTTGTCTGCGTGGCCACCGTGCGCGCCATGAAGATGAACGGCGGCGTCGCCAAGGCCGATCTGGGCGCCGAGAACGTCGAGGCGGTCAAGAAGGGCTGCCCGAACCTGGGCCGCCACATCGAGAACCTCAAGTCCTTCGGCGTGCCGGTGGTGGTGGCCATCACCCTCTTCGTGACGGATACGGACGCCGAGGTGCAGGCGATCAAGGACTATGTGGCCGAGCATGGCGCCGAGGCCGTCCTCAGCCGCCACTGGGAGCTGGGCTCGGAAGGCTCGGCGGATCTCGCGCGCAAGGTGGCCGAGGTGGCCGACGCGGGCCAGGCCAACTTCTCGCCCATCTATCCCGACGAGATGCCCCTGGCCGAGAAGATCCAGACCATCGCCAAGCGCATCTACCGCGCCGACGAGGCCCTGATGGATCAGAAGATCCGCGACCAGCTGCACCTTTGGGAAGAGCAGGGCTATGGCAAGCTGCCGGTTTGCATGGCCAAGACGCAGTACAGCTTCTCCACCGATCCGACCCTGCGCGGCGCGCCCACCGGCCATTCGGTGCCGGTGCGCGAAGTGCGCCTGAGCGCAGGGGCGGGCTTTGTCGTGGTGGTCTGCGGCGAGATCATGACCATGCCGGGCCTGCCCCGGGTGCCCTCGGCCGAGAACATCCGGCTCAATGCCGATGGCGACGTGGAAGGGCTTTTCTAAGTAAGCGCCTGTGGCGGGCCGGGGCGGCGCCTCGGCCCGCTTGCCTTTTGGCGCGTGTTTGTTGACGGAAAGAAGAAGGAGCGGTCGGTCCATGACGGCGCAGATCATTGACGGGAAAGAGTTTGCCGCGCGGGTGCGCGGCCAGGTGGCCGAGCATGTGGCGCGGCTCAAGGCCGAGCAGGGCATCACGCCGGGGCTCGCCGTGGTGCTGGTGGGCGAGGACCCGGCAAGCCAGGTCTACGTGAGATCCAAGGGCAAGATGACCCTCGAGGTGGGCATGATAAGCGTCGAGCACCGGCTCGAGGCCGACACCTCGGAGGCGGAGCTGCTTTCCCTGATCGAGGCGCTCAATGCCGACGAGAGCATCCACGGCATCCTGGTGCAGCTGCCCCTGCCCAAGCACCTGGACGAGGACCTGGTGATCAACGCCATCGACCCGGCCAAGGACGTGGACGGCTTCCACATCTCCAACGTGGGGCTCCTGGGCACGGGGCAGAAGTCCATGGTGCCCTGCACGCCGCTGGGCTGCCTGATGATGCTGCGCGATCATCATGGCTCCATCTCGGGCATGGACGCGGTGGTGATCGGCCGCTCCAACATCGTCGGCAAGCCGATGGCGCAGCTCCTGCTGGGCGACAGCGCTACCGTGACCATCGCCCACAGCCGGACCAAGGACCTGGCCGAGGTGGTGCGCCGCGCGGACATCGTGGTGGCCGCCGTGGGCCGCCCCGAGATGGTGCCGGGTGACTGGATCAAGGAAGGCGCCACGGTGATCGACGTCGGGATCAACCGGATTGACGCGCCCGAGAAGGGCGAGGGCAAGACCCGCCTGGTGGGCGATTGCCACTTCGAGAGCTGCGCCGAACGGGCGGGCGCCATCACCCCCGTGCCGGGCGGCGTGGGGCCCATGACCATCGCCTGCCTGCTGGCCAACACGGTGACGGCCTGCTGCCGGGCGAATGGCCTGCCCGAGCCCGAGGGGCTGACCGCCTGAGCGGGCTCAGCCCGGGACCGGCACCATCGTGCCCTGGAGGATGGCGATCAGCCTGCGGGTGCCATCCACTTCCGCCTCAACTTCTGACGTCACCACGCAGAGCCGCCGTCCGGGTTTCACGACCCGGCCCGTGGCGATCAGCCTGTCGCCCTTGGCCGGGGCCAGCAGGTTCACCTTGATCTCCGCCGTCACCACCTCGCTCTCCAGCGGCAGGGTGGTGAGGGCCGCGTAGCCCGCCGCGCTGTCGCCGATGGCAAAGGTCAGGCCCGCGTGGCCGAAGCCCTGCTGCTGGCGCGCGCCCGGCAGGATCGGGGCGACGATCCGCACCAGCCCTTCCTCCACATGGTCGATCTGGGCGCCCAGGGTTTCCATCATGCTCTGGGCGGCGAAGCTGCGCTCGATGCGGGCAATTGCGGCAGGGTCCATCAGGTCTCCGATCGGGGCATGGGCACCACCACCGGCGACTTGCCGGTGAGGATGGCGCGGGCTTCGGGGCGCATGAGCGCCGAAAGGGCCGGGGCGCGGCTGTCGAGCCCGCCGGTGTAGGTGCCGTAGGCCGGCAGGATCAGGCGGTCGCTGTCCACCAGGAAGGCGGCGCGGGTGATGCGCCGCGCGCGGGCACAGACCGAGACCTTGGGGTGATAGTGGCCCGAGACCTCGCCCGAGGCGCCGGGCGTGGCGATGTGGCGGAAAAAGAGCGGCGCGCGCGGCAGTTCCGAGAGGTGGCTGCCGCCCAGATCCACCGGGCCGGGATCGTGGTTGCCCTCGATCCAGACCCAGCGCCGCCCGGCCTGGAGCCGCGCGATCCAGAGCCTCTCCTCGTCCGGCAGGGCCTCCGCGGCCCCGAGATCGTCGAAGCTGTCGCCCAGGCAGACGACCGTGCGCGCCTGGGTCAGGGCGATGTCGGCGGCCAGCCGGGTGAGGGTGTCGCGGGTGTCGTAGGGGGGCAGGGCGCTGCCGCCGCGGCGGGCGATGCGTTCGGACTTGCCCAGGTGCAGGTCGCTGACGCAGAGGAGCGATTCACCGGCCCACCAGAGGGCGCCGGAGCTGAGCGCCTCCAGGCGGGCGCCGGCCAGGGTGAAGTGGTAGCCGTTCATCCTTTGTTCATGTCGGGAAAAATGAGCCTTGGCAAGCCCTTGCGGCGCCTTTCGCCGCCCCTAGAAGCCTACCCGCCAGCGCGGCCTGTCGGAGGCGGCGGGGGTGATCTGGGCGAGGCCCGAATCCTGCATCAGCCGCTCCGCCTCCTCGGCCAGGAGCCGCTCTTCCGCCGAGCCCGCCACCGGCACCCGGCCCGTCTCCAGGAAGAGGGGGGCGGCCAGGGGGGTGACCCGCTCGAGCCTGCGGTGGTCGATCCGGTCGCCGACCCGCAGCAGCATCTCCTCGATGCGGCCGAAGTCCACCAGGCCGCGCAGGGCCTCCTCGCGGGTGATCTGGAGCATCAGGTGCTCGGGATCGTAGCGCATCAGGGTGTCGTAGAGGATGTCGCTGGAGAAGGTCGCCTGGCGGCCGGACTTGCGCGCCGAGGGGGTGTTGCGCTCGATCAGGCCCGCGATGGTGGCCGAGGCCCGGAAGGTGCGCTTCATCACGGCATTGCCCGCGAGCCAGGTCTCCAGCCCCTCGTGCAGCGCCTCGGGATCAAAAAGCGGCCTGGGGTCCTCCACCGCGTCGAGGCCCCAGATCAGGGTGGCATAGTCGGTGGCGACGAAGCCCAGGGGATGCAGGCCCAGTTCCTCCATCCGCTTGGTCAGCAGGAGGCCCAGGGTCTGCATGCCGTTGCGGCCCGCAAAGCCGTAGATCACCGTCTGCTCGCGGCCATCGTGGGGAAAGCTCTCGACCAGCAGGCGGCCCGGCTGGGGCAGCTCGCTCACCTCGCGCTGGAGGTGCAGCCATTCCGCCGTGTGGCGCGGCAGCTCGGGCCAGCTTTCCTGGGTGAACATCTGCTGCACCCGCGCCGAAAGCTGGGTCGAGGTGGCGAACTTGGTGCCCATGAAGGTGGCGATCTTGGGCTTCTTGGCGGCGTCGCGGCTGACCTCCACGGTCATCTCGCGCAGGCCCTCGTAGCGCACGATCTGGCCGCCGATCAGGAAGGTGTCGCCCGGGGTCAGGGTGGCGGCGAAGCCCTCCTCGATCTCGCCCAGGGGTTTGCCGCCACGGTTGCGGCGCATCCGCACCTTGAGGGTGTCGGTGTCCTGGATGGTGCCGATGTTCATGCGGATCGCCCGGGCGCTGCGCGGATCGCGAAGCTGCCAGAGCCCGTCGGGGCGCTGCACCAGGCGCTGCCAGCGGTCATAGGCCCGCAGCGCGTAGCCGCCGGTGGCGCAGAACTCCAGGCAGGCGTCGAACTGGGCCCGGGTGAGGCCCGCGTAGGCCCCGGCGGAGGACATCTCTTCAAAGAGCGTGTCGGCCGCGAAGGGCCCCGCGCAGGCGGCGATGAGGATATGCTGGCAGAGCACGTCGCGCGGGCCGGGGCCACGCGGGTCGCCGTCCAGCTCGCCCGCCAGGACGGCCTCCAGGGCGGCGACGCATTCCACCACCTCGAAGCGGTTGGCGGGGACCAGCAGGGCCTTGGAGGGGGCATTGTAGCGGTGGTTCGCCCGCCCGATGCGCTGGACCAGGCGCTTGACGTTCTTCGGCGCGCCGATCTGGATCACCAGGTCCACGTCGCCCCAGTCGATGCCCAGATCGAGGCTGCCGGTGCAGACGATGGCGCGCAGGTCGCCGCGCACCATGGCCGCCTCCACCCGCGCCCGCTGTTCCCGGTCGAGAGAACCATGGTGGATGCCGATGGGCAGGCCCTCCTCGTTGGCGAGCCAGAGGTTGTGAAAGAAGATCTCCGCCTGGGCGCGGGTGTTGTGGAAGATCAGCGTGGTGCGGTGTTGCCGCACCTGCTCCAGCACCGCCGGGATGGCGTAGGCCGCGCCCCCGCCGGACCAGGGCGGGGCCTCCTCGGTGGTGAGCATCCGGATGTCCGGCGCAGGGCCGGGATCGGCCAGGAGAATCTCGCAGGGGTCGGGGTGCCGCGCCATGAGCTGGGCGATGGCCGCCGGGTCCTCCACCGTGGCGGAGAGGCCGACGCGCTTGAGGTCTGGGCAGAGGGTCTGGAGCCGGGCCAGGGCCAGCATGAGCTGGTCGCCGCGCTTGCTCTCGGCGAGGGCGTGGATCTCGTCGATCACCACGCGCTTGAGGCCCGCGAACATGCGCGGGGCGTCCTCGTAGCTCAGCAGCAGGGCCAGGCTCTCGGGCGTGGTGAGGAAGATGTTCGGCGGATCGGCCCGCTGTCGCTTGCGGCGGCTGGCGGGGGTATCGCCGGTGCGCTCGTCGATGGTGACGGGCAGGCGCATCTCCTGCACCGGGGTGGTGAGGTTGCGCTTGATGTCCGCCGCCAGCGCCTTGAGCGGCGAGACGTAGAGCGTGTGCATCCCCTCGTGCTGCCCCTCGGCCAGGTCGATCAGGGTGGGCAGGAAGCCCGAAAGGGTCTTGCCGCCGCCTGTCGGGGCGATGAGCAGCAGGGCGGGCGCATCGGCCCGGTCCAGCATCTCCTGCTGGTGCGGGTGGATGGACCAGCCCTTGGCGGCGAACCAGTCCTGGAATGTGGGGGGCAGGGGCGTCATCGGGTCAGAGATAGCATCGAATGGCGCCCGTACCAGTGGGCGGCGTGGCGGCAGTCGCAGGGCCTGCGCAGCGTAAACCTGGCAGGGGATGCGGCAAGGATTTCTTAACCCGCGTCGCGTTCAACTGGGCGCAGCGTACACGAAGCCGCAGCACGGGGCTTCGGCGGGCTGGTACGCAAGGAGTGATCATGTCTGACAAGACCTATCGCTTGTTGGTCCTGAGCCTGATGATCGTGACGATCCTCGTTACCATCATGATGGCCTGAACCAACAAAGATGCCCCGGGTAGTAGGTTACCCGGGGCATCGCTTGGAGTTTATATGTCTGAGACATATCGCTGTATCCCAAAGATACGCCGCATCCCCTAACAAATCAATAACGCATCCGCAGCGGGCACCTATTTGACGATATGCTCGTCACGCACGAACATGTTGGCCCAGGCCCGGTCGATCAGCTCCGGCGACATCTGGTAGGGGATGCCCTCGAACTCGCAGATGGAGATCATCTGGTCGATCAGGAAGATCGGCTGATAGTTGGCGTAGACGTTGTCGATGGTGGGGTACTTGGACTTGAAGAGGTGCACCAGGGTGGCCTCGTCCAGCGGCATGCCGCGCTTCTTGGCGACCATGGCGAAGATCTTGAGGTAGTTCTCCTGGCTCGGCCCGTCGATCTTGATCTTGAAGAAGATCCGGCGCAGGGCGGCCTGGTCGAAGATCTCGTTCGGGTGAAAGTTGGTGGAGAAGATCACCAGCGTGTCGAAGGGCACCTCGAACTTCTCGCCCGATTGCAGGGCCAGGATGTCCTTGCTCTCCTCAAGCGGCACGATCCAGCGGTTCACAATGGCCTGGGGCGGTTCCTTCTGGCGGCCCAGGTCGTCCACGATGAAGATGCCGCCGGTGGACTTGAGCTGGAGCGGCGCCTGGTAGGTCCGGGCCACGGGGTTGTAGACCAGATCGAGCATGTCGAGGCTCAGCTCGCCCCCGGTGATGACCGTGGGCCGCTCGCAGCAGACGTAGCGGCTGTCGTAGCGGGTGACACGGCGCAGGGAGGTGGGGTCCTGGACCTCCTCCTCGGCCTTGGAGTGAACGATGGGGTCGTAGACCGTGATCACCTGGCCCGAGTACTCGATGGCGCGGGGCACGTAGACCCGGTCGCCCAGGGCGTCGCGGATGCCGTTGGAGATGGAGCTCTTGCCGTTGCCCGGGGGGCCGTACATGAGGATCGAGCGGCCGGCCGAGACGGCGGGGCCGAGGTGATCGAGCAGGCTGTTCGGCAGGACGAGGTGGCCCATGGCGCCGGTGAGCTGGCTTCGGGTCACCTGGATGTTGCGCACCGACTGGCGCTCTACCTGCTCGCGGTAGACCTCTAGCGGCACCGGCATGGCGCCGAAGTATTCGGACTGGGCCAGGGCATCGAGCGCGCGGGCCTTGCCCGCGTCGGTGAGCTGGTAGCCCATCTCGTTGCCGTTGTTGGCATTGAGCGTGCCGGTGGCCTCGATCAGGCGCTGGGTGCGGCCCAGGTCGATCAGCTCCTGGGTCACCTGCACCGGCAGGCAGAGGGCGCGGGCGAGGTCGCTTACCATGTCCACGTTCTTGCGGAACATGGTCTTGAGCAGGATGTCCCGCATCATCACGACCGAGAGCTTCATGTCCTCGATCCGCTTGGGTGGGGGCGGGGCCATGACGGCGGTGGTCTGCATGTTCATATCGGCGCTCCTCCGACCTGGCGCATCAATTTCGTCCCGCGACCCTAGCCGCGGATTATGGCCTTTATCGGGCGCCGCTGAGGGCGCCGAGCAGCAAATAGAGGGCAAGGCAGGGGCCGAGGGCGAGGCCCATGGGGAACTTGCGGCCCCGGTCCCAGCTTTCCCAGCCGGGGGCGAGGCGGCGCAGGGGCGTGTGGCGCACCAGGCGGTGGGTGGCGACGGCGGCCAGGAGGGTGGCCATGAAGAGCATCAGGAGGAGACGCAGGTCCGGCGGGGCCACGTAGGGGGCGGCGGCGGCGATGAACTTGGCGTCCCCCGCGCCCAGAAGCCCGCCCGCGTTGAAGAGGATGCCGAGGACCAGCACGGCCAGCAGGGTGCCAAGGCGCCAGAGGTAGGTCTCGAAGGGCAGCAGGAAGGGGCCCGCCAGGAGGAAGAGCGCCGCCAGGGCCAGGACGGCCCTGTTGGGGATCTTCATCTGCGCCAGGTCGGTATAGGCGACATAGAGGCAGATCGGCAGGACGGGCAGCAGGAGCCAGGCCGCGAAGGAGGCGTCGATCGCCATCCCTAACTGTTTTCGAGCGCCCGGAGGGAGCGCACGGCCTCCTCGAAATGCTGCGGATGGGTGTCGATCGCCTCACGCAGCAGGCCCTTGCCGATGGAGACATCGCCCTGCTTGATCGCCGAGAGGGCCATGGTGTGCAGAAGCTGCGCGCGCTCTGTCTGGTCCATCGGCACCACCGGCAGGCTGTAGTTCTGCTGCGCCGAGCGGGCCAGGATCAGGTTGTTCTTGGCGGTGAAGAGGGTGGCATCCTGGCGGATCGCCTCGGTGAAGAGCCGCTCGGCCTCGGGGTAGTCGCCGCGGGTGAGCTTGGAATAGCCCCAGTTGTTCATCACGCTGGCGGGCGTCGTGGTGAGGCCGATGGCGGTCTCGTAGAAGCTGTCGGACTTCTTCCATTCCTTCTGGCTGTCGGCCACCAGGGCCTCCAGCCGGTAGCGCTTGAAGGTCTCGTGCGTGGGGGGCACGGAATCGAGCACCGTCTCGGCCCGCGCCCAGTCGCCCGAGCGGATCAGGGCGTCTGCGTACTCCACCTTGTCGTCCGAGGTGGCGCCCTCCATCTTGGTCACCTTCTCCCACTCCACGGTGCCCTCGGTCACCCGCTTGGCACGCACCAGGGAGGAGGCGAGGCCACGCTGGAAGTCGATCCGGGTGGGATCCTGCTGCACCGAGCGCGAGAAGTAGCTGACCGCCTCGTTCGGGTCGGCCACCGTCAGCATCACGTCCGAGAGGTTGGTCTCGTCCACGACGTTCACGTCCTTGAAGGCGCGTTCGACGGTTTCGTTGGCGTTCTGCTGGGCGCAGCCTGCAACTGCAATGGCGCCTGCAATGCAGGCGGCCTGAAGGGTCCTGTGGCGCATCCTTGCGTCCTCTACTGCTCTGCCGTGGGTGCCGGTGTCGTCACAGGGGGCGGGTGATGAGGTAGCTGCCGCCGCCGCGCCGCACCAGCTTGTAGTCGGCTTCTTCGCCTTCCGGTATAGCAGAATTTTGCGATTTTGCGAGCGCCAAGCGCAGATTATCCCGGATTGCGTCACTTTCGCCATTGTCGAGCGCGTAGGCCTTTCGGAAGATCTGTTCCGCCTCGACGGTCTTGCCCCGTTCCATCAGGACAACACCCAGGTTGTTCCAGACCTCGGGCAGGCTGTCCTCCTCCGCCACGGCCCGGCGCAGCAGGGTTTCGGCCTGGCCCAGGCGTCCGAGGCCGAGGTTCGCGCTGCCCAGGCCCGAGAGGACCTCGACGTCGATCTCGCCCTGGTCGAGGGCGGCGCGGTTGAAGGACTTGATGGCCAGTTCGTACTGGCCCGCGGCGATCAGCCGGTGCCCCACCTCGATCCCGTCCACCGCCTCGGCGGAGAGGTCCACGCCGGGGGCGTAGACCTGTTCGCCCTGCGTGGAAAAGCCGCCCGGTGAACAGGCGGCCAATCCGATCAGGAAAACCAGGGGGAGGGCAGGGTGGCTGCGGCCTCCGGTGTGTTGCGTCATTATTGAGCCGACATGTTACCCAGTTGCGTGATGCCGTGCACCGAAGGGCCGACCAGGATGATCAGCAGCGGCGGCACGGTCAGCATCATTGTGGCAAGGGTCATCTTGGTTGGCAATTTGTTTGCCGCCTCTTCGGCCCGCATCACGCGCTTGTCGCGCATCTCGCCGGCGTAGACCCGCAGGGCATCGGCGATCGAGGTGCCGAAGGCCGCCGACTGGTTGAGCACGGTGACGAAAGAAGAAACGTCCTGCACGCCGCAGCGCTCGCCCATGTCGTTGAGCACGGAGATCTTGTCCTTGCCGGCCTTCATCTCGTAGGCGACCATCTCGAACTCGTCGGCCAGAGCCTTGTAGGAGGCGCGCAGCTCGCGGCCGACGCGGACGATGCACTGGTCGAGAGACTGGCCCGCCTCGACGCAGACGAGCATCATGTCGAGCGCGTCCGGGAAGCCGCGGGTGATCTCCTCCTTGCGCTCGGCCACGCGGCGCGTGATCCAGTACTTGGGCAGGTAGTAGCCCACGGCGCCCGGCAGGATGGTGTACATGAGCGTCTTGTTGGTGCTCATGCCCTCGCCACCGCCGAGGAAGTTGATGTAGACGACGCCCGCGAGCAGGCCGCCCAGGCCCAGGGCCATCTGGGCGAAGTAGAAGACCCGCACCGCGTCGCGCGACTGGTAGCCCGCCTGGCGCAGCTCGAGCTGCTTCTTGGAAAGCTCGGCCACGTTGTCGGGTTCGAGGAACTTGGCGAATTTCTGGAGCTGCTGGTTGCCCTCGGCCTGGCGCAGGGCCTTCTTGCCCTCGTCGCGGGTTGGCGCGGCGGTGCTGCGCTTCAGCTTCTCCAGCGGGTCCTCGGGCTGCCGCATGATCATCAGCAGGCAGAAGAGCACCAGCATCACCCCGACGACGCCGAGGACGATGATCGGGCCCATGGGGCCGAGCAGCTCTGTCAGTTGGGCATTGATCGCATCGAGCATGGCAACTGTTTCCTTAGACCTTGATGTCCGTGAGGACGCGCATCACCAGCAGGTTCAGCGACAGGAGGATGCCCACGACAAAGCAGGCGGGGATGAAGAAGGCGTGGTCGCGGACCTCGTCGTAGTAGTTGGGGTCGCCTACGTTGATGACGATCAGGGCCAGGATGGGGAAGGCCGAGAGGAACTTGCCCGACCACTTGGCCTCGGCGGTGATCGCCTTCACACGGCGGAAGAGCCGGAAGCGGGCGCGGATCACCTTGGCGAGGCCCGCGAGGATCTCGGCCAGGTTGCCGCCCGATTGCTGCTGGATCGAGACCGCGACGGCGAGGAAGCGCAGGTCCTGCATGTCCAGCCGCTCGGCCATGTCCTTGAGCGCCTCGCCCACGTCGCGGCCGTAGGCGCTCTCGTCCGAGATGATGCCGAACTCGGAGGCCAGGGGGTCCTGGATCTCCTTCGAGACGATGGAGATGGCGTTGGAGAAGGGGTGGCCGACGCGCAGCGAGCGGACCATCAGCTCCACCGCGTCGGGGAGCTGCTCCTCGATCATGGCCAGGCGCTTGTTGGCCTTGGAGGCGACCCAGAAGTAGACCCCGCCGACGCCGATGCCGACCGACAGGAGCGCGCGCACCGGCGGCTCGGTCTCGGTGCCCACGGTCAGGCCGAGAAAGGCGAAGACGGCGACACCCACCATGATCATGATGAGCTGCTGCGGCGTGAAGGCGATGGCCGCCTTCTGGGCTTTTTCCGACAGGAGCGAGTAGAGCGGGATGGACTTGCTGTCCATGTGTTGGCGCATCTCCTTGCGGAGCTGTTCCAGCACCTCCTCGCGACGGGCGCCCTTTTCCAGCATCTCCAGGCGCCGGTTGACGCGGCTGTTGAGGCTGATCGACTTGCCGAAGGCCACCAGGTAGATGCCCTCGACGAGCACGAGCACGCCGATGAAGATCAGTCCGTAGATGATCGGTTCAACGCTCATGACACCCTCTCCTTACTGGGCCGCGACGGGTTCGTAGATGGAGGAGGGCAGATCGTAGCCCCACATCCGGAAGCGCTCGGCGAAGTGGCTGCGCACGCCGGTCGCCGTGAAGTGGCCGATGATCTTGTTGTCGGGCGTCAGGCCAACGCGCTGGTAGCGGAAGATCTCCTGCATGGAGATGACCTCGCCCTCCATGCCGGTGATCTCGGTGATGGAGGTCATGCGGCGCGAGCCGTCCTGCAGACGGGACGCCTGGACGATCAGGTTCACGGCCGAGGAGATCTGGCTGCGCACGGCCTTCAGCGGCATCTCGATGCCGGCCATGGCGATCATGTTCTCGAGGCGCGAGATGCCGTCGCGGGCGGAGTTGGCGTGGATCGTGGTCATGGAGCCGTCGTGGCCGGTGTTCATGGCCTGGAGCATGTCGATCACCTCCTCGCCGCGGGTCTCGCCGACGATGATGCGGTCGGGGCGCATCCGCAGGGCGTTCTTGAGACAGTCGCGCGGGGAGACCTCGCCCTTGCCCTCGACGTTGGGCGGGCGGCTTTCCATCCGGCCCACATGGGTCTGCTGC
>Ga0160419_100626_pt1 | contig 20799 bp, 40 predicted proteins | sample CelAP2metagpilot_2_FD_108196 | JGI IMG/M metagenome (GOLD analysis project Ga0160419, IMG submission 108196) | Phycosphere-associated microbial communities from Cellana algal ponds in Kailua-Kona, Hawaii, USA - Cellana AP2-4-25 metagenome pilot ... | reverse complement strand
CTCCCTCCCTTTTAGAGCGACGCACCAGTAAGCTGGCCCTCCACCAACCCCTCGCTTCTCCTCCCAACCTCCAGGCCTTGGACAGCCTCCCTCACTCCCTCCCCCTCCACTGCAGCCAAGAACGATGAAACTGCTGTCTTGCCCTCCACTCTCAAGGTGGCTCTGACCTCGGGAGCCTAAGAGAAAAAAGGGAAGGGAGAAGGAAGAGAGGGAGAAGGAGGTAAGCGGGCCTAGCTAATAGAGATGAGAGGGGAGGGGGGAGGGGGGGAGGAAGTGTAAAAGCTTCTCCAACGCACCACCAGTAGGTTGATGGGCCCTCCCTGCGTCGCCAGCACATTCATGCAGCCCGGCTCCAGCGCCTCGAACCGGACGTCGATTCCTCCCTCACGTCCTGCCCCTCCCCCTTCCCCTCCTCCAGTCTGAACGATCGCTGAGCCGTTGACCCCTCCCAACCGGACGCCTCCCCCCGTTGCCACCACTTTCAAAGCGCCGTGAGAGCGATTAATATCCAGTGTAAGGGCTGACGCTCCTTTTTTCCCACTTTCCTCCTTTCTTTCGTGCCCCGCCAACGAAAAGGTGGGAGGGAGGGAGGGGGGGGGGGGGGCGGTGCAGAGCACCGACGCCTGCCGCCCGTACAAGGCTTCGACAACCAAGGGCGGCCCTCCTTCCCTCCCTCTTTCCCTTCCTCCTCGAACCTGCAAGCGCACGCGATGGCCTTTGATCATCCGGGCCCTTAACCTCCCGGCCCGAACACTCAGATCACCCTCCACCCATTTGGCCACCTTGACCGTGCCTTTCTCGGCGGACACATCGAGTTTAACCCCTATTATTTGCAGAGGTTTTTGTTTGTTAGATTTATCATGTTATTGGTGAAGTGGTAATGAGCGTCTTTTTAGATCGTCCCCTGATCTATTGACAAACAACATTTTCCCTGCTCCTCCCTCCCTCCATCCCTCCATCCCTTTCTCCCTCCGCCCTCACCCCTAGCCTTGTTTAACAGCACATCGCCCTCTTTACTCAGCAAGTCGATGCTCTCCCCTTCAATCTTCTGGGTGAGTGTGATAGTACCCGGAGATTGTGAGAGATGGACCTGCAACGTATGCACCTTTTCTGGAATGGTGGCGTGAATGTGGTAGTGGCCTAGAGGGGAGGAGGGAGGGGAGGGAGGGAGGATGGAGGAAGGATGTATGGGTAGGGTTTGCAACTGTGAAGCGGGACCAGAGATGCAAGGCATACATACCGTCTAGGTACTTCAGTGCGTCGGGCGGCAAGAGCATTTTGGCGTCTGAAATGGACAGGACGCGTCCCCGGCCAGTAGCCTCTCCCTCGCCGCCTTCGCCTTCATTGAGCACCTGCACGTCCAGTGCTGGGGCGTTAGGTGGTGCAGCAATCAGCAGCTTTGTATGATCAATCCACGCAGTAGTGATAGTGACTTGGGCAGGAACCCGGTGCAGGCGCACACTGAAGGTGCTGCCTTGGCCTAGCGTGGGAAATTGAACTGGTGTGGGAGAGAAGAGGGGGGAGGGGGGAGGTTGGTGGGATGGGTGAGAGGCCACACACACACGAGCACAGGACTGAAATGCAGGGTTTGATCTTGCGGTCAATTGAAAAGGGTTAGACAGGGGGGAGAACAGGGACAGGGAGCATGTGACGTGTTACAAGGGTACGACAAGTGCCATTGGGGAAGGTGATGATAAACGCCACGTACCCACCTGCGACAGGCGGAGGCGGAGGGGAAGGGGAGTCGGACAAAGCACGGCGGGAGAGGAGGAGGAGCTGTCGCGCGGTCAGCTGGCGCCTGAGGAGAAGGAGCTGCATGGCGACTGGCTGTGGAATTGTGTGTGCAATGGGAGAAATAAATCCTGAGAGGACGACATGAAGTTGGTCTGCCTGGGCGATATGCATTCCTTTTCCTTTCCAAAACCTCTTTCCCAAACCAAAATCCCTTGACCTCTTGACACACCACAGGCACCAGCAGGGCAACGACGCCCTCCCACGGCATAGAGAATGCAGGGGGAGCAAGACCCTGGAGCTTCGAGGGCCCCTGCGCGCAGGAATGAAGCCTCGCGTCTCATTTCCTCCACTCGGCTCCGTACACACATCAACCGCCTTGGCAATCGTCTACTCAACGAACTCGGGGCCACAGGCAACAGCAATAGCGGCATCACCAATAACAGCAGCAGTGATAGAAGTAGTGGTAGCAGCAGCAGCAGCAGCAGCAGAGGTGGCAGCGTGGGTCCTTCCTCTCATCCGCCGCAGCAGCATGACGCCCGTGACCCTCACCTCACCAACCCTGCCTCCCCCTCCTCGGCCACCTCTCCCTTGCACCTTCCTCAGTCACTTTACTCGCACTCAAAACGACGCGTCCGCAAGCGTTATATGGATCAGCTTATCATGAACTACCTCGTAATCAAGGGTGACAAGCATGTGGCCGAGTGCTTGACCAGGGAGTCAGGGGCAGTGCCACCCGTGGACTTAAAAACGATTGAGGAACGCATGAATGTACGAAAGGCCCTGATAGCAGGTGAGGTGGATGCAGCCATGGCGCATATCGCTAAATGTGACCCGAGGCTATTGGAGAGGGAGCAGGGACTGGCATTTACTTTAAAGCTGCAGAAGCTCGTGGAGATGATTCGACGGCGGATGGAGCAGCGGGAGGGAGGGATGGAGGGCGAGGGTGCAGACGACGACGAGGTTATTTTGTCGTATGCAAGAGAAGAGCTTGCGCCTTGGGGCGAGGCGGAAGAGGGGGGGGGAGGAGGAAAGGGAGAGAATTTGCAAGCGTTGGAGGAGGCCATGACATTGCTTGTCTTTGGCACGGCCGCCTTCGGTGCAGCACCCGGCGCAAAAGGAGGAAAAGAAGGAAGAAGGGGAGAAGAAGAACGAGGAACAGGCGACTTGCTGGACCTTTCAAGACGGACAGCCACGGCAGACAGGGTGAATGCGGCGATTCTTCAAAGCCAAGGCCAAGATTCCGAGCCTGTATTGCCCAGACTGTTGAGAAAACTGCGTGCGGCGGAGGACGAGCTGGCATCAGAGATGATGTGTTGAGATTGAGGAAAGAGGAAGGAAGGAGGAATTGTTGTGTCGGAGAGGGAAGGGTGTGTCGTAGAAAGAAAAAGGCTGTGTGTGTAAGTGTGTGCGTGGTGACGAGGAAAGGGAGGATGGCGGGTAGAAAGGGCGTGTCGGTGGCCGTTAGAGAGTGGACCATGGGCTTGAGTCAAAACGAGGATGTGTACGTAGAATAAGTGTAGAGAGAACAAAGCCTCAAATAAGAAAAGAAGAAAGCAGCGAGATATAGGGCTCAGAAGCAATTGTGAGGTCACTGATGGACAAGACATCGGTCACGTTTCTTCCTAAGCACCACAGAGCTTGTTTCTGACACCCCAAACGAAATGCAAAGATTTCTACAGACTGGTGACCGAAGTTAAACCATTCTTCCCCTCTTTCTTCCCTCCCTCAATATTGCCACGTCTTTGATCCGGAAACCTGTCGCTCTTGGTGGCAGCAGAACCCAAGCAGGGAGGTAGGTTTGCGATAGGCTCGTCCATACGGTTCCTGCCAGTGGCGGTAAGGTTTATTTGATGTGTTGTCTTTAAATAGACCCCTTCCTTTGCTTGCTTGCGTGCTGCATGCTGTAAATGTGGGGGAAAAGGCCGCCCATCTCGTACCGCCTACCTCTCTCGCCGACAACGCCGATCAAAAACGGGCGAGCATCATCTTCCACCCCATCCCACCTCTCTTCTAACGAAGCACGTCCACCACCCACCGCACACAACGCCACAGGGAACGCACACAGGCGCTCATTAGTACCACTTAAATTAGCCGCAGCAGGTGCAGCCAGAGCCGCTTATACGTCGGGACTCACCATCATCATCATCGACCCCCCAAGAATTGTAACTACTAAGGAGCCGCAGGATAGGCGCCTACGACGCACACAGCGCACACCTGACAATTCCTCCACCGCCTCTCGCACCAAAATTGAACCATGTTGGACGATAATAAGAAAATTGGCATGGGTCTGTTGGGCCTGAGCTTTCTCTTCATTTCCATGGGTGTCCTCTTCCTCCTGGACTCGACCTTGATAGCCATAGGTAAGCGCAAGAGAAAGGAGGCAAGGGTGTAAAAGAAGCGGAAGGAAAAAGAGCGTAATATATTGTATCTTATCGCTGCTGTCTTCCTTGCAAGCAAGGAAAAAGGGCGTGAGGGTCGCATGAGAAAAGGAGGGAGGGTGAAAGGGGGGGAGGTGAGAGAGCTTGGAAAGGGATGTGCACTCATGCACCAGCAACAGCAGCATCAGCGGCAACAGCAGCACCAACAATAGCAGCAACAGCAGCAGTAGCAGTAGCAACAGCATTAATCCTCTCCTTTATACCACTTTATCTCTCTGGACAAGCTAGCTGCGGTGGCCACGCTATCACCTTCCCTTTCACCATTTCTCTCTCCCTCTCTCCCTCCCTCTCTCCCTCCCTCCACCATCCTTTCACAGGCGACTTTCTCTTCCTGACCGGGCTAGTGTTCATTATTGGCATGCAGCGAACAATTCGGCTGTTCACGAAGCGGGATCGAGCTCCGGGTATCATTTGCTTTTTCTTGGGAATTCTACTGGTGTTTATAAGGTAGTATTGGCGGGGGCGAAGGAAGGGAAGGAGGACGGGAGCACTTGTTGTGGGAGGTATGCCCGACATTGGTAGCTGCATTTTGCCATAAAGGGGGGGGTATGGGGCGCTTGTAATGGACGTAGGATGGCGGAGGGGAAGGAAGGGAGGGTCAGAGACCAGTTAGCATGTTTGTCATGCAGGATGCCTGTTGGTGTTGTGATGAGTACGTTTGGAGGCCTTGATGATAATAGCGGTATAAGGGGGATATTGATGCACAAATTGTCTGTTCCCTCTTTTTCCTGTCTCAATTTCTTTTCATTTATAGAGAGAGGTTGTTCTTTCGTGAGATCGATGCGGGTCATGGATAAGCCTCCATTGCCCGTCCATCTACACAAAGGCACTTATGCCCGTCTCATCTCATATCATCCCAATCCCGCCCCCGCCATCCTTCCCTCCCTCCCCTCCCCAAGATGGACATTCATCGGCCTCATCCTCCAGATCTTCGGCTTCGTCAACCTGTTCGGAAACTTCTTTCCCCCAGCCATCGCCGTCATGCAGCACACACCCGTCCTAAAAGATATTTTGCGGTTACCTGGGATCCGCTACGTGATTAGCAGACTAGGGACGCGGTCGAGAGCACCTGTGTAATGGAGAAGGACATTTTGCCTGATGGCTTGATGATAAATAGAATAATAAATTTGATAAAAAATAGGGGACTGAGCAGGCCACAAGTTTTATGTAATTTGGAAGAGGAAGGGTTGACAGGTGTTGTATTTTGGGCAAAAGGAGAGATTTTGACGTGTGCAAATGAAGGCAGGCATGCTCCTGGGCAAGGGCAGTGGTAAGCGTAAGGTGTCGTTTGTCTGGGAGGGGCATAACCAGCAAAACGTCGAAGAAAATAAAACAAAGCAACCACCAAAGCAAATATGAATCAAAAGCCTAGTTTCACCGACGCTCATCAATTAATAGGTAATATCCGATGCCTCATTCCTATTCACCACTGTGACCGCGTTAGGCTTCCGGTAGTTTAATTTGATACAAATGATGATGCCACCGAAGCCGTCAAGAATGCTCCTTGGAACGACTGGGAGGCAAACGTAAGGATGGTGGTAGTCGACTTGAGCCTTCATGCCCGCCGAAAGGAGAACACAGTCTTCAGCGATCGGCAACAGAAATTCCGCCTTAACAGACGACGTTAGGATGTTGACACACATTCCGAGCAAAATGCACACAGTACACAGTGCAGATACAAGCCATACAAATGTGTGTCCTACAAACTGTCTCTGTTTTTTATGCCTGGCACTCAATTGTTCATCACTCACCACTTCCTCCTTTCTCGACAGAAGGCGGATGCCACGGTTGGGGCCTTCAATGCCGAGGCCCGTGGCCCACCTCCTCCTCGTCTTCCTCCTTGCCACCGGGTTGGAAGCAGCGGACGTCTCGCCACCCAGTTCAGAGCTGACTACGCCAGAGTTCGCCATCGTCCATGCATCTCCACCCCCGCCTCTTCCTTCGGCCGCAGCCGCGACTGATACTCTCCGTCTCGCCCACACCCTCGGCTCCCACATGGTCCTGCAACAAGCCCCTCTCCCCGCATGTCTTTACGGGCAAGGGTCGCCCAAAGCCTTTATCTCAATAGCCTTGGATGGGGCTGCTGTTCCGAGTGCCACCACGGTTGTCGATCCCATGGGGAAATGGGTTGCCTGCCTTCCTCCTCAACAAGCCGGGGGAGCCCATACCCTCAACATTGCTGGCAGCGGCGGCAACATCACGCTAGAAGACGTGCTTTTCGGAGAGGTCTGGCTGTGTGCAGGGCAGAGCAATATGCAGATGTCCGTGTCGCAAACCTTGAACGCCACTGCCGAAATTGCGGCTTCAGGTCGTGAAAAAAACGGCGGCCCCCGCCTGCGTCTTATGGCCATCGGCCGCAACACCTCTGCTGATCCCCTTGAAGACCTCTCGTCCCCCCCTCTCCTCCCCTGGAGCATCGCCACCCCGTCCAGCGTGGGCGGGGAGAACTGGATGTTTTTCTCGGCCACCTGCTATTTCTACGGCCTGCATCTAGCGAGCAAAGAAGGTCTTGCCGGGACGCCCATCGGGCTTATTCAAGCCGCCTACGGATCCACAGAGCTCAAGGCCTGGGCCACTCCCGAGGCTCTCACTGCCTGCCGTTCCACCCCTCCTCCATCCACGCCCACGGTATCGCCGTCAGCAGAGGAGCGAGGAGAGGATGCAAGGGTCACTGACGAGCACGAGTCCGTGAGTCTCATGCCTGGAGGTGTGATGCCGTTACCCGCCATTTCTACCACAAATGTCGATAACACTGGACCTGCAAGTGCTGCTGAGGGCAGTACCACCAGAGCTAGTAGCACCAGTGTCAGCGACACAAACAACACCCAACCCGGGAAGGAGCCCCGGTCCGGTGGCCCTGTGCCCTCGCTAGTCAGCCCTCCCATCCCCCCTCCTGCTTCTGCTGCTGTTGCTGTTGTGGCTGGTGCTGCTTCCCCTGGTAGTAACCGCCGTTTTCTTCGAGGTCTGGCCGAACCTGATGATCCAGTAGCAGCAGCAGCAGCCGCAGAAGCAGCAGCAGCAGCAGCAGCCGCAGAAGCAGCAGCAGCAACAGCAGCAGCAGCAGCAGCAGCAGCAGCAACAGAGGCATCGGAAATTTCCTCGGCATTAAGTGATCCGCTCACCCCTCTCTCCTCCACGGCCTCTGATCCTTCTCCTCTTCCTTCTCCTCCATCTCCTGCCGCTACTACAGCAGCTGCTCCATCTGGAGGAGCAGGGGCCTGGACGCAGGATTGGCATCCGGAGGCCTCCACGTGCTTCAATGCGATGATAAGCCCGTTGCTTCGCATGACCATGCGAGGCATAATTTGGGATCAGGTATGGAAGAAGGGAGAGTGCGAGGGAGGGAAGGAGGAAGGGAGGTGTAGGGAAAAATGTGTCTCCCGGCTTGAGTTTCCTTCCCGACGGTTTGGCTCAATGCCTTTCCTTCCTCCCTCCCTCTCTCTATCCTTCCCCCCACTAGGGCGAGGAAGACGTGCATGCCCCACCCGAGGACTACCGTTGCCTCTTCCCCCTCTTCATCCAGTCCTGGAGGCAGCGGTTTGTGTACGCCAACGCCCTTGGGCCCATGGCCTTTGGATTCCTCCAGTTGCAGGTAGGAAGAGAGAGGGAGAGCGAGGAGGGGGACAGAAAGGATGAGTATTCCGACAGTCTGCGTGTCCACTTTGGATTGTTCTGTGCTTGAAATTCTCGTGTGCGGTATCGATGAGGGAAAGTGAATACATTTTCTCACGCTCCTTCCTTCGCTCCCTTGCTTCCTCCCTCCCTCCCTCCCTCCAGGGATACGAGGACGCACATCAAGACATCACAGTCGACGGGGTGGAGGTCGGCAAGATCCGCCTGGCGCAATACAGCGGCTTGATGGTTCCGAGGACTTTCCTCGCGGTAGGGTATGATTTGAATGACGACGCATCTCCTTTTGGTGCCGTCCACTTCCGAGATAAGCAGAGCGTCGGGCAGAGGCTCGCATTGAGTGCTCTTGCCAACGTGTACGGGCAATGGGGTTCCTTGCCTTGGGGTCCTATGGCCAAGGGGATGGAGACAAGTGTGGGAGGGAAGGGGGGAGAACGGGCGAGGATTCAGCCGGTGGAGGGGGTGGAGGTTGTGAGGGGTGGAGGGGATGGAGGGGGAGGGGTCGCGGCGTCTCTGGCTGGCTCAACGGCAGCCGGTGGGAAGGCTGCCGTTCTTGGTGCTACGCTGGCCGTTGATGCCGGCGCAGAGGCCGTTGTTGTAGCCAGAAATGCCACCTCGTCCTTCTTGCCTTTCTCGGTGCTGATAACATATGAAGGGGCAGGGAGCCAGGGCCTGATTGACAGCGGGATAAACCTGTTCGAGCTTGCTTCCACCATTGATGACATTGATACCGAGGGGAAAAGCGTCGTTCCTTCCAGTAGCACCACCGTGATGGGCGCGAACAATGAAAAGCTGCTGGTTGAGTTTATGTTACCTTTGGACTCGCCCTTGGCGGAGGAGGGGGCAACGCGCGTCTTAAGGTATGCTTTCCGGAACCGACCGTGTCCGGCGACGGTTTTGAAGGTTCCCTACGTGGGCGCGTGGTGTGGGGTCTACAGCACACCTGAAGGACTGCCAGCCTTGCCGTTTGTCCAAGATGTGTGAGTTTGAGGAAGGAGGAAGGAAGGAGGTAACGATGTGTATTTGACTGGGGAGTTAGTTAGGGAGGGGCATGGAGGGGGTAGGGGCGTTGAATCTGTGTGTAAGTGTGACACTCATGCGTGAAGAGAGTGTAAATACATACATAAACCTTTATGGTAAGACTTGAGTGAGATGCCTTGATTTACACTTAAGCTAAAAGACCACAGGAGAGAATCCGTCAAACGGTCACACGGTGATCCATCTACCCTATCAAATCGCCTCCACACCTCCACATATATGAAGTTTGATATATTATTAAATTATTCATCACACTTGCTCAATCCCATGCTTTGGTAACATTTTTTGTTAACCCGGCGGGTGTGCCCTGCGCTCAGCGCGTGATAAATCTGTGTGAGGTGGAGCCGGGGGAGATGTTGGTGTGAGCATGCGAACAACAGGCATTGAAAGAACCGGTTAAGATGTCTATATATGTATGTTATGAAAACACCTCGACCCACGCATGGGAAAACTGTCATTCCTCATGCCTTCTCCCCTTCTCCCCTTCTCCCTTGGCCCTCCGCGCCCCTGTGTCATGCCCAATCATCCATATTGCAAATAAATACACGGTACGTTATCCGAAATTTCCACGAGTAGTTTCCATCGCTAGGGACTTCTGATATCAATTGCTAATTCTTTTCTGTAGTTTCCTACAATCCTAACATTATCGCGTGCAACCTGTGCCCGAAAACAAATGCTTCTCACAAGTGCACAAGTCCGCCACGACAAAGGATTAGCCTTCCAACAACGAATTGTTGCATATTCCTCCCTTTTTTTGGGCCGGGTTTTACATGGCTTTGACATTTTTTTCCTGTACCAGCAAAGTCCTCGGATGGCCCATACAGGGCTAGGAGGAGGAGGGAGGAAAGAGGAGGTCAGCGGAGAAGCAACTTCTCCAGCGTCCGCATAACCCGCCGCGGTTGACCAAACCGGAGATCGGATCTTCTCCACGGAACATTCTCCTGTACACCCGAATGATGTTGCGTGTCGCATTGCCATCGCGAGATACGAAGTGTTTGCAGTTCCCCCTCCTCCCCCCCCCTCCTCCTTGAGCCCCTCCAGCTTATTTATTTTTTTCCCTTCCCCCTCCTAATGCTGCTGCTGCTGCTGCTCGTGCTAGAGATAGCGCCCCTGCTAGTACTGCTGGTACTGCTGCTGTCCTTGTTGTTTTTCTTTTACAAAGATGCATGTGCGCCTGCTTGTCTAAATGTTCGCGCCATTTATCATTCCAAAAAAATCAAAGACGAGGACCTCCATTCCATCTGTCCGGAGGAGGGAGAGGAGAAAGAAGTGTACGTCAACACCAACGACGGATAGTTTGGTGTGCTCTTCTTTCAATTCTTTTTTGTATATTATTTGTCTGAAGCAGACTTATTGGTGTTCGTTGCTTCAATTGACTGCCGGGCATGCTTTGTGAGCAAGTTGGGTGCTTGTGCTCTGTCTTTTCTTCTCTATTCTCTAGTTACTGCTGTTATTGTTTTTGATTTTGGAGGTTTCTCATGAGAGCTCCTGAACGAGCGCCTTCTTAGAAACTTTGACCCTTGCTTCTTCCTCCTTCTCTTCCTCCTTATTCCTCTCTTCCTTTCCTTTTTCATTCTTTCCTTCTCCCAACAACGAGACCACCACGCGGGTCCTGCTGTCCTCTTCCCTTCCTCTCCCCTCCTCCTCCTCCTCCTCCTCCTCCTCCTCCTCCTTCTCCTCCTCCTCCTCCTCACTCTGCACGTTGAGCTGCTGCCCTCCCTCCCTCCCCTCGTCCCCTTCCAAAGCTGCCGCCAACGTCTCATCCACAGGTCCCAATGCCAAATTCATGCTGATGACGGGCTGTTGCGGCCCCTTAGCGTTTTCATTCTCTCCGTCCTTCTCTGCTGCGTCCTCCTCCAGCAGGCTGGTGTCGATGCGCACATCTGTAAGGGGACGTATAGAGGGAGAGGAAGGGGCTTATGAGAGGTGATTTGTAAAGTGTGGAAGATAAATAATCAACATGACATTTAAAGCTCTCTCAATAGCTCAGGGACAAACGGCTTACTCCTTATACGTTGCACCCCGGGACCAATATCCATCCCATCGCTGCGCTTGCACGCACAAAGGACACAGGCTAATCACACATCACCCGATTCACATTCATTCACCGACAGTCGCGACTATTTAAGGTACCACCTCGACATAATTATACAATAACGTACCCTCTCCTTGGCCCGCCAGCAGCCGCTCCTCCAGTTTAGCATTTGCCTCCGCCATTCGGGGCAAGAAAGCTTGCACGCGCGACAGTACTACAAGGGTAATAGTATTTGTAGAAAGGATATGTGAGGGCTACGCGTTGAGACTCAGGATTCCTCCACGACCTACGTACGTGAAGAAGAGGCACCCCGAGTTGGAGGAGGCATGGGGAATGACGGAGGCGGGGGAGTATCCTTGCTCGACATTTTAATGCTGCTTCTAGTGGTGGGAAAGTGGGAGCGTTGGTTGACTTGGCGAAGTATTTATGGCCTGATACTGTACAAAAGGTATGTATCAGCAAAGATTGTCACCCTTAGAATAGGAAGGGCCTGGGAACAAGGGAGGGAGTAATGGGTGGTGGCGCAAGGGAATAAAAATGGTACGACAAGCAGCCCTGAAGAAATTGAAGGTGTTAATAAGCTTAAAACTTTAAACAGCGTAGTATTCCCCGAGGCGCACCACTGCCCAAAAGCCTTTTTGGAAGCCATTACCGAACCCCTTAATCCGTGGAAACATTGGTCTACGGCTCATTCTCAATAACTTGTAGGACTGGACAACCATGCCAAGCTTTAATGCGGATTTTGCTGCTTTCTCTAATCCAAACTTTTGGCGCAGGCGTCACAAACGTTTTTCACAAGCGCCCCCACTTCCCTCTTCGTCTGCTCTCGCTTACGTGCTCACATATGTAATTGACATCGCATAAGTCCTGACGAACCTTATACACAGTATCATCTCTCACGTGCTTCCCAATCCTTCTCATCTCACACATGTACATCCACATAGCATGGAGGCAAGCCCGCGGAAGCGCCATGGTGGGGCTGCCAACATCGCAGGGCCAGGGACTAGTCCGTCGTACATGATGGAGCTTCCGATCACGCCAGTAGCCGTCGAAGCAGAGGAAATTGTCATTCTCAGCCCCTCCAAGGGCTTTACCACACCCTTGTCGAAGGGGGGGGGCAGTTCCGGCCGCCGCCACCATGTCCCACCGTTCCATTCACTAAGGCACAAGGACCCTGCAATAGTCGTGAAGCGTGCACGTAGCGCACAGGAATTGGTACGGGCTAAAAAGCTATTGCGTGCCTTGGGTTTTTTCTACCATTTGAGCTTGGGTGTACTGTTCATGACATTTACCGAGCTTCTTCTGAATGATTTCGACAACAATTATGCCAACACGGCCGCTTTCCTGGGGACGTGCGCGGGCGTGGAACGAGGAGTGCAGTTCTTCACATCTCCGTTCCTTGGTAATCTGAGTGATAGCGTTGGTCGACGGCCCATCCTGTTTATGTCCCTGCTCCTGCATCTGGCCTCCCTGCTGGTCGTGGCCGTCATCCCCACGCGTCACACAGTCTTTGTGTATTTTATGATTAATGGCGGCTTCAACGTGACGTATGGAATGATCAACGCAACCGTCGCAGATCTATGCACCGCCCAGGCAAAGACAGGGAAGGGGGAGCTGGCTCAACAGTACGGAAAACTGGGCATGGCTGTGGGGCTTAGCATGATTCTCGGGTACGTGGATTTGGTTGGTAAGGAGGGTAGTGGTGTTTGTGTTTTTTCTTCTGTCAAGACGCAGCACTTTGTCTTCACATCCTGTAGCTCTGTTGACGCATACCCTCCCCTCCTCCCTCTCCTATCCACCCATATCACACACACACATCCACAGGCCCGCCATTGGCCCTGTCCTCCAAAAGATGAACGTGCTCTACCCCGTCTACCTCTCCCTCCTCTTCCTGGTTATCTCCCTCGGCCTTGCGTGGTTTACGCCCGAGAGCCTGGACGACAAATACCGAGCGGGGAGTATCGACTGGAAGAAAGCCAGCCCGTTCTATGCCCTTCGCAAATCCCTGAAATACCGTCGCTTTGTCTTCTTCGCCGCGCCCTTTTTTCTTTCCCAGCTGTCGGAGGGGGTGTATCACTTTATGGTATTGTACACCAAGGTCCGGATCGGGTGGGATTTTGTGGCTTTAGGCATATATATCTCGATTGTTGGCATATGTCTGGCGGTGGTACAGGGAAATTTAAAGTTTATCGTCCCCAAGATAATTAGCGAGAATGGCAGTGTGACCACGGGGTTGCTTGGGCATGCGGTGGCGATGGGTGTCACGTCGATGGCGAGCGAGGGGTGGATGATGGGGCTGTGCATTATACCGCAGGTGCGTATACGTTTCTTTTTTCAAAATCGAGCCATTAACTTCCCTTCCCTCCTTCGTACTCTTTGTATCTTCCTCTCTCCCTCTGTCCCTGGACGATAGATAGCTTCGATACTTACTGCATTCATAAATGCCTCTTCCCTCCCTCCCTCTCTCCCTCCTTCTCCCCCTTCCTCCGCCAAAGATGGTTGCTTCTCTGAAAGGGCCTGGTCTAATGTCAGCGTTGGCCACCGGGGTCTCCCCGGAGGAGCAGGGGGTGTTGCAGGGGTCTGTATCCAGTCTACGCGTCCTGAGCAAAGCGATAGGTGGACCGTTATTCGGTGCCGTGATGGCCTTCTCCTTGAAGGAAGCAGGGGGGGAGGGAGGGAAGGAGGCAGGGGCAAAAGGGGGGTGGATTCTGGGATTGCCCTTCATAGTGGCCGGGATCTTCGATTTGGTGGCGGTAGCGATTTGCTTCGGTGTGTTTAAAGTCTACGGGGATTTGAAGGAGGGAGGAGGGAGGGAAGGAGGGTCTAATGACACGGACATGATGATGGGGAAGAAGACAAAGAATAAGCACAAGGGATACATGCCGACGGTGGTGAGTGCGAGGGAGGGAGGAAAGGGGAGCTTGGTTGATTTGGAGGCGGGTGATGAGGTGGGAGCCGGGCGAGAGATGGTGAGAGAGGAGACGACTACGACTTGCTCTACGGAGGACGGCGACACAGTGCACAGTAGCAGTGACATTTCCAGCTTGGAGGAAGAGGGGGAGGAGGAAGGAGGGGATGGGAGAATTGTGTTGTTCGGGACGGTGGAGTATGACGGGTTGAATCCCATGTCTCCTTGGTAGGGGGGGAGGAAGGGAGGAAACAATAGGATGTGAATGGTGTTGATAAAGGGGGGAGACAGGGAGAATAAGGGAGGATTTGACTTGAGGAGTGGAGCGTGGCGCGGGAAGAGACCCAAAAATTCATCACGGGGAATAGTGTGTGAGCGAGGAACAGGGGTAGCTTTCGAGTCAGACATTAATGGAAAGGGGAAAGGATTAGGGAAGCACAAAAATTGCACAAAGGATAAGAAAGCGCGCTGAGTGTGTGTGAAACAAATCACAGGCGTATGGGATCCTCATATTCTGTGACAGAGAAATTGATAGGGTGAGGGCAAGGCGGGAGCACCCCCCAAAGAGAGATAGAATGTGACAAAAGAACGAAGCAATGACAGGGAAAAGTCTCACAATCTCACACAAACATTTTCATCATTATTCATCAATTTGCTCAACACCGTCTTTTTTGTCCTTTCATTTCCTCGGATCCTGTCTACGCCCCTCACGCCTTCCAGACTTTCAAGACCCCCTCGTCCCCGAAGGTCACTACCACGTTCCTATGCGGATGATGCGCCACTCCAATCACTTCCTTCTCCCCTACCTTCACAAAGCTCTCCAAATCCCCCCTTCCCAAATGAAAGGCGTACACCACTCCGTCCTCTCCTGCACAATACGCATACGTCCCCTTCGGACTCAAAGCCGCCGCGGTGATATCCCCCCCCACCTTTTTGCCGCTCGACATACTTTTAACGACCTGGCCTTGCGCCGTGGTCACATACGCGGTCGCTGTGCGATTGGCAACAAAGAACAAGTCCGTGGGGCCTGGAAGCGGGAGGACGGTGTGGACCATGGCCTCCATTTCAGTGACTTTTTCCATGGCGGGTCTAAAAGTATGGAGGCAATCACTTGTGCGCGCGTCCCAGACTTTGACGGTGCCGTCACTGCTACCGGTGAGGACCCGGCTGCCGTCCTGCGTAAAGCAGACGCAATTGACAAAGGACGTATGGCCTCGAAATTCCTGAGTGAGAAGGAGGGAAAGAAGTGAGGTGAAAGGGAAGGAGGGAAGCGCGTAATGCAATGTCTCAATCGACGAGTGTACGAAAAAAGAGAGAATATGGACAGGGCGGATAATAGCGGTGATTTTTCCAACACAACAACATCAATCTTTTGTACCTTTAAAACTCTTCCAGCCTTGATCCCGTGCAAGCGCGCAGTGCCGTCAAAAGAAGCCGTGGCCAACTGCAGCGAATCGCGCGAGAACGCAAGGGAGGTAATTCCCTTAGCATGGGCAGGATCTAGCTTCCGCAGGCACTTCCCACTGCTGATTTTCCAAATCTGAAATTATACCGGGGGGGAACAGAGGTTAGAACAAGTTATGTTATACTTAAGACCCAAGACCCAACCCATTACGCACCTTCACAACCCCCTCCGTGTCCCCCGTCGCCAGCATCTCGCCATCCCTCGAAAATGTCAAGGACAAAACCGCCGTATCGTGCATCATCAACTCTTCTCTTGCTTGGTACGGCAATTCCTTCCTCAGTCGACAGGTGTCCGGGTCCCAGACCTCTACGAAACCGTCGAGGGAACCCGTTACTAGATGTTGCCCGTCGGGCGAAAAGCGCGCGCATTCCGGGTGGGTTTTGGAGCCGAACTTGATCTGTCCCATCTGGGTTGAAGCAAAGTGAATGTAATGCGTGTGTTGGTACGTGTACAATTGTATTGTCAAGGGTAATGTGTCCATAATTCCACTGTATCATCTTCAAACTTAATTAAAAAAGAAGTCTGTGTGTCGCACCTGCTTTTTCGGGGGCTTTTCCATTTCATCTTTGCTCCGCGTGCGGGCCCCGCCGCGGAACAAGTCGTACCGCCTGTCCTTGGGCAAAGTGCCCTGTAATTGCTGATATTTTAAGGCTTGTTGTAGGAGGGAGAGAAGACGGGAGGGAGGGACGACGGAAACTTCAGCGGCAAGGCTGTCAGCAATCTCTTGCCGTTTTCGCTCCTTGTTGATACCGTATGTATAAAGCTCATGCGCGTCGTGGATATTGCGATTCAAAAAGGTCTCGAGGCGAAAGTAACGGTCGGGTTCTTGAATTTTAAGGACTTGAAGAGGCTCGGTTGTTCGGAGCATCTCACGAGCTAAGTCGTTTTCGCGCATTTCGATGAGCTCCAGGCAGACCTAGTCGGAGGAGAGGAAGACAAGGAAGAAAAGACAGGTTAGAGGATGGTCTCAAGAGTCCAAAAATTAATGACTTAAGTCAGATCTCCCCTAAAAAATTCTCCTCTCCCGTCGTCCTCCCCCCCCTCACCTGCTCATAAACCGCCGAGAGCTTTTCCTGAGGAAGCTGTAGGCCAGCGACTTGCGGCAAGACCGTGTCCCAGCGGCCTTGCGTAATGTCAGCGAGAAAGTTTTCCATGGAGTCTACAGTATTCATGGCAACTTGGGCCTCGGTTTGCAAGGTTTGAAGGGTGTGGAGGAGGTGATTTTCCTTGCAGAACTGGAGGATGAGCTTGATGACGTCCGAGGCCTCCACCTCGTAGACGCCCGAAGCGGACGAGGGAGGGGGGGCACTCATAGTCGTGGAGATGGTCAGACGTGACCTGTGGTGTGTCGGAAGGGAGGAGAAGATGAGCGGGAGCATCGTTCATGAGGAGGGACGAGACAGACAACAAGTAGGGCCGGTTCTCCTTTGCGAAAGAGACCCTTGTCAGAAGCATGATTTTGGCCAGCGTCTTGCCCGGTAAGGGACAATAGACAAGTCCCCGTAGATAAGGAAATTGTTGCTTACTGGTTCATCACTCAAGGGCTTGCGCAAGAAGTTGCTGGGTGCGTGAGGAAGGCAGGCAACACTAGCCCCTTCCATCGCTCCTTGTGCACTCGATCCTGCGACTTCGCTTTATCACTACCGCCTCCACTGCACGAGAAACAAGTTCGTTGTCGTTCTCGTGGCGGGGGTACCGGTAATATTGGTTTTGCTCTTATGCGCTGTCAATACAAGCAAAGCACTCAGAGCATGAAGAAGCGAAGCTGCAAACGTTGCGACGCGACGCACTTGACTTGGCTTGATACCATGCCCTGCCTCACACATCACAAGCTCACCCTACCGAGATTACCCTACACAGATAAACGCTGTACAAACTTCTTGTCATACTCGTGGTAGTGGCGTGTGTCGAAATCCTCCATCTCCGCCTTTGTAACCCGGCCACAATCCCTCTCATTCGACCTCCCCACTGTCCACAACCATGATTTCATACGCAGGTTGGCGGGCCACAACCGAAAAATGGGCAAGGCGGCCTCCTTCAACCGTAAGGGCGGTGGCGATGGTGGTGGCGGCGGCGGCGGCGGAGGTCGATACTTCGATCACGGCGGTGGTGGTGGCGGTGGCAGCGGCGGTGGGCCGAAGCGCTATGTACGTACCTCCTCTCCTCCCTCCTCTTCCTCTCCTTATACGCTCCGTCGTCCCTCCCTCTCCCTTTCGGACAAAGCTTTCAATTTCCCTACGAGCTGTGTCAGGATGAACTATGAGCCCCCGTGCAATGGCATGCCAATCCCCACCTCCACACTTAGCCCCGCTTACCTACCCCCTCCGTCCTCCCCTCCCCACCCTACACCTAGTATACCCAGCGCCCCCCAAGACAGCACTATCCTATCTCGGCCGGGCAGCAAGCGAAGAAGAAGGCAGGTTTTCGTAAGCGAGACTATAACAGTCATAGCAACAATGGCAACAATTACGCTTACCGACAGAGGGATGGTCGCTTTCTGCCACCTGTGAAGACGCACCAGAAGCACGGCAATCTGTTTGATGTGATGCCAGCAGGGATGAAACGACTCAAGAAAAGCGAGAAACGCGTGGGGGCAGCATTAATAAAGGCATTGACACCGGGTGAGATGGATGGAGAGGAGGGAGGGAGGGAGGCAAGGGGCGGGGAGAGGGAGAAAGGCAGGGTCTCATTCGTCCTATCCACTCCCAGGAAAGGTGGCATCCGGTGCCGGTACGCGTCCCCTCCTCTTCCCACAACATCACACTCATATCCCTCACATCCCCCATCCCATCTGCAGCCCTTCCACCCGACCCCCCCCCACCTTGGAGCCAAATCGACAAGCGCCTGGGCCCAGATCCTCTGGTGGTGGATGAATGCCCGTGGCTTGCCTCCCCACTCCCCCTCCCTCCCTCTCTCCCTGCTCAGGCCACCGACGCCGACCCTCCCTCCCTCCACGACGAATTGCTCGCTTTCCAGAGATACGTCTCTTTAACCCCGACAGAGATGACAGGAAGAGCAGCGGTTGTTGGCTCGCTCCAACGCGTGATCAAGGTATGCCTACCCCTCCCTCCTTCCCTCCCTCCTTCCCTCCCTCCTTCCCTCCCTCCCTCCCTCTTTCCACTAACCCTTCCCTCCCTCTTTCCTTTCCTCTCTTCCTCCCTCTCTCCTACCTCGCGTCCTAGAGTCACTGGCCTGAGGCTCAAATTGCCACTTTTGGGAGCACGGCGGCGTCGCTCGCTACATTTTTAAGTGACGTTGATGTAACGGTCTCGGGCTTTCGGGAAAGCAAGCCGAATAAGGGGGGTAGCAAGGGGAGGAGGGATAGGGATAGGGAGGGGGAGGTAGTTGTGGTGGCGAATGGTAGTGAGGAGAAAAAGAAGAGTGAACGGAAGGAGGAGGCGGAGGAGGAGGAGGAGGAGGCGGAGGAGGAGGAGGGAGAGGAAGAGGAAGAGGAGAGGGGGGGGGGAACCGCGGCGGATGGAGATGAAGAGGAAGCAGAGGGAGAGGAGGAGGAGGAGGAGGAGGAAGACTTTGCCTTCAATACTCTTGTGGGAGGAGGAGGAGGAGGAGGAGGAGGAGGAGGGGAAGGAGGCGGAGGGTTTAATACAACCGTGATGAGTAGGGATATCCAGCGTCGGTGAGTACAATATGGTGGAAGTGGGGGGGCTTTCTCCCTCTCCCGTTTCTCCTTCCTCCTTCCTCCTCCTTCTCCTCCTCCTCCTCCAACTTCTTCTTCTTTTCCTCCTCCTTCTCCTTGCCTGGGTCATTTTTCTCCATCCATCTTCATGACCGAGCTTGACGAAGACGCACCAGTAGACCAACGCCTCCCTCCCTCCCTCCCTCCCTCCCTCCCTCCTCCCTTCTTTCCAGAGACCTCCAAGTCCTCTACCCCCGCCTGATAGAGGAAGCGCACGCCTTCATCGACGTTGAGTTTAGGCCCAAGGCCCGCGTACCTATCATCTATACCAAGCACATCAGTGGGGTAGGGAGGAAGGAAGGGAGGGAGGGAGGGGAGGAGGGAGGGAGGTATGATAGACCGGCACTTGAGGAAACGCCCTTGCTCACCTTCCTTCTTTCCCTTCCTCCTTCCCTTCGTCCTTGTGTCCCTATAGTTGGAGGTGGACATACGCGTCGCCCCTCCAGATCACGCGGCCATCTCCCTCTTGCGCCAGCTCTCGGCCATGCACCCGTGCTTCGCCCCTGTCGCAACGGCTCTCAAAGTATGGACCCTCCCTCTCTCCCTCCCTCCCTCCCTCCCTCAGGTCCTCCTCCACCAGGGGAAGATGGACAAACCATTCGACGGCGGCCTGGGCAGTTACAAGCTCTACCTCCTCCTGGGTAAATTCATCAAATACTACTACAAAGGAGACAGGGATGACGCGGGGGCTGTGTTGCTGGTAACAAGGGAGGGAGGGAGAGGGGGAGGGAGGGAAAGACTGTGTTTCTTCTACCTCTACTTCAAGCTCCTTTCCCCCGTACATTCTTACCCCGCCCTCCCTCCCTCCTTTCCTCCCTCCAACCTGTCAGGCCTTCCTCCTCCATTTCTCCTTCTTGGAGCCTCTCACTAAGAAGCAACACGGGGGGGGCAAACGTCCCTTTACCTTCTCCTTCCTCCCCTCCCTTCCCTCCCTCCCCATCGACCTCGGTCCCGCCTTCCGCTATGCCGACCTCCGTCACCTCTTCCACCGTGCTGCTGTCTCCCTCCAGGATGCCGAGAAACACCGCTCACTAACTTCCTCTTCTTCCTCCTCGTCCTCGAAGAAAAAAGGCGCGAAACCCGCCAGGGCTGTCTTGTCTCGGTTGTCGTTTATGATCGATGGGAGGGAGTGTGCGAGGATGAGGGAGGGGGCGAGGGAGGGCTTGGTGCGGGCCTGGCCACGACAGGAGGAGGTGGATAGAGGGCTGAAGCTGGTGATGGAGAGGGTGAGGAGGGAGGGAGGGAGGGAGGGAGGGAGGGAGGGAGAGAGGATCTCTTTGCACTGTCTTCTTTACTCACCCACGCACCTTTCCTTCCCTCGATCTTCCTTCTCCATCCACCATGCATAGTTCGCCCCCTTAACCACCATCGACAGTGACGCCCACGAGACCGAGGACGAGGACGAGGGAGGCGCTCCTCCTTCCCTCCCCATCACCTGGACTCGCCTCCTGTACGGTGGCATGCCTGCCGCCGCCCGCTGCCTTAAACTCTTTGTCTTTCACTACCCCGAGCCTCACACCTGGCGTTTTGACTCCTCCCTCCCTCCCTCCCTTCTTGCCGTTCCTCCATCCCACCCTCCCTCCCGCCCTCCCGAGCAAAAAGGGAAAAAGGCGCGAGAGGGGGGAAAGAAAGGTCGGAAAAAGCAAGTGGAAGGAAGGGAGGAAGAGAGGGAGGATGAGGAGAAAGAGGAAGAGGAAGAGGAAGAGATAATACTACTGAGTGAAGGATTTAGGGAGGGAGGGAATGAGGGAGGAAGGGAAGGAGGAAGAATAGGGGAGGAGACAAAACGATGGTATGAAGAGACGATGGCAGGGCTGGAGGAGGAGGAGGAGGAGGAGGAGGAGGAGGAGGAGG
>Ga0160419_100623_pt1 | contig 20857 bp, 30 predicted proteins | sample CelAP2metagpilot_2_FD_108196 | JGI IMG/M metagenome (GOLD analysis project Ga0160419, IMG submission 108196) | Phycosphere-associated microbial communities from Cellana algal ponds in Kailua-Kona, Hawaii, USA - Cellana AP2-4-25 metagenome pilot ... | reverse complement strand
GGAGGGAGGGAGGGATGAGAAGGAGGCAACACCATTGATATGAAGGAAAGAAGAGAGGGACGTCGGTGGTTGACGGGAGCAATGAAGAATCATGGCACATTTCCTTCTCTTGCTGTATACTCGAAAAAATACTCACAGCTTCCTCCCGTGGCCCCGCCAACGTAGGGGTTAAGATTAACAGAGGAGGCAGGCGATGAGACGGAAGCGGACGCCAGGTCCACAGGAGACGAGGAAGAGCTGGTGGTGGTCACGTCGGAATGCGTGGCCTTCGAGGACTAGACAAGAAAGGACGTGGGTGGGTTTACAAGAGTCATTATCATTGTTGGTCGATACGTTTTTCCTTACTTCACGCGCGCTTACCGCTCTTCTGTCGCCGGTCAAGAAGGAAGAGGCAGGGAAAGAAGAGGAGGAGTAGGAGAAGGAGGGCTGCATAAAGAAGGCCTGGACGACACTGCCTGTTGCCAGGAGTGCCAGGAGTAGTAGTAGCGAGGACGGGAAGGAAAGAGTCCTGCCCCCTCTCCTGCATGGCGCGGCCGACATAATGCTCTGAAGGTGTGAGCACACGACCGAGCTGAGAGTGTACTTCCTGTGCGCTGTGAAAGAGATGTGTGGTCGTCATTTGTGTGCGAACAGGGTGCAATGCGGTGCGTTGCTTTGCTCATGGAAGGAGATGGAATGTCATCTCGATGTTGCCCCTGCGACTGAGACTGCGACATGATGCATCATCATCATCTACGTATTCCACCACCTCAGTCGTCGCACTTGCACGGCAACCATTACGTTCAACGCTGAGTGCTGCAGCTGGCCCAGTAAACTGATGCGGAATATGCGCTCTAAATGCGTACATGGATGCACGGCCCTCTGTCCAAGTCATGGTGGTGAGACCTGCCAACGCAGCGCAAGCTTATTAGTATTTGTAGCATTGCGCGAAACAAGGTGAGGACACGAAAGGATCGGAACGGAGACCTGGCAAGGTAGGGAAATGCGGAAAAAGAAGGGATGCAGGTCAATATTATGAAAGACTTGCTCAGTCTCACTTCTAAAGCAGCCTGGCGAAAGCATATGATCCCGATATTGAACATATGATTCACTAGTCTGCAATTGGCCGGTCTGATGGAAAGGTGTTCAGTGACTAAATCTAGGAGGTCGGTGGTAGGGTTAACCCTCATTATCAACAAAAGCAGAGAGGAAGTATACAGAAAAATCCATCATGCAAACGTTGATGTTAGTGATTGAACTCATTTATTGTTCTTTCTGACAATTTCACCGTGTGAATATATGCATGGCGCATCGAGAACATGAAACTTACTAAATTTGATCGTCAGGGAGAAAGTTGCTGCTTGCCTGTCAATCTTTTCCCACACATAAGAGCAGCTGGAAAATAACATGAAACGTTGCTCCCAGGCACCAAGCAGCAACACCTTGGAGCCATTGGTTTTCCTTTTATAGTGTGACAAGAGTTTCATTCAAAATTTCTCGATCTTGCGAACGACCTTTTCCTGGCCCCAATTTCTAGACTCAGTTTCTACACAGTCACGCCCACGCAATGTTTTCAAGAAATTGAAAAGAAAATTGAAAATAAAAAATTAAGTTCCTATCCCTTGATTTTTTGTGTGTGGTTTGTGCACACGAAATTTGCTTCCTTGCATTTCAAAGTTGGCCTTTATTTTTGGGCTCCTTTCACCTCCCCATTTTCGTCCTTTCACAAAAGCCCAAGTCATTAAAACGCGCGACCATTATATTCTATAGAGCATTTCATTCTATTTTCCTTTGCCTTGTGTGCGTTTGCGATTTCCTCTTACTATGTAATTATTGGCTCTCACTTCCTTTGATGTTATCTATTTCTCTCCAACGGAAGTGTTCACCGGCAAAGAAGAACAAAGCAAAAAGGAGTTCTGCACTTACATGCCCCGTGCACACAAACCACGCATCGATTCTGCCAGGACTTCCACCTATGGACAGGAAAGATCTATAGGTAAGGTGTATGTCGCTAGATAGAGAAGAAATTCATAGGACCATAATGTTTTGGACCCTTGATTCAGAGCAGACGGAAGCAGCTAAGAAACATTTTTGAAGCTAGCCTCCTCCCACGCTCCACGCGTCCTCACTTTTCACCCCGATTTATCCAATAGGAACGATGAATACTGTGCACAGTTCGTCGCCTTAAAAGATAAAGTATCCATATGTATGATTTTTACCAGGGGTCTTAAGGGAAATTTTCAACGAGGGCTTGACGGAAAGCTGCTCGAGGAGCATCTGCATTTGCCGCTCGACTTTCCTCCGTCGCTTTTCAACGGCTGGCTGCTTGAACTGCTCGGGAGGGGATAGATACAAAGCCCCCGTATACACCACAGATAGCTCTAACACTCGTGGAACTGCTTCAGTGCTGTAGAAGTGATTCTTGGTTATCGAGTTTACTGTCAGTCTGTTCCATTTCATCGTATGTTCGAGGTGTACTAACGAGAGAATGAAAATCATGTGGAAAGGAAGCGAAGAACACAAGTAGAAAAAAAAAGGTTTAGACACTGCCAGCAAAAGTCACTAAGTACTCTACATCCGCTTTGTCAATAAATTCGTCCCACCCGCAGTGTATGTACATCAAGATATAAAAATTTAGTGCGTGGTTGATTTGGTTTTCCAACCACCACTTATCTTGGTATACGATGGCCAGTGAGGCGAGGTCGGAACGCAAAATGCTGCTTTTTGTCCGCCGAGTTTCTCTTGCGTTTTTCAAGCCCCGCTACAAGAGGCTCGGGTCCATGTCAGCCCATCCAACGCCTTCCACATGCACCCCTGCACCCCAATCCCCACACAACACATTTTTGACATCTCACAATAACATATCGCAAAGTTTCCCCGAGTGTTGGAGGGGCGGGGACGAGTGGTCATGTGTCCAGGTCGACGACGTTGCCTTCAGACTCGCGAGCTGTGGCTGGGCTGCCGGTCGCATGATTTCTTTCTTTGACCGCCTTTGTTATGCTGCTGTGGCGCAGCCAACCGCCCCGGCCACCCCTACCAACACATACATGAGGCATAAAAGAAGGAAGGGACGTGCCGTGGGACGGGGTCCTGGCATTGGACAGGTGGCTGCGAGGACCTCGAAAATGCCACAAACGACGATATGATGACAAACATACCGAAGCCGGGGCGTGGTTGGAGAGGTTGACGGACAGACAGAGACACAAACAGCACCATCACACTCACCATAGCAATTCCAACACACAAAAACGTATATAGGGAGGCTGAGTGCTCGACTACTGTTCTGTTTGGCCTTGCTTAAACCGTCTCTTTTGGTTACTGAGCCCGCGCGAGCAGAGGCTATCCAGACTTTGCAGTCGTTCTGAAGGGGCAGTCAACACTCAAACAGGCAACCAAGCACCGAAAACGCTACCTGACTAAATATTTACGATAGGTACGGAGTTGTGAGTGCGGCTGTGTACCTTCATATGCCTGGATGGAGGTCTGACTTGTGTCTTGAGAGGGGAGAATGCTTCCCCAGTCCCCCCTCCCCCCTCTTTTTCGCAGCCCGCAGAAGACTTCTCACACGTAATTTATATATCTACATTCACCTCTTAAAGCCCTACTTCCTGTAGATCATGTCTCGTCTTCGCAACGGCAAGCGTCGTCTGCACTATGTAGCTCTCCCGGCCGGTAAGAACAAACGGGCCAAGCGCAGCGGTGCCATCGCAGGGAATAAGGCTGGAGGCGCAGGAGGAGGAGGGATAGAAGGAGTGGAAGGAGGAAGGGGAGGGGGAGGGGGTTCGATGATAGGAGGGATGATTGGAGGAGGGAAGGGCGTCACAGTAATTCCGCCATCTACCCTGTCTTTGTACCGAGGAGGGGAAAGAGGGAAGGGGAAGGGGAAGGGAAAGGGGAAGGGGACGGAGGGGTTGAAAAGCGCAACGGGTAGAACGGCCCGCGTGTTGGGAATGATGACGGCTACAGAAGCAGCAACAGCAGCAACAGCAACTACTGCTGCAGCAGCGGTAGCAACAGCAGCAGCGGCCCCAGGTGAAATGACCATTGCCTCCTGCAGGTACGTGGCTGTCTCTCGGAACGCAACTCCTCCCTCCTTCCCTCCCTCTCCCACCTTCTCACACCTCTCGTGTATCCTTGTTTTCCACGACACGTAGTGACCCTGCTGCTTTCCGTTTGGAGGGCCTGGGTGTGAACGTCCTTTCCGTTGTGATTGGCTTTCTCAGGGCACAAGAGGTAGAACTGAAGGGAGGGAGGGAGGGAGGGAGGGAGGGAGGGAGGGAGAGAACTTTATTGTCACTCTTACATGTATGCATTATGCATTTTCACTTTTGATTCAAACAGACGGAGGCCCTGACGGCCACGTGCAAGGTGCTGCGGCGTGAGACCGACTACCGCTCATACGTCAAGACGTGTCGCTTGTTCTTGCCCTTTTTTCCCTCCCTGCCCTCCCCCCCACCCTCCTCCTCCTCCTCCTCCTCCTCCTTTGGCACTTGTTCACCTTTTTCTCATGAGGAAAAACAAGAGAAAGAAAGAGAAGAGGGAGAGAAAGCAGACGGCAGTAGAGGGGAGGAAGGAGAGCAGCTGGAAAGGAAGCAGGTATGGAAGAGGAGGGAGGGAGGGAGGGAGGGAGGGAGGGAGGGAGGGAGGGAGCGAAAGCAGAAGCGACCACCAGCTGATGTTGTCTACCTACACACACCCCTTCCCCCCCCTCCCTTCTCCAGTGTCCCTCTTCCGCTTCCTCCTCTTCCTTCTTCTCCTCCTCCTCCTCCTCCTTCCCCATCACTCCCTCACGTCCAGCTGCCACCCCTGCGCAAAAGAAGCGCCAAGCCCTCTCCATCCTCCCTACCTACACCCACCTCTCCTCCCTCTCCCTTGGTCTCGCCCCCCTCGCCCGCAAGGACCTTAACAGCCTCCTCATCAGTACGCGATCCCTCCACTCGTTGCACCTGTCCTCCCTCCCTTCCTCCCTCCCGTCCTCCGCCTCCCCTGCCTGGACGGAGGGAGGGGATAAGGTGATGCTCACTTTGGGGAGTGTGGAGGAGGAGGAAGACGATCCAAGGTAGGTCTCTTGGGAGGGAGGGAGGGAGGGATACGGCGAAATCATGCGTAGACAAGCCGCGTATCAGACCCACACTCAGGCTTTGTATTCCCTCCCTCCCTCCTCCCCTCCTTCCCCCCCTCCCTCCTCTAGCCGCCTCCTTCACTACCTTCTTCCTACGCCCGTGGCCACGGTGCACATGACCAAAGGCTACCTGGACTTTGCCTCGTCGTGTCAGGGCTTGCGGGAATTAAGCTTGCCTCGGCATCGGTGAGGAAGAAAGGAGGGGAGGGAGGGAAGGAGGGAGGGAGGGAAGGAGGGAGAGAAGGAGGAAGCAAGTGGTTTAAGCAGTACGATCTTTCTCGGTCGTTCACATCCCTTCCTCCCTCCCTTCCTTCCTTCCTCCCTCGTTCCCTTGCCTACCCCTCCCTACCAGCCTCTCTGCTGGGAGCACGGTGCCCCTCCTGGCGTCCGCCCTCTCCTCCGGCTGCTGGCCGTGGCTTGAGTCCCTCGACGTCTCCGTCGACCTCAAAGCCCTTGAGGCCTTCGGGGCAGGCTTGCGCTCTGATGGGTACGTATCTTCTCTCCCTTCCTCCATCCCTCCCTCCCTCCATCCCTCCCTCCCTCCATCCCTCTCTCCCTCCTTCCCTCTCCCCCTCCATCCCTCCTTCCCCCCCTCCCTTCTCTCTCTCTCTCTCTCTCTCTCTCTCTCTCTCTCTCTCTCTCCTCCTTCCTTCCCTCCTTCCTTCCCTCCTTCCTTCCCTCCTTCCTTCCCTCCTTCCTTCCCCTTCATGCACGCCTCCTTTTCTTCCCTTCCTTCTACCCTCTAATTTAGCTGGCGGACTTCCACCCATCATTTCATCCCCCACTCTCCCTCCCTCCCTCCCTCCCTCCCTCCTCTTCTTGGTCGGGCTTGTGTCGCTTCGGAAGGGCATTGTCTGCGGGGCGATTAAAAAGCTGAATTCAATTAGACTTACAGGACACTACCCTCCCTCCCTCCCTCCCTCCCTCCCTCCCTCCCTCCCTCCAGGGCTCCCCATTGCCTCCGCTCTCTGACTGTGCGCCTTCTCTTCCAGCCCGACACGGACCAGGCGGAGGAAGAGGTGGAGGGAGAGAGCCTCGCTGCGGCCATAAGGGTAGGGAGGGAGGGAGGGAGGGAGGGAGGGAGGGAGGGAAGGAGGGAGGGGAAAGAGACGTGGGCAGGACATGGCAGGGAAAGAGGAGGTTCATTATCTTATTTCTTGCCTTACATCCCCCCCACATTCCCTCCCTCCCTCCCCCCCACCTAAGGCGGGCCACCTCCCTCTCCTCTCCCACCTCGCTCTCCTTCCCGAGGAGCTCCGGCCTCAGGAGGGCTCGGGGGAGGCTGTGGCCGTGGCGGATATGGTTTGGATCCAGACCGATGCCTTTAGGTAACAGAGGACGGGAGGGAGGGAGGGAGGGAGGGAGGGAGGGAGGGGGGGCTTCCGTCCAATTATCCTTTGAGTCCATCTTGTCGCATTGAAGTGCCCACCCGCTTCCTGCAGCCCCTCCCACATTCATCTTTCTCACTCCATGCCCTCCCTCCCTCCTTTCCTCCCTCCCTCCCTCCCTCCAGCCCCATCTTCGACGCCCTGGCTGCCTCCTCCTCCCTCACCTCTCTGGCCGTGGGTGAGTTTCTTTCCCCCCTGTCCTTCGCGGCCATGAACAGACTCCTCCGGGCACGCGGGGCGCAGGTACGACGGGAGGGAGGGGGGAAGGGAAGGAGGGAAGGAGGCCTGAGAAGAGCGCAGTGCTCCTGCCTGATCTTTCGTCGTTGCATGCGTGTGCGTGTCTGATTCCACTCATCGCTCTTCACCATCTTTCTCTCTCTCCCTCCCTCCCTTCGTCCATTCTCGCCCTCCTCTCTCATATCTCTTCAGATGCGACACCTCCGTCTCGGTCGTTTGAACGGGGACGAGCTCATGCCGTGGCTGATGGAATTCGCGCACATGGTGAAAGACGGTGCGGAAATAGGGAGGGAGGGAGGGAGGGAGGGAGGGGGGGAGGGAGGGGGGAAGGGAGAAGGAAAGAGAACCTCACGTCGGACGACACGCTCGATACTCACTCATCTCCCCCGCCCCTCTCCTTCCCTCCCTCCCTCCCCCCCTCCCTCCTTCCCTCCTTCCCTCCCTCCCTGCCATAGGTGTCTTCCCCATACTCCGCACCCTCCACCTGAACGATCTCTCGTCGTCCCCCTCCCTCTTCTCTCAATCCCGCTCGGGTCGCGTGGAGCCCATCCGGGTCATCATCGAGAAGGGGATGAGGAAGAAGGGCGTACTGCCGCTGCTGGAGGACCTCGCCCTAAGGAACACTGGTAAGACACGGCGGAGACAAGGAGGGAGGGAGGGAGGAGGGGAGGGAGAGTGGGTGCCCGACCCGGCAGATGAGATCAAATCTCGTTGAGTGTTATTCTTCTTTCCTCTATCCCTCCCTCCTTCCCTTTCTCCCTCCCTCCCTCCCTACGGATTTTTCGGTCTTCTCCTGATATACCTTCCTCCCCAACCATTCTCTCCCTCCCTCCCTCCCTCCCTCCTCTAGGCGTGACCTCGGCCGACTTCGAAGACCTGCTGCACGCCGCCTTCCTTCCCTCCCTCCTCCACCTCTCTCTGGGCAACGAGAGCGAGAGTCTCATCTACAACTTCAATTGCGTGGGTTGGCCGGCCATGCAGGCTTTGAGGTGAGTAGGACGGGGCGAGGGAGGCAAGGAGGGAGGGAGAGGGGGAGGGGTGGGTTGTAAGTGTGCGCAGGTGGGATCTCGCTACCCGGAGGAAGAAGCAAGAAACTAGAGGCTTAAAGCTTATTGGCGTTGTGCATTGTCTCCCCCCCCCACCCTCCTCCTTCTCATCCTTCCTCTTATCAAGGGCGTTCCAATCATATTTCACGAGCCCCGGTACATCCCTCATTCCCCCTCTCCTAACCACTCACATGACAGGCGCTTTGCCTCCAACCGTGCCTATGTCGCCTCTGCCTCCTCTTCCTCCCTCCCTCCCCCCCTCTTGCCCCGCCTCCGTACCCTCAACCTGCACGGAAACAGGCTTTCTCCATTTGGCGCCAGTCAGCTGTTCTCCGCCCTAGTCAAGCAGCGGGCCATGCCCGCCCTCAGGTACAGCGAGGAGAGGAAGGGAGGGAGGGAGCGAGAGGAGAGAGGGTGAAGAGAGGGAGGGAGGGAGGGAGGGAGGAAGGGAGGTAGGTAAAGGCCAAGGCAAGGATGTTTTCTCACATGATTTCTTTTTATTTTATGATAAACACAGACGTCTGGATCTCCGCAACACCCACATCGGAAAGGAAGGCCTCGCTTCTCTTCTCAAGACGCTCGATCGAGGTGCCCCACCCTCCCTTCCGCCCTCGCCTCCTTCCCTCCCTCCTCCCTTCTCGTCATCCTCACCTTCACCTTCCCCGCTTGCCTTCCTCCACCACCTCTACTTGTCGATGACGCATGCGAGGGAGGATGAGCTGCGTGTGGTCAAGGCGCTGCTCACCAAGGTAAGACCAACGGGAGGGTGAAGGAGAGGGGAGGAAGGAGGGAGGAGAGTGAGGAAGGAAGGAGGGAAGAAGCGACACAGTCACCGTTACCTCTCCATAACGTCGACAGGCGCCCACTATTCTCCCTCGCCTGCGGTTGCTGGCGTTAATGGACGAAGGCGAGGCCTTAGACCGCGAGGACATCCGGTGTCTCAAGGTGAGGAGAGGGAGAGGGACGGAGAAGGGAGGGAAGAAGTGGTGATGTTTCTCGTACTCACAATCCGTCTCCGAAATCCTGCTGTGCACAGGCCATAAATCCGACCATTCTGGTGCGGCTTCACACGCGGGCGCTGGTCACAGCGGCTGTGTAAGGGGGAGATTGTGGGGAATGGAACGAGAGGGAATGCGAACCGGGGCGCGAGTGAGGGGGGGAGGAAGGAGGTTTCGCCTGCCTGTAAGTTTGGTGTGCTTGTTCTTTGCCTCTTTTAAAATCGTTTACATATACGTGGACCGAATTATAGGGCTTGGTGATTGGTTGGCATATTACATTATGTGTCTAAGTGATCGGTTGGTAGACCAGAGTCACAGGCCTAAGTGGTTGATTGGTTAACCACATTAATAGGGCTTAGTCGTCAATTCGCGGACCAAATGAATATGTCTAAGTGATTGATTGGAAAAAACCAGATTCACAGGCTTGAGTGATTGATAAACAATCTAGATTTAGAGGGGTGTGGTGGTTGATAGGTGGTGTCTTGGGTAGAATGTAAAGACTAGGGCGCAGACATCAGAAGCAAAGAGAGTGAATGAAGACAGAGGGAAAGGAGGACAAACAAAAAATGAGGAGAAGAGGGAGGAAGAGGTTGACACACTTTCATATTTAGGTTAGAGAGCAAATGATGGAATGTGCTTGAGGCAAATACATTTTTGTGAAGTGAAGTAGGAAAGAGATGCGCAGGGAAGTTTCTGAAGAAGAACATAGACAAGATGAAATAGAAAGAGGAAAAAAATTGAGATCAAAAGAAAGGAGGACGAGAAGGAAATGATTAGCAGGGGCAGAACGTAATCATTGGAATAGCTTACACAGACGACGAAGGAATTGACGATCTTATGAATGATTATAAGGAGAAACAAAGCAAGAATAAGGAGGGAAAGGGGAATTAGAATCAGCTACGCTGGAAACTTTAAGGAGACTTGCACCTGCTGGTCTTTCCTTAAGATGCGCCCATTGATGGCCATTTTCGACGACTATTACGTAGCATGATCAAAGCGAAAGAAGGGCTCGAAGAAGACATACCCTACACATATCAAAATTACAAACACTCATAGAAAAGATCTGAGATCGCGCGTCTATCGACTCAATTCTTGTGCTTAATTTGCGCTAGCTGGCCGGCGCTGTCCTATACTTGTCATCAATAGCTTATTCTTCTTCCTTTTCGTCTCCTCCCTCCCTTTCTCCTCCGCCTTCTCTTTCTCTGCCCCCTATATCTCCATCTCTTTATCTGTTTTACATCCTTCCCGGAATTTTAATCCTTTATCTCCATATTGTCCCTTGCTATTTCCCCATTTTCCATGTCCTACCTTTCCCGCGAGATCCTTCGTCGTATTTTATTTATTTCCTCAAGGAAATGCAACCAAAATAGCTTGGACGAAGCCAGAATTTTTATTTTCGGCATGGGTGACAATACGCCTGGCACAAATGTGTTCGGTCTCCCTAATAAAACTGCGGGAGGTGGCAACAAGGAACGGTGAGATGACAGAGACGCTCAGGGGATGGGGATGCACAGATGAGTGCGGGTGCGTAAAGAAAGAAGGGGTGAAAACGAGGGATGGGACGTTCAAAGCTTACTTTTATTCGTACATAAAAAAGCGAAGAACGTGGCTGACGCCAGGCTTCAATGGATTTCCTTGCCCTTTCAACATTTCTCCTCCAGATCTAGAATAAAGCACGTGCGCACACTCCATATTTTGCGAAACAAGCTCACGCCCGCATAAATTTTCTCGGATACAGTATGGACAACCGCCATTCCAGTAACATCAGCAGCGGCGGCGGTAACGGCAATCCAATCTTGCGGCCCGCGGCACTATCATCATCAGGTGGGATCAGGAGAGAAAGTATGAGCCGGGAAAAGAGGAGAAGCAGAAGGAAGAGGACCTGCATGGAGCACTTGCAAATGTTGTGTTGCTGTCTCCATTCCCTTATACCTCGCCAGTACCGGCAGATGCTCTTTGGTGGTGGTGATGCTGCTGGAAGACTGCAGCCGTGGGATGAGGAGGAGGATGAGGAGGACGAGAACGAAGAGTACGGCTTGGGTGAGGGTGAGGGACAAGAAGAAGGCATGTACGAAATGGTGCCATCTTCACCCCAAATAGAGGACGACGATGACGTTTGTTTGCTCATGGGGCCTGCTGGTGTCAAGCTTCAGAGAAGTGCCGGGGCGGGAAAAGCAGCAGCTGCAGAAGCAGCAGCAGCAGCAGCAGCAGCAGCACCCGTAAGAGACGCTACGACTGGGACAGTGACAGCAAAAGACATAGAGACCAGGGTAGAGATCAATTCTTTAGCGCTACAAAGGAGAGGAAATAAAACTGGCGTCGTCGTACCAAGGGCGAAGACGAAGGAGACGAAGGATGAGGGAGATGAGAGGGAGGAGGTTGGAGCTGCGGGGCACGAGGCGCACGAATGCGTCATATGCCTGGAGGAATTCACAAGGGAAAATCCGGAGATGCACACACGTAAGGATACGAAGGGGATGAAAAAAGGGAGCAGGAGGAATGTTTAGGAAGGAGACGCTCTCGTTTTCCCTCCCTCTTACTCACCACTCCTCTCATTTTTGCTCACGTACACACAGTTTGCTCTTGCGGGGAGAACCGCGCCCGCTTTCACTACCCCTGTTTGCTGATTTACCTGGAGCGAGGTCCACGCGGACGACGAGAAGAGCAGCGGCGAAGGCGAGGGGAGGAAGAGGGGGAGGGCGGTAACGAGCAGTACCTGTGTCCTACCTGTCGAGGGCCCTTGTACTGGGAAGAAATGGCATGAAGATTGGCTAGGACGGAGAGAAATAGAGAAGGAAGTAGGAGATAGGAATTGTATAGGTATGTAAGCTGATTGTGCGAAAGGGAGGAAGGCCTGGGAAAAGAAGAAGAGGGACGCAGAGATGAACACAGTGAGTGTGAGAGCGAGTGATGAAGATGAAGATATAAAGTGATAAAAAGAAAGACAGCAAGAGAGAAAAATGCATGATAGGGAAAAAAACGTACACTCAAAGTCTCCACGACGTACTGGCGCCTTTTTAGGGGTTCGATATCAGTTTGTCTTGGGGACGCACGTGCATGTGACGATGAGGTGAAAAATAAAAAAGTCCGAGCATGGACACGAGAGGCGTTCTTGACGTGCCTCTGGCCATTATTCTACACGAATCTATCGCGTGAAAATATGACGAAATGAGGTCGTAGATCAAGTGACATAGAAGGACAATGATTGCCTGACTGTAATATGAAAATAAGAAGTATTCGGGGGGTTAAAGTGGGGAGGTTGATCGCAGGACGCTCCTCCCAACCATCCAAGGTCTCCATCGCCGGACGAGTCGCGCAAATGTACCCATCGAAATGCGTTTAAACAATACGCCATTTGAATGCATTTGAGGCCTGGCCATGGCTGATGTCGATCTCACAAAAGAAGGAATCAGGAAAAATGCAACAACAGGAAGAATAAACGCTGCAATTTTTTTTTGACTCATCTTTAAAACGCTGTGAATGGTCTCCTGTCTTCCTGACTCGTCACTTTCCTAATTTAATGCTGAATGATTTGAAGCAATAACGCACTGCCTGAGTGCAATTAGAAGGGGCAGACTGCCTTTGGGAAGCTCGTGCGACGCCTCGGCCGTTTCCGTGACCTCACGCCGTGCCGTTGATACAGAACAAAGTGCTTGCATGCCACATTCACCTCACCAACGCGCCAATACAAGCACAGGAACGGCTGACACATCACAAACACAAGCAGCAGCAATGTCCAGTGGTGGTCCCGGTCAGGATACTAGCAGCGGTGACAAGAAATTGATGGAAGTGGGCGTCAAAGGTGAGGACCGAGAACCTTGACGACACGCGTCTGCCTCGCTGGGGGTTACAGACCTTCTTCTTGATGTAAGGCCATATCGTTAGACCAACACAGCATGCTGTGCAAAGTGTCACATCCCTTGTTTGGAACGGGCCCCAGTGCGGGCACACGTGAGGCATTTTATCGATTGAGTGGTCTCCTATCCCTCCCTCTCTCCCGCCCTCCCCTCTGTTATGCGCCATATCTCCTTCCTCAAGTCTCTCGTCGTCTCTCTTCCCGTACACACGAACGATGTGGCAGCTGGGGAGGCTCAGAGTTGCAAGGCCTCCCAGAATGAGCTAGTGGGAGCTGCAGCAGCGGGTGCTACCGTCGGTAAGCAAGCTTCAGTCAGATGGCAGGGAGGGGAACGCCCCCCGTACTTTTACTGCTCCTCTCGACATCCCATATGTCGCCCTTACCCTTAATGTATTCACTTGTCTTGTCCTATCGTTTCTTGGTAGGCATGATGATTGCAGGTCCCGTCGTGGCGGTCGCGGGCGGGATAGTGGCTGGCATGATGGCTGCCAACAACGAAGGCCAGGGGGGCGAGGGAGGGAAGGAGGGAGGGAAGGAGGAAAGGAGCAAGAAAGGGACTTTAGCTTGTCTTCAAGGACTGACTGTTTCAATAATCCGCTTGGTCATTAGGTGGCTCGGGCGACTGGTCGGGCGGCGAGCACCGCATTTGAAAGTGCCAAAGCTTTCGACAAGGAGCATCATGTAAGGAATGAGAGGCTGGGAGGGAAGAGAAGAGGAACGATGAGAGAGCTGGGAGTCATAAGACACTGTCTTAGCATGCTGTTGTGTTGCCTGGTCTGTCAATCTAGATGGCCGAAGGGCTGAAGAGAGAAACGGAAGCGAGAGTGTGCGGGGCCGGCAGAGGAGGAGGCCACGGGGGAGGTGACCGGCATTAAGCAGCTGTAGTCCCTCCGATGAGGCATGTGGACAGTCACTCCCACTCCTCTTCCTGATTGCACCCTCTCACTTTCATTTTATCCAAACACAAATAGATGACTGAGAAGCTGAAGGATGCGGCGGCCAAGACGATGGCTAAGGCCCAGGCGCTGGACAAGGAGTTTCATGTATGCTGGGAGGGAGGGAGGGAGGGAGGGAGGAAGGGAATGAGGGAGTGTAGGAGAGGGAGGAAGGGAATGAGGGAGTTGTAGGAGAGGGAGGGAGGGAATGAGGGAGTTGTAGGAGAGGGAGGAAGGGAATGAGGGAGTTGTAGGAGAGAAAAAAGAGAGATAAAGAAAATTTTTGCCTTACTCGCCCTCTCTCCCACTCCTCCTCCCTCCCTCCCTCCCTCCCCTCCTCTCCATCCCCCAAACCCAGATCGTGGACAAGGTGAAAGAAAGCACGGGCAAGGCGATGAGCCAGGCCAAGAGGATGGACGAGGAACATCACATCACTCAAAAACTGTCGGCAGGTAGGGGGGGAGGGAGAGAGGGAGGGATGAAAGGAAAAAGAACATGTTGGTTATACTCGTACATGCGCATATCCATCTGTCAGCTCGCTTTCCCTGATATCAAATTCCTCCCTCCCTCCCTCCCTCCCTCCCTCCCTCCCCCTAGGCCTGGTAAAGGGTCTTGACAACGTGACGAAAGCCATGACCGGTGGAAAGGAGAAGCGAGGCGGCACCGACGGTGAAGGGAAGCATGCGTAGAGGGAGGGGGCGAGGGAGGGTTCGGAGTATGATGTAGAACGCGAGGATGATTTAGAAGAAATGAAGAGGGAGGGAGGGAGGGAGGGGAAAGAGTGAGCCAAGGGAATTGGCGAACACAAAGAATAAGAATGAGAGATTAAGCAGAGGAATCATTTGTTTCTCGCCCACCACGGTGGTGATTATGATGCAGTTTCTGGTTCCTTATTGTTGATGCTCTCTGTAATGGTGGCATTTGGTTTTTCGATCGCTCACTTGACGCCAGCTCTTTCTCCCTCCTTTTCCCTCCTTTCCCCTCTTTCTCCGCCTACATACACACACCATACATCTTCCCTCGACTTAATCCCGCTCTCCCTCCCTCCCTCCCTCCCTTCCTCCTCGATCCCTGGAACGGAAGTATGGGGAAAAGGAGGAAGGGAGGGATCGAGGGAGGGAGGGAGGGAGGGAGGGGCTCTCCATCTAGAAGAGACGAATTTTCTGAGTGACATGCTGCCGGCACTCGGGGCAAGAAGCAGAGATTTTGGACGAGCACTGAGAAAGGGAGGGAGGAGGGGTTGAAGGAATCGAATGCAATAGCTAAATGATGAGGGCGAAGCGGCGAAAAAGGAGAGGAGGAAAAGCGGGAGGGAGGGAAGAAGGGAGGGAGGGAAGGGAGAAGACGTACCTCGGAGCAGAAGCGGTGGCCACAGGGCACACAAGCCATGCTTTTGAGTCGGTCTTGACACACACTGCACTCGTTCTCTTGGGTGCGTTTCTCCTGAGGGGAGGGAGGAATGAAGGGGAGGGAGGGACGGTTGGTCCTGATGTTGTACGGTTGGACAGGAAATAGGGTAGAGAGACGGAAGCGAGGGAAGGGAGGGAGGGAGGGAGGGAGGGATAGAGGAGGGACCTTGATGATGTTGGTGATGTTCTCTTGCATCTCCAGGAGCTGGTCGAGGGTGAGGGTGCGGAGCTGGCTTTCGTTGAGCATCCGCCGAGAGTTTAGGGCGGCTTCCACCTGGGAAGGGAGGGAGGGAGGGAGGGAGGGAGGGAGGGAGGGAGGGGTGTGTGAAAAAGACAAGCATGGAAATGCCTTGAATGACGACGGGTAGGTCGACTTAAAAGAATTACTGGACAAATTACGTCGAGGATTACAACAATAATATAATGATTAAGATAACGATGAATATGAATTTTCGACCAATAGAATCATAAAGAGCGGAGATGCGGGGCAGGCTGGCCGCGAGGCGAAAGGGCTGCGGGGAAATCGGGGATTCAACCCACTTCCTAACTACATCCATGCCCTCCCTCCCTCCCTCCCTCCCTTCCCCTACCTCGCGGCCGTGTGCAATCTTCAGGCAGTCCAACAATCGCTCGAGCGAATAATCCGTTGGGATCTCCTGAGGGAGGGGGAAGGGGAGAGAGGGACGGAGGGAGGGGAAAAGAAAGGAAGCTTAAAGCACGAGGGAAGTTGAAAAGTCCGAGTGTGTGGACAACAGCGAGGAAGGAAGGGAGGGGGGGAAGGAGGGACGGAGGGGAAGGTACCTGAAGGCTCGGCTCTTTCGCTCGATCTTTGATAGTGATATCGGCCTCGATGATAAAGGAATCCTAGCGGGGGAGGGAGGGAAGGAGAAAGGGAAGGAGGGAGGGAAGGAGAAAGGGAAAGGAGGAAGGAGAGGGGGGAAGAAGGAAATGGATAAGCGTCGATTCTTTTGCAGGGCAAAAATCGCTGTACTACCCTTCCCTCCCTCCCTCCCTCCCTCCCTCCCTTTCTCCCCCCCTCCCTCCCTCCCGCCTTCGCTCCCTACCTGCACCTCGCCCACATCACAGAAATCGTGAAAGCCCCACGTACTGCTGGTGGCAGCGCCTGTGCTCGAGGCGTTCAGAAAGGTGGAAACGGGGAAGGACCTGAGGGAGGGAGGGAGGGAGGGAGGGACGGATAAGTCAACATGGTGTATCATCTCTTTTCTTGAAATTGACGTCTTGCATCGCACACCCCTCCCTCCCTCCCTCCCGCCCTCCCTCCCTCCCTCCCTCCCGCCCTCCCGCCCTACCTGGAGGCCACCACTTGGCCCGCGTGGAGAATCCGCAGACTCCCTTCGATCTTGACGGCATTCACACCACCGGGCAAGGCCAGGACCTGAAGGAGGGAGGGAGGGAGGGCGGGAGGGCGGGGGTTGAGTGGAAAGCACGGACAGCTTTCTCTCAGTCGTGACTGAGGCGGTGTCCCATGGCGAGGGGGGGGGGGAGGGAGGGAGGGAGGGAGGGAGGGAGGGGACGTGCCTTGACGAAGACTCCGAGCTGCCCTTCCCTGGAGAGATTATCGCCATTGGGATATAGGCATAGGGAATATTTGCCTCCCTCCCCATCCGCGTAGATGAAACCCAAGGTCGACTGGCCCCTGAAAGGAGGGAGGGAGGGAGGGAGGGAGGGAGGGAAGGTGAGAAGGAAGGAGGGAGGGAGGGAGGGAGGGATAAACGACGTACCGCGGGTAGTGCAGGCGCATGTCCTCGAGGGAGGGCACGTGCAGGGCGAGGGCGTCATCACGCGCCACCTCCTTGACGGTGATTTCGGCCTCGATGGTGAAGGAAGAAGGTAACTCCGAGAGCTGCACAAGGAGGGACGGGACGGGGGGGAAAGTTAGCGTGAAAATTCGAATGACACTTCCTACAGGGCAACAGGGCTAGGGGTACGGCAAGTAGTCGAGGTAGCCGAGGACAGGAGGGAGGGAGGAAGGGAGGGAGGGAGAGAAGAAGGGAGGTGTTTGTCGTACCAGGCAGAAGTCATGGAAGCCCCAGGAGGAGGAAGAGGCGAGTCCGTCGGCGTTGGGATTAATGTAGCAGGTACTCTTGGCGAAGGCCTTGGTCACTTTCAGGCTCGGGAAGGAAGAGGTGGAGGGGGAGGGGGAGGGGAGGATGGAGGGAGGACGGGCAGGAGAGAGGGAGGGAGGGAGGATTGTCGAGGAGGAGGCGGCGGCGACAGAGGTGGTAGTGGAGGCGGGTGAGAGAGGAGGAGGAGAGGGTGGTAGGGAGGGAAGGCTTTGTCTGTTCGCCCCAGAAGCACCGGCGGGAGGGCAGGGGAAGGGAGCGGTGATAGCGGGGAGGGAGGAAGGGGTGGGAGCGTACAGGGGGGAGGGGGAGGAGGAGGAGGTGGAGGGGGGCAAGGAATACGAGGAGGAGATGGAGGACGCCGAGCAGTCAGCGACAATGCGTATATTGCCTGTGTTTGGTGAATCACGGTAAAGAAAAAGAAGAAGGGAAAAGCGGGAGAGTGGGAAACATGCATGAGGAGGACGAGTTGAAAAGGTTAACGAGAAAGTAGTGCAGGGACAAACATAGAATCACCTCCAAGAGCTGCGAATGCGTTCACTCACCCCCCCATCCCTCCCTATCTCTCATTTTCTCACTAACCTTCGATTTTCACGGCTGCTATCCCCCTGGCCAGCACCATGTTCTTGATAAAGATGGAGCAGAAGCCCGGTTTGGCGTGGGCGTCGCCATGAGGGTACAGCTGGGGGAGGGAGGAAAGGAGGAATGGATAGATGGGGATCAGAGGGATGGGCATAAGAGTCCACTTTATAGTCATGCAATGTCCTTGCAAAGCTCTCCTTCCCCCCGTTGCTTCCCCTTGATTCCTCACCTGAATCACCCACTTTCCGGCCTCGTCTGCCAAGACGCTCCCGAAGCAGTGCTGCCCTTTGGAAGTCAGTTCCTCCATCAAGGCAGGCAAGTGGTCCACACGGAGGGTTATCATGATTGCAGTTGTGCCTTGCTGCTGCTCCTCGACTCTTCACTCTTATGAGGCCTCTTTACGTCTTGCTGGCGTTGCTTTGTCGCACGTCGGGTCCAGCAGCAGGTGGTGGTGTTGGTGGTGAATGATGGCGTAGTGGACCGGCAGAGTTAGAAGACACGGCTGTCAATGGAGGATTGCTATGAGACGAATCCTGTCAGTGGTAGGCGTGAAGAAGAAGGGATGGGGGGATGGGGAGGGTGAGACCGAGGCGATGATGAGGTCGGGCTAGGGTATATAGACCCAGAAGATGGGTTCTGCAAAAGGCGGGGCCACAATTTTGCTACACGAGTCTGTCAATGTGAGAAGGGAGGCACCGAAATAGGGGACGCATGAGGATGACATGTCGTTCACAACTACCAAGGCGCCTTTGCGTTGTCGTCGTCATGTGCAACATGTTAAAAGTTGGGGGTCGCGTCATGAAACAGAAGAGCCGCGGATGCCCTAGAGGCACCCATTGCCAGCTATTATGACTCACAAGACGCAGACCAAGCACACCACCATTATAATCCATGCCCTATGGAGATGCATTTCCCCCGAGGCGATACGCCCCTGAGAGTCCTTGTGTCAATGTGTAGTACACGACGGGGGAATGTTTCCTTGCATATGGGTAGAAAAAGTCCGCGGCGTCTACACACGTGGACAACGGGATTTACGTATAGGTGAGGTAGGTCACACGAACATACACATCGACAGACATGCAACTAACGAACACTTGAAAGGAACAAAACGCAGCGCTTCAAAGCCACACGTGCAGCGAAGGCAGCGAGTGAGTACCGAATTTCATGCGCCGCTCGCCGTCTGGCTTCGATTCCACACTCGGTCTTCACCTGATGGACCATCTCCGACGACTCTCCTTAAGGCCGTCGGCTCGACCGCGCTGGGAAGCTTTACTTTTATCTTGCCGACGCGAGTTGGGCGAAGCAACGACGGTGAATCTGAAACTCATCTGTCCACTCAACCATTAATCCAAGGGCCGTGACTCATCACCATTGTCATCAAGCTGTGGAAATGACTCGAGCCGGCGATATGTCCGACCCAACCCGCTTGCAACACCGCCGCACCCTCCTTCTCCTTCCCCTCCTTCTCCTCCTTCTTGTGGGTTCTCATGCCACCATTTCCCCGACCGCCTCCGCCACAAACTCCAAACGTGACACCATCGCCTTCCTCTCCTCCGCCCCACCATCACCATGCTCCTCCTCCACCTTCCTGCACCGCCGCCCCCTCTTCCCCTTCTCCCGCCTCACCCTCGCCACCTCTTTGCATCCCTCGTCAACCTCCCCCCAGCCCTCCTTCCTCTTGCCTCCTTCTCCTCGTGGCGGGGGCGGTGGGACGGCCCCGGGTGTAGGACCAGCGCTGCGAGGCTTGCTCTCCAATATCATCCGGAAGCATTTCTTGGTAACAGGCATGTGCATCTCCATTCTTCTGGCCGCACACAACCCACAGGTAAATCCAGGGGAATGAAAAAAAGGAGGAGAAGAGGGAAAGGATATTGGGGTTCGGGAGGGCGATGAATGAAGTAATATGGAAAGGAAGGGAAAGGTGGTGGGACATAGAGACGTACGTACATCGACACGGAAACACATGGCATTTCCCCCTCTTCATAAATTGCTTTACAAACGCTCGCAACCACACCCGCACACATACATGCCTATGGCTCACTCCTTGTCAATCTGTTTACACTCAACTCACTCAGATAGGGCGCATTAGCGGCCCGTTGAAGCCCGAGTTCACTATCAACACCATCGGCGTCTCGCTCATCTTCCTCCTTTCCGGCCTAAGCCTCAAGGTGCGCCCCTCTCCCCCTCCCTTTCCCCTTCCCCCCTTAATTCCTTCCACACTTGCAGCCTGCTCCCCCAACCTCTTCCCCTCCTTTATCTCTTTCCTTCCCATGCCCCGCCCCGACGCTCTTCGCCCACGGCCCATAAAGCTTTTCTCCCTCGTTTCTATCTTTCCTTCCCCCCGACCCAAATCGTTGTCAACGTCGTTCTCCTTTACCCCCTTTTTCATCACAGGTGCAAGAGCTCGCCTCAGCTGCCAAGGACTTCAAACTCAACGCCGCCATCCAGGTTGGAATGCGCCTGCCCTCCCTCCCTCCCTCCCTTCCTCCCTCGTTTCTCTCCTCTCGCGACCTCTCCTCTTCCTCCCCTCCCTCTTGCCTTCCGACCACTCCATATAGCAGCCCACCCACCTTTCCTCCCTTCTTGCCATTCCTCTCTCCTTCCCTTCCTCCCTCTCTCTCTCTCCCTCAGACGTTCAACTTGGGAGCGGGTCCACTCCTCGGCCTTGCCTTCCAACCTCTCTTTGCCCTCGCCCGAGTCGATGCCCGGCTCGCGATGGGCCTGCTCATCGTCAGCTGCCTAGTGAGGAAGGAGGGAGGGAGGGTGGGAAGGGAGGGAAAAAGGATATAATACATAAGCTTTGGTTGGGAATGAAACGCCGGTTTTATAAGCGCGCATCCCTGACATCCCTTTTCCCTCCCTCCCTCGCTCCCCTTCCTCCCTCCCTTTCTCCCTCGCTCCCTCCCTCCAGCCCACCACCGTCAACATGTGTATTGTTCTCTCAGGGGCCGCAGGGGCAAATCTAGCTCTCGCCGTATTCAACGCGGTGGTGTCTAATTTTCTAGGTCTGGAGGGAGGGAGGGAGGGAGGGAGGGAGGGAGGGAGGGAGGGAGGGAGGAGATGATGCGAATGTCGTCTTATAGGGCGCCGCCATACGGTCCTTGTGGAATGAGGCGCCGTAGGCATGGAGGGAGGGAGGGAGGAAGGGAAGGAGGAATGGACAAGCGTTGTCAAATGATCCCTCTCGCCCTCCCTCCCTCCCTCCCTCCCTCCCTCCCTCC
>Ga0160419_100620_pt1 | contig 20933 bp, 34 predicted proteins | sample CelAP2metagpilot_2_FD_108196 | JGI IMG/M metagenome (GOLD analysis project Ga0160419, IMG submission 108196) | Phycosphere-associated microbial communities from Cellana algal ponds in Kailua-Kona, Hawaii, USA - Cellana AP2-4-25 metagenome pilot ... | reverse complement strand
TGCGAGGACATGTGAAAGAAGAAGGCGCAGAATACCTCAGGGTGGGAGGGAGGAAGGGAGGCAGGAGGAGAGGGAGGGAGGGAGGGAGAGAGGGAGGGAGAGAGGGAGGGGGGGAGGGAGGGAGGGAGGGAGGGAGGGAGGGGGGAGTCGCCCTGTCCTTCCGTGTCGTCTCTGCTTCGGACAGCTAACCCTTGTGTCCTTCATTCTCTTCTTTTTCTTCTACTTCTTCTTGTTCTTCTTGTTCTTCTTATTCTTATTCTTCTTGTCCTCCTTCTTCTTCTCTTCTCAATAATTCTCTTCATCACATTTTTCATCTTCATCCCTCTCTCCCTTCCCCCTCCTTCCTTCTTCGCTCTTCCCCATGGCTCCCACAGGGAAAGGATGCCGTCATCGACGAGTCGGCGTTGCAAGAGCTCGACATGCGAAACCTGGCCATGATGAGCCAGAATAGGTAGGCATTACGCCCTCCTGCCCTTACTTCCCCCTCCCACACTCCACCACATGACTCACTGACTTGCCGCGTTTGGACCTTCCCATCGTCGGTACTTCGTACCACCCCATCACCCACAGACAGGCCCGGCGGAAGCTCGAGAAGCAGGCCCGGCAGTCAGGCGGCGGCGACGATGACGCCCCGCAAAAGGGCTTTGGAGGAGGAGGAGGTAGTGGTGGGGGGGGCAAGAAGAAGAAAAAGCGATAAAGCAAGCGGAAGAGGATGGGGTGAAGAGGGGAGGATGGAGGAGGCAGGGCGCGTGTGTGCGTAGATGCGATGGTGGTGCGAACTGAATGAAAGAAAGAAAGAAACAAGAACACGCACGAGGAGAACGACTTTCAAGTGAGATTGCCTTTTTGTTAGGTTTCGTTAAATTTATATACGTACATGGTTGTGTGTTGCATGTAGACAAAGGAAGTCAAGAACGACTCGTCGGAGGGTAACTCGAGAACGAGATAACTCAAACAAGCATACCCGGAGGACTTGGCCGGTGGGTGGTGAGGGAAAGGGCGTGTCCTCTGTTGCAGTCAGCACGTGGGTCCTGTGGTCTTCTACGCACTCACCCATCCTCACCCACAACTCGTTCACACCCGCCTCCTTGCTATCGACCTGTGAAACTTTTTATGGGCTACGGCCGGCCGATGCAAACTCGATCGTGTCCAATCTGGACCCCATCGCCTGTGCGTTTGTTGTTGCACCTGGGGAATGGCTCATTGGAGTGCGTAAGCAAAACAAACAGCAGTCATGTATAAGTCGACGCGGTGGCTGGTTGATACTGTCCAGCTCGTTATATATATAAAGCAGTATTAGATAGAAGGATGTGGATTCTATGGCTGGCAAGCGAAGGACTGCTTTGGCTCGCCTTGGCCGTCTTCGACTCATCTCTCGCCACGCCTTGCGGATATTTTTGTCATATCTCACCCCTCCTTACTCACTTTCCAATCCCAAACCCTTTATCATATGTACATAGCGAGAGAAATGGCCTCCCGGTCTCTCTTTTTCCTGGCGGCGGCCGTGGTGCTCTGCCTGGCCAATGCCTTCATGCTCCCCTCCCCCCTCCCTCTGCGCGCCGGGTCGTCTGCCCGCGTGCTTTCGACAGAGGACATGTCGTTCGACTTTGGCGGGCGAGCAAAGGGTGGCATGGAGATGATGCGACACGGCAAGCGTTTCAAGAAGTTGGGCTTGCCCGCTGACCAGCGTAAGGCGTTGCTCCGAGCGTTAACCACTGAGGGTAAGTCGAGAGGAAGCAGAGAGATGGAGGGAGAGAGAGGGAGGGAATGAAAAATAGTGGTGAATGATGCCCTCGGGGTATTGCTTCGGGGGATATGGAGCGTATTGAAATGAAAAGAGGGGGAAGAGAATGCAACATTGACAAGCGGAGCTTTGGACGAGATGACTGAGCGTGGACGAGTGAGGTTAGGGTTGTGGAGAAAACATGAAAGTAAGCCGCAAGGTGAATATGACGTACCACAGACCAGCTCACCCGCCCACCCTGCTCCTCCTCACTCACCTCCCTCCCCTTCTCCTCCCAGCCATCCGCCACGGACGCATCAAGACGACGCTTATCCGGGCCAAGGCCGTGCGTAAATACGTTGATAAGATGATCGGCTTAAGCAAGCGAGGAGACCTTCACGCCCGCCGACAGGCCCTGGGGTGGATGTACGACAAAGACCTAGTCGCTGCTTTATTTGAGCAGGTAGGCGTGGGTGTGGGTGTGTGAAACGGGTGTCGGGGAGCTGCTTGGGGCAGTCTTTCGCGTGGGATCCTCCCTGTCCTCCCCGCTCTTGCAGGCGTCTTCTCTCTCCTTGTTTCCTGATGGCTTTGAGTCCTCACGGTTACCTCTCCCGCTTCTCCCTCTCACATCTCCATCGCTCCTTCCTCCCTCGCATTCTGTTTCTCTTCCTCTCCCAGGCGCAAGATCGTTACGGGGAGCGTGCCGGTGGCTACTGTCGTGTCCTCCGCACCCTGCCCCGCAAGGGAGACAACGCCCCCATGGCTATCTTGGAGCTTGTCTAAGTGGGAAAGGAGGACGAGGACGAAGTCGACGAGAAGTGGGAAGTGGAATGGTGGGGTGGGGCGGTGGTATATATACAGGGAAGTGGAAGGAAATGCGCATGGAGAGGGCGTGTGGATGGGTGGGTGGAGTGAGCGAGGGAGGGATGGAGGGAGAAGGAGAGAAGGAGGGGAAGGTATTGATCTGCCTGTCTTTTTCACAGCGGTGAGTCGTCATCATGTTCCTCTCCCTCGACATTTCCCTCTCGCGCTCTGATTCTTCTTGTGGGTGTGTGGCGGGTTGTCGGGCTGAGAGGATGTGTTTCCCATCTTCTGTCGTCGTTCCTCACACGCACACACCTCACGCAAGGAAGAGGGAAGACCGACAGGGTGGGGAGGGATGATTCAAAGATAAAAAGGAGAGATAGACAACTCAACAAGGAAAATAAACAAGGACGACAAGGATGACGGCAACGACGGGGAGTCGAGGAGGAGGAAGAGGAGGTGGAACTGCTGTCAAGGTCTCTCTCTCACCTCCCCTTGCTGCTCTGCTCTCTACCCTTCTTTCCTCTTCCCTCCCTCTCTTTCTCCGTCCCTCCCTCCTCTTCGAACGAGCAAGGTGGGCCATGCCCATCAAATTCTCATATATCCCATTCATCTCGTTCTTTGCTTCTTCATCACCATCGGCCTCTCCCCCTCTCCTCCCTCCCTCCCTCCCCCTCCTCAACTGAACCCCCCCACGTACGCCTCCTGCTGCGGGCCACTCATCGCAATCGCCGCCTGCTTCGCCAAGGCCTTCCCTCCCTCCCTCCCTCCCACAAACACTTCCAGCCCCCCGGCCGTGCCCTCGACCCACGTCCGCCGCACTCCGTTGTCCCTCGAAAGCAGCAATCCCCTCTTCATCCGGTCTACCTCCTTCGCGCTCTCGCACCAGCCCAACCAGCGGGAGACGTGGGCCTCCATCCACTCGCCGGCCTTGGTTATCCCAGCGGGGGAGGCAGGGAGGGAGAGAGACACAGCGGAGGGAGAGACGAGGACGCGGGAGTAGAAGGACGGAAGCACGACCCGACCGCGGGTCAAGGGGTCGGTGGCGGCTGCTTCTGTTGCCTGTGAAGAGCGAGGGGGAAATGAGGACAGGAGGATGAAGGGGAAAGGGAAAGAAGAAATGTTGGAGAGGGGAGAAAGAGGTTTGTTTTGTCCAACAAGATAGAAATACGTACTCAACATTTTTACGTCCATGTCTCCTTCCCTTCCTCTCTTCCCTCCTATCTCTCCCGCCCTTTCTCCCTTGCCCACTTACCTCTCGAGCCGGTCCCGCGAAGTAGTCGGTCAAGTGGTTGTTCCCCGTTGTGTACTGTAGATCCTCCCTCGACACATAGTCCAACAACACCTTCACCTCGCCCTCCTTCCCTCCCTCCCCCTCCCCCAGCTCCAGCGACATTACCAAATGAGGAACCAATGTCAAAGGCCCCACCCAAATTGCAATGTCACTTCGAAACATCCCCCCGCCCTGTGTCCCCTCCTCGCGCATCATCTTCCCCTCTCCCGTCCAGACTAAACGGACGTTGCCCTTGTAGCCGGCAACGCTGCCTGTGACGCCGCTCTTGCCGGAGTAGGATTCCACTTCCATTGAAGCAGGATAATCCGTAGCTTCCACCTGTTTCAAGCAGGTGAGTGGGAGAGGAGAGGAAAAGCAGGGAAATCACAAAGCAAAATAGAAAAAAAGCAGGGCATTTGCAAGAGAGTGAGATAGAATATAGATTAACAGGGTCATGAGACAAACGGTAAATAACTGCGCCATCAATTACAAACCTTGAGTGTGTCGGTGAGTTTGGCCATGGTAGCGTCGTGCAAGGCTTCCAAGGAGGCCGCCACAGAGCCAGCGGGAGCGACAGACGCGGCGGCATGGAGACGAGTGGCGCTGGGGCAAGCACGACTATACGAAATGGAGGGCACGACAAAAGCTGTGGTTGTTATCAACGTGCAGCAGGCCACCAGGGAAAACGCTCTCGACCTGCTTGCGATCGTCACGGGCCTCTGCATGGTCCTGTCCGTGTTGTGGTTGGAGGGTTGTGTGTTGTGGAGGGTTAGGGTGGGAGGTTGACGTAGCTCTTGGTTTCGACGTGACGCATTTTTGACTTGTGTCTCTGTGCAGTACCTGAGCTTTCCGTACACATCATGACAATTAAATGACCAAAGGCAGTGTTTCAACGGTGTCCAAAAAAGATCTTTAGCCCGCCTTAGTGGCCCTTAGATCGCTGTCAGTTGAGGCTCATCGGCGAGTCCCTCCACACCGTGCTGCAGCAGAGCATGTATCGCGCTGCGTTCTATTGTCTTCTGTGCTCCAACCCCCACGTCCACATTCTAACATTTCATAGACGTTCATAAGCTCAAAATTGCTGCCGTCGGCTATTTTCTTTCTTTCACCTCACGCAGCGCCGCCTGGTGTCTACACTTCACTTTCCTGGCTACGACCCGACGTGGACTTCCCTGTCAGATCTACTAATGTGTGGCCGAACCCGCTGTTCTTGCACAATATCTACCGTTGCGGCTACCTATGGTGTATCTCCACAGCGTATGTACGGCGGGGACCGATTTCAGCCTCGGCATAACCTGCACCCTGGACACCAATCTCCGGTCATTGTCCGTGATGCAAGTTACAAAAAGTACCAGCCCCATCAGGCAAGGCACGAAGGAGACCAAGAGGGCGAAGGCGGCGGAGAAGGAAGAGAGTCCGCTAAAGCAAATAGGAAAAACAAGGATGAAGAAGGTCAAGACGAGGGGGACGCGAGGGCACTGGTTGTGATGCATTGGGGTTTGATCCCGTCATGGCATAAGGAGGGAGAGAAGCTGGATTTTTTCAGGGCGTTCAATGCGCGCAGTGAGACTATTGTTTCAAAGCCCATGTTCAGGCGCCTGGTCAGTGGCAAGCGCTGTATCGTCTGCATGGTACGTGTATATGTTCGCCTTGGTCTCCCGCCCTCCTTCCCAACTATTCCTCACCTATTTCTTCTCCTCTCTCCCCCCCATTACACACAGGAAGGCTTCTACGAATGGAGGAAGGTAAACTGATCGTGTCTCTCTCTTTCCTCCCCTCCTCCTCCCCCGTCCATTTCCCGCGACATCTCACCTTCCTCGCTAATTTTCCTCGTCCTCCAGGACTTGAAGGGGGCCAAGCAACCCTACTACTGCCACTCCTCCGATCCGTCTCGATCCCTCCTCTCCCTGGCCGGGCTGTATGACACGTGGTTCCACAAGAAGAAGGGTAGGGCAGGAAAGGATGATGAGGCGAAGGAGGTGATGTATTCGTACACGATTCTAACGACGGACGCCTCCCCTTCGTTTTCCTGGCTCCACAACCGAATGCCTGTAATTTTGCAGAACGAGGAGGAGGAGGAGGCATGGCTGGATGGAGGGAATGTTGGAGAGATTTTATCGGTATTAAGGGGAGAGGGAGGGAAGGAGGGGGGTAGGGAGGTTCCTTTCTTGGTGTGTGAGCCTGTGAGCAAGCGGATGAGCAACATGCAGTACGAGGGAGAGGATTGCGCAGTGCCTATAAAGCTTGAAGAGGAAGAGGAAGAAGGGAAGGTAGAAGGAGGGAAGGGGACATTGTATGCTTTTTTCGGGGAAGGAAAAGAGGAAGGGAGGAATGAGGGTGAGGTTGAAGGAAAAGTACGGTCTATATTCCGCTCGCCTGTCGCGGTTGGCAAGGGGATAGAGGAGGGGAAAGGACGTGAGAAGATGGTCAAGAAGGAGAAAAAAGAGGAGAAAGAGAAGAGAGAAGGCGGAGACGAGGTGGAGATCTTGACTCCCAGAAAAATAGAGGGGAGAGGAGGAGGAGGAGGAGGAGGAGGAGGAGGAGTAGGAGGAGGCGAGGGAGGAGGAGGCGAGGGAGGAGGAGGACGACGGATGAAGATGGGGAAGAAACGAGCAAAGAGGGAGCATGCAGAGGAGGTTTTGAGCTATTCTTCTGGTGGGAGTGGGAAGAAAAGAGAAGGAGGAAAAAGAGATATTGATAGTGAAGGGAATAAGGGGGAGCGGAAAAGTGCTGACAAGCGACAGAAGACCATGACAAGCTTTTTCCCCCAAAAATGACTTTAAAGAAGACGGAGGGAGGCCCGTGCGAACGAAGTGATACACAGAGACAAAGGAGGGAATACTGTCGAAGGGGAAGTACGACGATAAAATATAAAAAGTTGTGCAAGGCAAAAGATAAATAGCGAGGGGGTAAAGAAACGGGAGAAGAAGCAGACAGACAGCGGATGTACAGAAAGAATTTATTATCAAAAAATAAGTAGTCGTCGTGAGAGAAAGACAAGCCCAACCTAGAAAGATGACATTTTTTTCTCTTTTTTTTTTTCTGCTGCTCCCTTCTCACCTGCCTCCTTTTTGTCCATCTCAATCTTCTCCTTCATCTTCTCTTCCTTTTCCTTTTCCCCTCTGCATCCGTCTCCGCTATGAGACATCGACTCCAAATACATTACAATCCCTATCTCTCTGTATATGCCAACCGCCCCATTTTATCGGTCTATTTATTTCCATTTCCATCACACATTTCACTTCTTTCTTTCGTCCTTTCCCCCAACCGACGATGGCACCCTTCAAGTTAACGGTGGGCTTCCGCACTTCCGTGCATATCTGCTTCTTTCCCCGTCCTAGCTATAAGTCGTCCATCATCGACGTCGCACGCACCTCGTGCTCCCCTTCCTCCCCCTCCTCCTCTTCCTCCCCCTCTCCGTCCTTCTCCACCTGATCCTCCTCCGTCCTCCTCCCTCCCTCCATCTCTTCCTCTGAATGCTTGGCACTCATCAGTAGAAACGACAATAACACCTGCACCCTTACCATCCATACAGTCTGCCCCCCTCCCTCCCTCCCTCCCTGCCCCTGTTGCACCTGCATCAATGTTGGCGGAGGCGTCACACTCCTCGCCCCTGCCGTCCAACCTCCTCCAGCTGCAGGCTGGAAGTGGGAAGAAGGCGGCACATGGTAATGATGGTGGTGGTGGTGGTCACGGGTGCGAACGGGAAGCCAGGCATCGATGAATTCCTCCTCCGTGAGAAAGCTGAGAGGCACCTCCACCTCTCCCAGGAGGCTGTCGGCCATGATGGTGCGCTTCTCGTAGAGAAGGATGTGGATTATCTAAGAGGGACGAGGGAGGGAGGGAGGGAAGGAGGGAGGAAGGGAAGGAGGGGGCTGAGTTTCCTAACAAAACTCAATCTCTAATCCGACGCAGGGAGGAAAGTGCAATGGGAGCGAATTCACCCTCCTTCCACTTCTCCTGAGTACCAACCCTCTTTTGCGAGAACCGAAAAATTTTCCTTTATTCGTTCCCTCGCTCCCCCTCCCTCCCTCCCTCCCTCCCTCCTTCCTTCCTTACCCTTGGAGGGCCCTTGGCCAGCCATTCGACCGCCTCTAACCCCCGAGCTGGCAAGCACTCTTCTGGCAAGGCGAAACGGAAGGTGGCATGCAGGGCAGTGGTCAGAGAGGCCTCGTCCTGCTGGTGTAGCTGCTGCTGGTGGTGAGAGGGAGAGGAGGAGGCGGAGGACGGGAGGGAAGACGAACCACCGTGCGCGGAGGGAGAAGGAGAGGGGTGGAGGAACGCACGGACATTGTCGGTCATCACGGTGTCAGCTGTCCGGCTCTTGGCGGTTAGGGGCGGCTGAAGGGAGGGAGAGGAGGAGGGAGGGCATACGCGATGGTCACTATCAGCATGTGGACTCTCACCTTTCCTCCGTCCGTCCGTCCGTCCCTCCCTCCCTCCCTCCCTACACACATGTAGGGTGCTCTTATTGCTGCTGTAGATAGAGCGACGCTTCAGGCGCATGATGGAATAGAGGTCCAAATGACGGGAGCCTTGGTGGGAGTGACCCTGGAGGAAAGGGAAGGAGGGCGGAAAGGAAAAAAGGAGGGAGGTAGGGCGGAAGGGAAGGGATTGAGACATGGAGTCGGAGGAAGAGGCCATGGAAGGACGAGAGGCTGGGAGAAAAGGAAGGAGGGAAGCGGGGAGGGGAGGGGAGGGGAAGAGGCTTACCTGTCCAGTCTGGTGCACGGGCTGGAGGTCCGTGAGGTTCACCTGGATGAGGGTCATGAAGCGGAAGGGCATGCGGAGACGCGCGAAGAGGGCATTCCGGTACAGATGCCTGCCAGGGAGGGAGGGAGGGAGGGAGGAATGACACGAAGAAATCGATACAAATCAAGATGAGCAGTTTTGCAGGAAGCGTAACAGCAGCTTGAAACCGCTCTCTCTTCCCCCCTCTTCCCCCCCCCAATCCCTACCTCCCTTCCTTCCTACCGGGTGATCGCGCGGGTATACGCCTCCGTCTCGCCCATGTGATGGAAAGCATCCACGCTGCTGTCCACTCGAGAGCATGCCACCCCTGCCTCCCGCACTAGGGGAGGGACAGCCAGGGCAATAGTTTCCTTGACCCAAATATCGCCGCGGAGAGTGCACCACAGTGAGCGGACGTGAGGGCCTGCGGGAGGGAGTGCGGGAGGGAGGGAAAGCCGGATGAATATGTCGCTTATCCGCAGCTCAAGAGGAACAGCGGTTGGGGTGACGGAGTGGAAGGAGGCAGGAAGGAAGGGAGGGAGGGAGGGAGGGAGGGAGGGACTTGCCAAGCTTTTCCACCTCTGCGATATCGGCCGTTTCGCCTGCCCGGATGGGTTCTACGCGCATTCGGCCCACCTGTCCTTCCGCCAGCACACTGACAGCACCCTCAATATGCGGCGCCACCTGAGGGAGGGTCGGAAGGAGGGAGGGAGAGGGGGAGGAGGTAGAAATGAATGGGATCGAGAGCTTGAGTATGTGACAGCCGGCCGATACACCAGCAGGGCCCCCCTCCCTCCCTCCCTCATTCCCTCCCTCCCTCCTTTGCCTCCCTCGTACCTGCCAGGGGTCGACGAATCGATAATACAGGCCATACCGCTCGTTCGTTTCATCCAGACCAGGGCTCTTGATCCGCTGTAGGACGTTGCGTGATTCCATCTCCCTGAGGGATGCCTTGGCGGAGGCAAGGTCGCATTCGTAGCTAGGGAGGGAGAGAGGGAGAGAGGGAGGGAGGGAGGGTTGAGAATTATGTGGGAGGGAGGGTTGGAGAGAGGGAGGCAGGGAGGGCGGGAGGGCGGGAGGGCGGGAGGGAGGAAGGGAGAAAGGGAGATAGAGAGGAGAGGAGGAAGGGGGAGAGGGAGGGAGGAAGGGAGGAAGGGAGACGTACCCGTGTTTGACGAGCCAGGTGGCTGCGTCATGCGCCAGGAAGCCCACGACTTGAGCGGTGCGATGGCCCACACCTACCCGGAGGGTGTGGAAGACGACGCGGCAGTCGGGGCGCATGAGGAGGCGGACGAGACGGTCGCCGTAGTAGGTGGAGGACACGGGCTGAGGGCGGGCGGGCGGGAGGGAGGGAGGGAGGGAGGGAGGGTTGGCCGTGAACAAACTCAATGACTCAATGTACATAGGAAGGGAGGGAGAGAAGGAGGGAAGGAGGGAAGGAGGGAAGGAGGGAAGGAGAGAAGGAGACGGAAGACCAGAGAAGAGACTCACCCCATCGATTGCTCCACCCTTGGGCGGCGCCGCGGCCGCAGCCAGGAGCAGCCTTTCCTTCTCCTCACGAGTCAGTCGGAACGATATGCGCGGGGCGAGGCTGGCCTAATTCAATTAAATTAGATGTATCAAACGTGTTATCACAAAGATGAGGAGGACCTTCGTACAAACCATCATTTAAATCTCAAAACGAACGGGTTCAGCATGTGGGTGACTTGTCCCTCCCTCCCTCCCTCCCTCCCTCCCTCCCTCTCTTGCTCCCTCCCTACCTGCAATTGTCGTTCCATTACATCCACCCACCGCGCCAAGGGCGCCAAAAAAGCGGCCGCGGGGCTGCCACTGCTCGTCTCGAGCATCTTGGCAGGCAAGGAGGAGGAAGAGGAGGAGCTGATGCACTGTAGTTGGAGGGAGGGAGGGAGGGAGGGAGGGAGGAAGAGAGGGCGGTACAGACGAATGTATGAGTGAAAAGGGTAAAATTAAAAGAGGCCACGGCCGGGCTATCACGGCCTGGCGTGGCCATCCCACCAGGAGAGGAGGAGGAGAAGGGGGAGGCAAGGACAGGGTTGTTCATGTGTTTTGGGCACCGAGGAAGGGGCGGAAGAGGAAGAGGGGGAGGAAGCAAGGTCCACGTGAGCGAAAGTCTGGAATCAGAGGCCCCCTTGCCTATCCCTCCCTCCCTTCCTCCGTCCCACCCTCCCTACCTGTGGCGGTGGCGGGCTGTATGGCCCCGAGAAGACCCCCTCCGGCTCGTGCACCAGGTGGAAGAACGATGCCTCCATCGCCTCCTCTTCTTCCTCCTCTTCCTCCACCTCGTCTTCGTCCTCCTCCTCCTCCCCTTCCTCGTCCAATTTTTTTCCATGTCCTTCTGCTTTCTCCTCCTCGTTCTTCTCCTCCTCCTCCTTCTTCTTCCTCTTTTCCTCCCTTTTGTCCTTCATCTTCTCCTTCTTTTTCTTCTTCTCCTCCTCCCCCACTAGCCGCATCAACTCGCAAGCCTAGACAATAGAATAAACGTACGTAAAGTGAAAATCGATCCCTGAACACAAGTCCTTATTCGCTTCCCTAACCCTCCCTCCCTCCCTCCCTCCCTCCCTCCCTCCATCCCCACCTGTCGATGCACTGCCCTCAAAGCCAGCAAGTCTACCGTCAGTCTTAAGCAGGCCGACCCACCCATCCCGTCATGGGGGTGAGGGAGGGAGGGAAGGAGGGAAGGCTGCCCCTCCACTCCATAGGCGACAGTGCTCTGCGAATCCTTCTTCCTGATTGATTCTCCGCTGATGCTGCTGTTGCTGCTGTTGCTGCTGTTACTACTGTCCACGGCGGACGGAGGAAGGGGAAGCGAGGGAAGGGAGGAGAGAGAGAGGCCGACGTGATGGATTAGGGCTCGGAGGAGAGTGCCGTTAGGGGAAAGGGAATAGTATGCCTGATGCCAAGCAGGGACAGGAGGAGAGAGGGAGGGAGGGATGTCAGTAGCAGGAGCAGCAGTGCCATTTTCCTGCTGCTGCTGCTGCTGCTGCTGCTGGTGACCCCCTTCCTCCTCGCCCTTGGAGGGGCTACCCGGCGTGTAGTCCGAGGAGGCGGAGGTGGAGTGGCGGGAGGCGTCCAGGGCAAAGGAGTTGGCGAGGGGGATGGATGGGTGGGGGTAAGGACGGAGGCGCAGGCCGACTTCGAGACAGGAGGAGATCTGATGAGGGAGGGAGCATGGAGTGGGGGGTAGGGAAAGAGAAAGGGAAGGGTCGAGAAAATGAAGAGACGAGAAAGGGATGGTGAGGGTATTAACAAAAGGAAACAAGGCTTAAACAGTCATATCGAAACTTGTCGAGTTAGGGTCACCCTCGCCCTCTTTCCTTCCTCCCTCCCTCTCTCCCTCCCTCCCTCCTTTTCTCCTTCGCTCCCTTACCTCGTACAACAAATCTTCCAGGTCTTTATAAGGCCCGACGGAGCCACACCGGAAACAAGGTGGCGCCGAGGCCGAAGGTGGGATGGAACGCACCACAAAATGCTGCAGCCGCCCTCCCTCTCCCCCTCTCTCCCCCTCTCTCTCCCCCCCTCCGTCGCTGGTCTTGACGGTGAGGACGAGGTCAAGATTGTTGCCCTTGGGACGAAGGAGGAAGGCGCCGACGGGGGCGTGAAGCAGGCTCGTCTCCGCTTCCTGGCGCTCAAGCCGGCTGAAGGGAGGGAGGGAGGGAGGGGAAGGAGGGGAGGATTAGGCGTGCAAATGTGCAAATGTGCGTTCTCAAGCTCGGTGACACGGAGGCCGCCCCCTCCCTCCTCTCCTCCCTCCTCCCCTCCCTCCCCATCACCTACCGAAAGTACTGCCATCCCGGCGCCCGCGCAAACGACCCCAGCGCCTTGGCCAACTGCCTCTCTCCCGTCCTCCTCCCCGACCTCCCTCGTTCCCTCTCTCCCCAAAACCTCCTCCCACCCACCGGCAGCCTCGAAGGCACCCCTTTAGCTGCCACCGGCGTAGTGCACAGTGACCGCGTCCCTAACCCTCCCTCCTTCCCTCCCCCTCCCCTTCTCCCCCCTCCTCCTCTTATTCCCGACAGCCCGGGACGAGGAGGACGGCCGTTAGCGCTATCTTGTGCGGGCGGGGCGTTATGCAGGCACTCCATCGACCGAGACCCCAAGTGTCCCTTGGACAGTCCTCTCCCCTTCCCTCCCTCCCTCCCTCCCTCCCCTACTCTGGCTGCAGCCGCGGCCGATGCACCTATTGTAGAAGAGGAGGGACGAAGGACGGGATGGGGAACAGGTGCGCTCGAGAGGGACAAGCCACCGAAAAGAGTGTTTCGGAGGGAGGTGGAAAAAGAGGCGAAGGAGGAAGAGGAGGGCACAGGGGAGGAGGGAGGCTGAGGGTACTCTACGGGTCCTCCCTCCCGCATTTCCTCCTCGTCCATCCCGTCCTGACACTCCTGGGAGGCTAACCGCAACTCACGGACCGCGCAAGCCAAGCTCTGCAGAGGGTCTTCCTCTTCTTCCCCGTCACATCCCGACTGCGCCCGCTCGCCCCCCCTCCCCCCTTCCCCCTCCACCATCGACTTATCAACACTCCTCTCTCCTTCTTCATTCGCTTCCTCCTCCAGCATCAACACCGACGGCGGCACCCGTCCCTCCCTCCCTCCCTCCCTCCCCGCTTTGGCCAAGGCCAGTAGGACAGTGTGGGGGAAGGGCGGGTGCGCGACAAGCTGAAGGAGGGCCAGGTAGTTGGTCCTCCAGGCGCACAACAGCACGCACACGCGGGCGGCGACGGTGGCCTCAGCCAGGGCGGGGAGGGATAGGGGCAGGGCACCGAGGGCGTGAAAAAAGACGCAGGTCTCAAGTTCCCAGGTGAGGTGAATGAGGGCGGTGGCGAGGGAGGGAGGGAGGAAAGGGTGTTGGTGCGAGGGGGAGGATACGGAGGAGGGGAGGGGGGGGGGATCGGCCTCCGAGAGGGAGCTGAAGGTGCTCTTCCAAAAGGAAGTCGCGGACAAGGACGAGGAAGAGGACGAGGGCGAGGAGATGGGGGGCTCGGCGGCGTTGAGGGGGCGGGCAAGGAGGGAGCAGTGGAGGAGGGCGTGTCTGGCGTGCGTACGGATGAGGGTATTTAAGGCACGAGGACGGCCCATAAGCTGGAAGGAGGGAGGGAGACAGGGAAGGAGGGAGGGAATTTAAGGTGATGTTTTAAAGATTCGGCTATATGAGACCTGTCTGCCCCCATCCGTCCATTTCTCCCTCCCTCCCTCCCTCCCTCCCTCCCTTCTTACCTGCAGTAAGAGCGCCTTCTCCTGCAGGGGGCCCTTGCTCCTTCGCAAGGCACACGCCAATACACACCCACGCCAGGAGGACGAAGAGGAGGACGAGGAGGGGAACGAGGAGGAGGGAGGGGAGATTTTGACACGGAAACGCTCGCAGAGAGTGTCCACCAGCAAGGCCGCCTGAATATAGATGATTTTAAACGGTTCAAAGAAAAGGAAAATGAGTAAATGAGTACTCCAACCCCGCTGACACTCCTTCCTTCTCTCTTTCCCCACCAATCTCCCTCCTTACCTCCTCCAATAACCCCCTTTCCCCCGGGATCGGCAGTTCACATCCCTCCCTATGCTTCCCGCCCTTCCCCTCCTGCCGACCATCCCCCTCTTCTTCGTCCTCTTCCTCTTCCTTCTCCCTCTGCTCCTGCGCCAAAGGGCTATATTTCTCCCACCTCCGACACAGGGATGAAAACTCCTTCAGCAGCCGTGACGCTACCAGCTCCAAGCATGTTTCTTGTGACCACATGGAGAGGTCGCGCAAAACAGACGAGAAGGCCGAGGGGGAGGACGAGAGGGGGGACATGGGCCTGGGGACCGGGTTGCAGGACGGCCGTGGCTGTGTCACACGGGTAGCGAGGTACGTAATCTCAAGCTCGTCTTTTTCCTCCTCGTCCTCCACCGCCATTGCGCTCTGACCCTTCTCAAGACTGGCACCTATCCCATCCCCTCCCAGCACCCTTCCCTCCCTGCCTCCCTCCCTCCTGGCACCACCAGGAGAGGTGTAGGCATCAAAAATAGACGAGACGCCAATCCCATCGCCCTCTGTGGACCCCCGCGATGACGAAGTGCGACGCGTGTGAAGAAGGGAGGAAGGGGCGGGAGAGGAACTCTTGTTGCTGCAGGAGGAAGGAAAGAAGGAGGGGGAAATGGGTGAGAGGTCCGAAAAATACAGGGAAAAGACAACCCTCCCTCCCTCCCTCCCTCCCTCCCTCTCTCCTTCCCTTCCTTCCTTCCTTATTATCCCTCTACATACCATTCGGTGGTCGCGGCTACGGATGAGGGCATGTCATAGGCATCGAAGATAGAGGAAGCGCCCGAATCGGCGGAAGGGGGGAGGGAGGAAGGGAGGGAGGGAGGGAGGGAGGGCGTGTCGAATGCAGCGAAGATGTCGTTGGAGCCAGGAGGAGGGGGAGGGGGAGGGGCGTCAAAGGCTGCAAAAATGTCCAAGCCAGAGGGAACAGGAGGAGGAGGGGGAAGAGCAGCAGTAGCAGAGGAAGAAGGATGGGAGGATGAGGTTCGGGGAGGAGGGCGGTAAGGACGAATGGATGAACGTGGACTTTCGTCCGAGAGGCTCATCTTCACCTTCTTCCCCGCATTCATCCCTTCTTCCACCTCGTCTTCCTTCTCCTCCTCAGGCATGACGTACGCCGGAAACAGGCTCTTCCTTCTCCTCGGGATGTCCTTCTCCTTCCCTGCCACTACCATCAACGCCGTCCCCGCTCCCAACCCCCCTCCCTCCTCTCCCTCCTTCGGCGCCTGCCTCTTCATTTCGTCGAGCGCCGCGAGGGCTACCAAGTCCATGCCCGGAGTTTGAGAAAATTCCGACACGCGCAAAGCAGACGTTCGCCACGCCAAGGAGAAGGAGGGGTCGAGGTGGGAGGCAAGGGCGGGAGCAAGGACTTTGCTCATGCACGTGTTCAGTGCGTAGAGCGCCGACTCGTAGGGAAGGAAACGAAGAAAGGGCGAGAGGGGAGAGCAGGTCACGAGGGAAGAACGCTGTCCTCCCTCCTCCTCCTCCCCCACTTCTTCGGTCGACAAGGCCAGCGCCCAGCGCAGGTCTCCCCTGTGATCTTCCGCTCCCCTCTCCAGTGCAGCCACCGCCTCTTCCCCCTTGCCAAGCCAAAGCCACGCTGCAGCTTCTAACCCTCCTCCTTCACTCTCCTCCCTCGCCCACGGAATCACATCCTTTTCTAGCAACTCACGCGTCACCGGACCTACCCCTACCGGCACCCTTTCCTCCCTCCCGCCCTCCCCCCCTCCCTCGGGCCCCCAGACGTGAGGGTGCATATTGGCCTCAACTAAGCGGGAGACAAGAAGGGCGAGGAGAGGATCATAGACATGCCTGACCAGTACATCGAGCGCGACTGACAAGTTTGGGGGTTGGGGGAGAAGGAACAGCGCGGCCGCTCCCATGTATTCCCTTTTTCTCAAGAGGTGGTAGGCGTTCTTTTCCACGACCTGCCGGCCGCGTTCGGTCGTCATGTCGAATTGAAGAAGCTTCGCAAGGGATTTCTTCTCGTCCCTTGCGGCTTTGGCTAAATTAGAGAGGGTGTTCCTCTTCCCGGCCGCGAGGTAGAGGAGAGCGGCCTGCAGGGGGTCTTGGGTTTGACGAAAGGCAGCCGCAGCCATCCCCTCGGCGAGACGACGGAGGGGGGCGAGAGAACGAGACCAGAGGGGCAGGTGCAGGTCGCGGAGAGATTCCCATTCACATGCTCTGGGGCTGTTGCTGCTGCTGCTGCTGCTGCTGCTGCTGCTGTCCGTGGTGCTGGTGCTGCTGGTGCGGCCGATGGCGGTCTCGAAGATGCCCATGTTGTTGCGGGCAAGGAGGGCGAAGGGGACAAGATCAGGACACAGGGGATGGTAACGCGTGGCGGCGGCTGCTGTTGCTGCTGTTGCCGCCGCTGCTGTTGCAGCAGAGGTTGAAGGGGGAGCAGCGAGGTAGCTTGCGCGGAAAGAAGGGGAGGAGGGAGCGACGGATGGAGGGGGGGGAGGGGGCCCGAGGGAGAGGAGGGCACGGCGAGCTTCGAGGCCGAAGAGGACGAGAGAGTGGAAGGGGTCTTGGGAAGGCGAGGAGGCGGAAGGAAGGGAGGGAGGGGGGGAGGAAGGGGGGGGACTCGCACGGGCGAAAGAGAAGGAGATGGGAGCGAGATTGAAAGAGGACTGACCATCCGCTGCTGCACTGCTGCTGTTGCTGCTGCTGCTGCGGGGTGCTGTTTTGGCTTCACCTTGCAGCACGGCCCAGAGCAAAAGACGCTCAGCTTTGGTGAAGGAGGAAAGAAGGGAGCACACCGACGATTGAGATGGAGCAGTCGAAGAAGGTTGAGGATTGGAAGAGCAAGAATAGCGAGAAGGAGTGGCGAGTGTGCCGGTTCCACCCACCAACGACGACACTTTCACTGCCAGGGAGGCAACAGGGTCTTCCCCCTTCCCTTCCTCCCTCCGATCTTCCTCCTTCTCCTCATCCCACACCCACGGGAGCGCATCACCGCTTTCGTTCTCTTCCTCTTTAGTCATCAGCAGACGCCTCAACAATGCCTCGGCACATCGTCTAGCCGCGTTCCCGCCTTCCCTCCCTCCCCTCTCCTCCCCCTCGCCTGTTGTGTCGTGTTGCCGCAGCTTGGCCAGCAGCAACAAGGACAGTATATTGAAAGGATGAGCATCTGACAACACCCCTTCCTCTCTCCCTTCTTTCATCTCTCCCTCCCCATCCCTCTTCCTCGTCTTCTTGGCCCTCCCTTCTTCCTCAACCTCGTCCTCCCTCCCTCCTTCCCCCTCCCCCAAAAACGGTGCGGCATGCACTAGGTGCGCCGAGGGCATTAAACCAGGCAAACGCGGAGATGCCGCAAAGGGCTCCCACACCCTTTCCCGCTGCATTGCTCGGGTCCCTGACCTTGCCGTCCCCCATCCTCCTCCTCCGCTTCCTCCGCCTATTCCCAACTCGTTACGTAACACCGCCGCCTCAGCTGCTGCTCGTTTCCTCATCAAAATGGCCAGCTGAGAATCTCCGCCAGCCGCAGCCACGCCAGCGGCAGCAACAGCAGGGGGAGGTGGGGGAGGAGGACGGTAGAACAATGCTCGCTCTCCATCACACGAAAGGCCTAATAAGGGTCGTGTTTTGTCGTGGGGTGTCGTCAACCTTAAGTCCACGATCGAGCTTCCCAAGGGCACAGACGCCGTAACATATGGCATGGTCACCTCTTTTTCTCCCTCCCTCCCTCTCTCCCTCCCTCTTCCTCCTCCGCACCAGTAGAGCCGTCCACCCGCCCCTCCCGAGGGGAGCAGGCGCAGGGGGTCTGTGGACAAGACCGAGGCCTCGTCGCCAGATGCGTGTAGGACCGCCAAATGCCCTCCAGGAGCACCGCGGAGGCCCACCCGGTAAGAAGCCGCCCCTGAAGGAAGCTTAACTCCTTCAAGTCGACCTCCGGAGCAGTGCCATGTGGTTAAAGGGGAGGAGAAGGAGAAGGAGGGAGGTCGAGCGAAGGAGGAGATGGCATGTCCCTTCGTGTCCTCGTCCTCATCTTCCTGTTCCATCACCACCCACCGCCAGAGTCGCCCCCCCCCGTCAGCCCCAACCACCACGAAGCCCTGTCCATGAGGCCCTATGTACGCCTCGAGCCAGTCCAAGGCCCCGACCGCCCACTTCCCCTCCCATGACAGCAACACCCTTCCTTCCAACCTCCCTCCCTCCCGCCCTCCCTCCCGCCCCTCCTCGCCAATAGAAGGGAGGAGGAGAACGATTTCCAGGGCCCACAGCCGGGCGCCCGCGCAGCCAATGAGGACTGCAACGCGTTTCGGTTGTCGTCTCCTTTCCTCCCCCCCGCCCTCCCTCCCTTCCTCGTCTTCAGGGAGAGCGAGGAGGGTCGCCGAGTCGAGGCGAGGAACGGAAGGAGGGAGGGTGCACTGTCCTTTTAATTGCCATTCCCACAGGTATCCAGCACGGACATTGTTGGCGATGGGGGAAGGAGGGGGGACTGAAGAAAGGGACGGAGGCTCCTGCAGTCGTTGTTGTTGAGGCTGTTGTTCTTGTTGCTGCTGCTGCTGTTGCTGCTGCTGCAGTCGCTGTTGTTGCGGCTCCTGCTGGTGGTGGTGCTTTCCATTACTCCCAAAATCCAGGATTGTTGGTGTGCGTGACCCCCTTCTTCCCTCTTTCCCTCCACCTCCCCCTCCCCCTACTCCTTCAGAGGAATCCGATCTTTTGAAGTGCAACATCACCTCCCCCCGCCCTCCACCTACGCCTCCCATTCCTCCCCCCCTCCCTCCCTTCCCTGCCCCTACACTCCTCATCACCCCTACGGCCTGCTCCAGTTCCATCCCCACAAGGGAATACCCATTGACACCCACCAGCGCATCGCCCACCTCTATCCCACCCTCCCGCCCTCCCTCCCTCTCCCTGGCTGCGTGCGCTTCCGCAGGGAGGAGGGCGTTTGTTTGAGGGTGTCGCTTGAAAGAGGCCACGTGGACAAAGTCCTCTCTCTTCTCCAGACGCATGCCCAGGCCGTAGATGGGATCGGGGAGGAGCGACACGGTGTAGGAGGAGAGGGAGGAGGACGGGGAGGAGGACGGGAAGGACACGAGGCGCTGTTGGGGCGTGGATGGGAGGGAGGGAGGGAAAAAGGGAGGGAGGGATCAGAGGCAGCGGTGAGTCGTCAGTCGTTGTGTCTTCATCGTCGTTTGCATCATGCTCTTCTTCCCCTTCATCCTCCCTCCCTCGTTCCCTCCCTTCTTCCCTCCCTCCCTCCCTCCCTCCCTCCCTCCCTCCCTCACCTCGGTCATGTTCGTGGGCGACCCCGGTCTACTCAACGAAATCCATGTTTTCCCTCCCTCCCTCTCTCCCTCCCCTCCTTCTCCTTCTCCTCCACCTCCTTCCCCTTCCCCTCTTCCATTTTCTTCGACAGACCAGCAGGGTGGGGAAAGGAAAGGGACAGGGAGCTTGGATCTCGCCCGCCGGGCCGTGTAGAGATAAAGGCCTCGCGTCGTGTCCAACACCAAGAGGGAAGGCGGGAGGGAGGGCGGGAGGGAGGGCGGGGTGCCGGCATGGACCACCCACAAGACGTGTTCCGGCGTTTTCCCGCGGGGAAGAACGATGGAGGGGAGGGGGAGGGGGAGGGGCTGAGGGAGGGAGGGGAGAGTGTAGAGTGGAGGGGCGAGGTGGGGGAGGAAGGCAGTGTTCAGGACAGGCGGGTCGCCGGGACTGCCATTGAAATTGGGAGCCTTGCGGACAAGGAAAGGGAGGGAGGGGTGGAAGAGGGGAGGGGAGAAGGAGGAGAAAGGGTGGAGGGAGGTGGAGGTGGGGGGGGGGCTTGTCCTGCAGGAAGAGGAGGAGGGAGAGGAGGAAGGGAGGAGGGAGAAGGCGGAGGAACCCTGTCGTAGATCGAGTGAAGGGAAGTAATAGAGGCGCGGAAGGGTGGGTGGAGTCAGAAAGGGAGGTGAGGAGGAGGGAAGGAGGGAGGGAAAACGGAGGGAGACAATACGGGATAGAATGAGGGAAAGAAGGGAGGGAAGGAGGGAGGGAAGGAGGGAAGGAGGGAGGGAGGGAGGGAGGGAGGAAGGGAGTAAATACCTCTCGAACTACCAGCGCGGCATCGAGGACGGTGCCTGAGAGGCAATGGACATGAAGACCTCCATTATGGGCCAGGGACGTGCCGAGGGTGGTGAGGAGAAGCCGACGGGAGTCACGGTGAAGCTGCGCGGCCGTGGGAAGGGAGGAGGAGGGGGAGGAGGAGGAAGAGGGGGAGGGGCAGGGAGCGAGAAAGTCGGGCTTGAGGACCAAGGCTAGAGGGAAGGAGGGAGGAAAGGAGGGAGGAGAGGGGGGGCATGAATGGTGAGATAATAGCGCATCAAAAACAGTGGTATTCTTCTTCCTTCCAAACTACCCTCCCTTCCCTCCCTCCCTCCCTCCCTCCCCACCGATCTCAGCCGGGACGCCTACCCCCCGGGGGTCAAAGAAGCCCGTGGCGCTTACACGCGGCCCCAGGCCGAGGAGGGCGAGGGGGGTGGCAGGCGCCGCCTTCCTGGCAGATGCAGCAGCAGCAGCAGCAGCAGCAGCAGCAGCAGTGGTAAGAGGAGTGACAGGATCATCTCTGTTGACCACGGCCGTGCTGCCCTTCACTGGGGTGATGGCATGGGGAGGGAGGGCGGGAGGGAGAGTGTCCTTGAAGAGAGAGGGGCCGAAGGAGGAAGCGGTCCAGCTGGGCCAGGAGGCGCGGGCTGCAACTTCAACTACCCTGGCCTGAAAAAGGAAGAAGGAGAGGAGGAAAGGGAGGGGGGGAGGGAGGGAGAGAAGGAGGGAGGGAGAGCGGGAGGAGGAAGGGGAAGGGTGAGTGGTGCATCTGATGACGTCCTTATGCGGCGCTTTCCCCTTCCCTCCCTCCCTCCCTCCCTCCCTCCCCCCCTCTCCCCTCCCCTC
>Ga0160419_100619_pt1 | contig 20963 bp, 26 predicted proteins | sample CelAP2metagpilot_2_FD_108196 | JGI IMG/M metagenome (GOLD analysis project Ga0160419, IMG submission 108196) | Phycosphere-associated microbial communities from Cellana algal ponds in Kailua-Kona, Hawaii, USA - Cellana AP2-4-25 metagenome pilot ... | reverse complement strand
CCTCACGACACCTGCCCAGGTGGCGGAATTGGTAGACGCGCTAGCTTCAGGTGCTAGTGTCCGTATGGACGTGGAGGTTCGAGTCCTCTCCTGGGCACCATATCCCGACATCGTTAGACCAACGCAGCGCCAGAAATGGCGTTTTGATCCTTTCGTGGACACGATCTAACGATTTGGGCTTGCTCAATAATTCCTGCCACCTCCCCGCGCCCAAGCGCGTTTGCTGGAAAAATCGCCGAGCTGCATTTTCCATTTGACGCCCCTTTCGGTTCTGCGTATACGCCCCCTCACGACACCTGCCCAGGTGGCGGAATTGGTAGACGCGCTAGCTTCAGGTGCTAGTGTCCGTATGGACGTGGAGGTTCGAGTCCTCTCCTGGGCACCATATCCCCGAAATCGACGGATAATGACAATAACGCCTCTGGGCGGCTTTTGTCTGTGCCAGATCGACCGCTTCCACCCCCTCAACCATGACAGGGTTTCTGCCCCTGAAGCCAACCCGCAGCAGCTGCGAGAGTTGAGTTTGGCAGAAGGAAAGCCTATTTCGGTCGCAAACCTATTGCATCCGCAAGACAAAGGACCGCGTTTTGGCCAATCATCTGTATCAAAATGACCTGCCCGATGGGCTTGATCTCGGCCCTGTGGTCGCCATCGATTGTGAAACGATGGGGCTAAATCCACACCGTGATCGGCTGTGCGTGATCCAGATGTCCGGCGGCGACGGCAATGCGCATATCGTTCAGGTGGCCAAAGGCCAGACCGAGGCCCCAAACCTGTGCCGCATGCTTGAGGATCCCGATGTGCTGAAGCTGTTCCACTTTGGCCGCTTTGACATTGCCGCAATGTATCACGCCTTTGGCGCATTGGCGGCACCCGTCTACTGCACCAAGATCGCAAGCCGTCTGGTTCGGACCTACACGGATCGCCATGGGCTTAAAAACCTGACGCAAGAGCTGATCGGCGTCGACATCTCCAAGCAGCAGCAAATGAGCGACTGGGGCGCAGCACAGCTGAGCGATGCACAGCTGGACTATGCTGCCTCTGATGTCTTGCATCTGCACCGCTTGCGTGCAGCGCTGGACAAACGTCTGGATCGCGAAGGGCGAACCGAAATGGCTCAGGCCTGCTTTGACTTCCTGCCGATGCGTGCAAAGCTCGATCTCGCTGGCTGGCCTGAAACAGACATCTTTGCACACTCATGAACAGCGCAGAGACATTCCTCGCCACCGCGCGACAGGTCATCACCGATGAAGCCAAGGCGCTTGACGCCCTGGCAGACTCTCTGGATTCGCGTTTTGCCGACGCCGTTGAACTGGTTTTGAAGGCAAAGGGCCGGGTGATCGTCAGCGGCATCGGAAAATCGGGCCACATCGGGCATAAAATTGCTGCGACTTTGGCATCCACCGGGACGCCCGCATATTTTGTCCACCCTGCCGAGGCGAGCCACGGCGATCTGGGCATGGTATCGCAGGACGACGTTGTATTGGCGATTTCCAATTCGGGCGAAGCTCCGGAGCTGGCCAACCTGCTCGCCTTTACCCGCAGATTTGGCATTCCGTTGATCGGCCTGTCCAGCCGGATGGACAGCACGCTGATGAAAGAGGCCGATGTCCACCTGCAAATCCCCGCAATGGGAGAGGCCTGCGGCTTTGGCATGGTGCCGTCGATTTCGACCACTTTGACCCTCGCCATTGGGGATGCGCTGGCCATTGCGCTGATGAAGCACCGTGATTTTCGCCCAGAGAATTTCCGTGCCTTTCATCCCGGTGGCAAACTTGGCGCGCGCCTGTCGCGGGTCAGTGACCTGATGCACGGCGATGATGCCCTGCCCCTGGTCCGGCAGGACACGCCAATGTCCGACGCCCTTATCGAAATCAGCCAAAAGGGATTTGGCGTCTCTGGCGTGATCAATGACGATGGCACGCTGATCGGTATCATCACCGACGGTGACCTTCGCCGCCACATGGATGGCCTGTTGGATAAAACAGCGGCAGATGTGATGACCGCCAATCCAACCACCATCGCATCCGATTCAATGGCCGAAGAAGCCGTGGCGATCATGAACGAACGCAAGATCACCTGCCTGTTCGTCGTTGATCCTGAGGCCAAGGACGGCGTTGCCAGAGGTCTCTTGCATATCCACGATTGCCTGCGCGTCGGCCTGGGCTAGGGGTCATCGTGGATGGACGGTTATTCACGCCTTGTCGCCTATCTGAAGGTCCTGCTGCCGCTCACGGCGCTGGCGCTGATGTCGACCGTTTTCCTGTTGTCTCGTGGTGTCGAAACCGACGCTGTCATTCCCTTTGCCCAAAAAGATCTGAAGGACCGCACCAGCGGGCAGCAGATCACGGCGCCTTTCTTCTCTGGCACAACCACCCAAGGGGACGAAATCATGGTCACGGCCCAGTCCGCGCGTCCGGGCGGGGCGAATGGACCTGCAACCGCGATCGACCTGCAGGCCGAAATCCGCATGGCCGAGGGCGGCACGATACACGTCAGCTCGGACATCGGGGAATTACGTCCCGAAAAGGAAATCGCAAGCTTTCGCGGTGATGTTGAGATCCTCTCCAGCGACGGCCTGCGGGTCACAACACAAGAGCTGAACGCGGCGCTGAACGGTGTCAAAGCAGACAGCCCTGGCCCCGTTGAAGCCCGTGGCCCCATTGGCACACTTACCGCCGGTGCCATGGAGATTGACACAAAAACCGAAAACGGGCCGGTACATATGGTTTTCAACAAAGGGGTCAAACTGCTATACGACCCGCAACAATCGGAAAGATAACCTGTGTTGTATCTGCGTGTTTTGATGTTCTGCCTGCCGTTTGCCCTGCTGTCAGCGGGGGTTTCTGCGCAGAACGCCTCTATCGCCTTTGGTGCGGTTAAGGCTGATCCATCCCTTCCGGTGGAGGTGACAGCAGATGCGCTGGACGTAAACCAGCAGGATGGCTCTGCCCGGTTTGTTGGCAATGTGATTATCATTCAGGGCGTGATGCGCCTGTCAGCGGATGATGTGCTGGTGATCTACAAACAGGACGATGGCGGCAAGACCGGTGTCGAACGGCTGGAAGCAGCTGGCAATGTCATCCTGGTCAACGGCCCGGACGCTGCCGAAGCAGACAAAGCGGAATACACCATCGATTCCGGCACCGTCGTCATGACCGGAAATGTCCTGCTGAGCCAGGGCACCGGCACGCTGACATCGAACCGTCTGGTCGTGAACCTGACCACCGGCACCGCCAGCATGTCCGGGCGCGTCAAGACGATCCTGAACGGCGGATCAGACTGATGGCGAAACCAACGCTTACGGTGACTGAAGGCAGCTCTGGCCTGCGTATCGAAAAGCTGCGCAAGTCCTACAGCAAGAAGGTCGTGATCCGCGATGTTTCGATGTCGCTGGACCGCGGTGAGGTCGTCGCTCTTCTTGGGCCGAACGGATCTGGCAAGACAACCAGCTTTTACGCGATCGCGGGGCTCGTTTTTCCCGAAGCCGGAACCGTGACCATCGACGGGCAGAACGCAACGACGCTGCCGATGTATCGCCGGGCGCGGATGGGTATCGGATATCTGCCGCAGGAGATGTCGATCTTCCGTGGTCTGTCGGTAGAGGACAACATCTCTTCTGTTCTGGATATCGCGGTCAAACACCCCCACAAGCGTCGTGAACGGCTGGAAGAGCTGCTTTCCGATTTCTCGATCGAACACCTACGCCGCGCACCTGCGCTCGCTTTGTCGGGCGGGGAACGACGCCGGGTCGAGATCGCACGCTGCCTTGCTGCAGATCCCAAATACCTCTTGCTGGATGAACCTTTCGCAGGCGTGGATCCTATATCTGTCGGCGATATCCGGCATCTGGTAGGTGATCTGAAAAAGCGTGGAATTGGCGTGCTCATCACCGACCACAATGTCCGCGAGACGCTGGAAATCGTCGACCGAGCCTATATCCTGCACGACGGCAAGGTGCTGATGTCCGGCACCCCGTCCGAAGTTGTGGACAACGAGAATGTTCGCCGCGTCTATCTGGGCGATAATTTCCGGATTTCCTGATCGCTCTCGGCGCAATTGCGCCGATTCGGCCACAGCGCCCCGTCTCTGTTGTCAGAATTCGGTAACCGATTAACGCCGATTTGCATTGACTCTGCCGCCTCGTTGTCATGGAATTGACCCATGGCAAACTTGCAGTCCGACGCTGTCCTCGCTCCAGCCTTGTTGACAAGGCCCAGACGAATGCGACCGACTGATTTGCCTAAATCCCTCTTTCAAAACTGAATTTTCGGCCGGGCTTGGCCTGGCCTGGGTTTTGGAAGTCTTTTTGTGAAGGAGATCACATGCGTTACCAGATCAGCGGAAAACAGATCGACATTGGCGAAGCTCTGCAATCCCATGTGCAGACTGAGCTTGGAGCGGCAGTCGAGAAATATGCTGAACGCCCCACCGACGCCAACGTCGTGTTTTCAAGGTCTGCGCATGAGTATGTTTGTGAAACGACCGTTCACCTGTCGACCGGTCTGACCGCGCAAGCAAAAGCGCATGCCACTGAAATTTATGCAGCATTTGAAGCCTGCAACGAAAAGATGGAAAAGCAGCTGCGTCGCTACAAGCGCCGCCTGAAGGACCATCACCGCGAGCGGAGCGAGCCGGTTGAACTCTCCGGCGCGAGCTCTTATATCCTCGCCTCTGAAGACGCTGGCGCCGAGTCTGAACCAGAGTCCCTGCAGCCGATCATCGTCGCCGAGATGGAAACCAAAATTCCGTCTCTGTCCGTCGGTGAAGCCGTGATGCAGATGGAACTGGCAGGCGCACCTGTGCTGGTGTTTCGAAACGAAGGCAAGGACGGCCTGAATGTCGTCTATCGCAGGGATGACGGAAACATCGGTTGGATCGATCCGTAAACCCGGCTTTGGCCACATCTGAGCTGAGCGGAGCAGTAAGAGAATGCAAATTTCTGACATCCTGAAACCGGAGGCCGTCCGTGTCTTTGGTGCTGCCTCCAGCAAAAAGCGTCTCTTTCAGGAGATCGCTGATGTGGCTCAGCTTGCCTATGGTCTGTCTTCTCAGACCACGGTCGAGGCTCTCCTGGATCGCGAGAGCCTTGGCCCCACCGGTGTAGGGCACGGCGTTGCCCTGCCCCACGCCCGCCTTGATGGGCTGGACAAGGTAGTCGGTGCCTTTGTCAAACTGGACACCCCTTTGGAATTTGGTGCTGTGGATCGCCAGCCGATCGATATTGCCTTTGCCCTGTTTGCCCCCGAAGACGCAGGCGTCGAACATCTGAAAGCCCTTGCTCTGGTGTCGCGCACGCTGCGGGAACAGAGCTTTTGCACCAAGCTGCGGGCAAACCCAGATCCGGCCACACTTTATACCATTTTGACCGAAAACCAGTCGGTTCAGGCCGCCTGATCCGACAGACGGTCAAAGCCGCTCAGCCGCGCCACTCAGAGAATCCAAAAAGCAGGTAGTCGCGCTGATAGACAGCTGCGATTTTCTCTTCCAGTTCCGCATCGTGAATGTCGGCAAGCCGGTATGGCTGATCCGTACCGCTGCTATTGCCAACCTCAACAGCATCATGGCCGACCCAGCGCGCAAGGTCCGGCAAAGCCGTGGCCAACTCGTCCTCGCGCAGGATAACGTCTGGCGACTGGACCGTTGCAAACCCGGCCAGCGTCTGCGCCTGCGACGCCCAGGATGCGTCGGTGCGAAACCCGGTCTGCCCGGCCAGATTATTGCCGATCACCTCGACGAACCGTTCGAACGCTGCCCTGTGTTGGTCACGTCCATAGCTGCTGTCCGGATCCTCCTTTGGCAGAGGCACAGCGAACTGATTGCGCAGAAGGTTCCGTATCTGGCGCAGGCAACCCTCGCCGGTCTGCAGAATACGGTGACAGAAAACATGGTGCAGCCGCTCCGCCGGGTGGCGCAGCACTGTCAGGCTGCGAAATCCGGGGTGACCCCGTTTCCATTGCCTCAACTGCTTTTGGTTCATTCCAGAAATCAGCCCGGCAGGGCCGTCCGGCTCTTGCGCGGCCATCCACGCCCTGACCTGATCCGTCGGCCCTCCTGAAATCGGCAGGAACAGCAGTGGCAGCTGCTGCCCGGCGATATAGTCCGGCACCGCGGGCCCGCGACGGGGTTCAAAATTCGGGGTGCGGCTCAGGTCAAACCTGTCGATCCGCGCCATCGCTCGCACCAGCTCCGCTGGATTGGCAACCTTGCTTTCCAAACTGCCCGGGTTTTGTGGTTTGAGACTGTCATCCAGTGCATCCAACCGAGCTGAAACGCCAAGCCATGTTGCGAGGCCATTCAGAATCTCGACGTCCTGCAGATCCTCGTAAGCGATGTAAAAACCCGTTTGCCCGGTCCGTTGCAGACGATTCAAAAGCAGGACCTGAAACGCCTGCAACTCTTCGACATGACGTGCGAATTCGGCTGCATCAACCGTCGCCATCCCGTCCTTGCGCCGTTTTACATTGGTCAGCTTCCACTGCCCCGTGGCACGCGCGATCTTGTGCGAGACATAGCTCTCTGCCGGGTTGCGGGTAAGAATGATTTTTGCACAGCGGGGATCATCAAGAACGGCATCCAGAATCCGTGGATCATGGTCGTGAAAATAGCGGAAACCGGCAAAATCCTCCGCGTCACGAAACCGGGCAAGAAACCCCAGTGGATCCCGTTCGCGCTGGTCCTGCGACCAGCCCAATGTGGTTTCCCGATTGGGGTAACTGATGAAATGCGGATTGAACGCCTCGCCGTGACACGTGACACCATCAAGCGCGTTCAGATTGGCCTCTAGGAAATTGGAGCCGGTCCTCATTTCGGCAAAGACGACAAAGTAATCAAATGTTCCGGCCATGAACTACCGTACCAAATAGGGTTTGCGAGAAGGTTTGGGCATATTCAACGGCCCCTGTTCTGCCGGGAAATCGCCCATCAGATAAGGATGCATGCCCTGGTTCTTGAGGTTCTGCAAAAACTGGCCGAACCCCGCTAGGTCCACCATTGTTGGCGCCGTATTCAGATGCCGTTGTGTCTGTGCGCCGAACTCATCAAGAATGGTCTGGATCGGCTCCATCGGGGATTCAACAAATTCTGCCATGGTCCAGATACGCACCCGGGCTTTGACGTGGCGGGACCGCAGCACCTCGATGTGCTTGGCTTCGATCTGTTGCAGGCGCGCAGCCTCGCGGCGGAGTTCCGAGAAATTCTTGTTCGAGCGAAACAAAGGCACCGCCCAAGCCCCGGAAATGACCGAGACCTGCGCATTCGGATCACGTGCGACCAACCAGTTGATGGCCTGATTGTCCTGCGGGCCGAACTGAAAGCACTGTCGCTCTCCTCGGGTGTTCCAGATCAGATTGGTCAGGAAAGCCTTGGGATTGTAGTCGCGCAGACTGGTGCTATCGCAAAGCGCCCCGTTGATGAGCGTCTGGCGATCAGCGAATTCGACCGCGTCAGGAGAAAAGAGATGCCCGTGCACCTTGGCGCCAGTCGCCTGTGTCAGCCAGTCTTCAAAGTTCTCAAACAGCTCGCTAAAGCCCTGAAACATCGAATAGGGGTTGCAGGTCACACCGTTTTCGGACCCGTTGGCTGGCATCCGGCTTTGCATATACAGACCCGGTCGCCCCCGCGTGCGCCGCTCAACCGCTTTGGCAAAAATCCGGTCGATCTTTCCCGGGTTGGGTTCTGTCCCCTTCATCGCGTCGGGATTGTCACCCAGGAACGTGGAATACAGTCGCTCTGCGTGTGGCCAGATTTTGCGCGCGACAAAACAGTCGGACCTGCGCAGCAGTTGCAGGTGATCGTCATAGAAATTGTGCGGTTTGCCCTGAAAATCAAACTTGGAGAGTGTCAGCGACCGGCTTTCGATATTCGAGGAGTAAAGCCGCACCAGCGTTTGATAGTAGCTTTCATCGGGGATCCAGACCTTGCGAAAATAGCGGTCATATCGCTCGCGCTCCGGATCTTCGAGAATCGCAGACAGGGTTTGGCGCGTCAGGCACCACCATTGGCTGCCCATATGGGGCACCAGCCCATCCGGAACCCTGCGTTTGATGCCCAGCCGACGTTGAAGGTTGACGTATTTATCGAACAGAAATCGCTGCGTTTTCCAGGAAAAGGGAAACCGCAGAGTAAAGCGTTCCACATCCAGTCCGCCGACGATCCAGGGCACGTCGGCTGTTGTTGCGCTCTCGATGAAATCGGTGCGAGGTCGCGCGGCCAGATAGTCCACCAGATCAGCCACGGGCCGCAGTGGCAAACAAGAACCCGACGCCAGATAGACGTGGCGCACATCCGGATACTGCGCCAGCATCATTTCTGATGCGGATTGCGACGCAGCAACGATACCCCATGTGCCCCACTCGCACCGGTGCCGCCGCGAAAAGCGCACCATCGGCTCTCCCGCAAAGGCGGCTTTGAACGCGGAATAGGTCGACTTCGGCACCTTCTTGTCGACATGCAGAACCACAGGACAGCCACCTGCCACCCAGTGTCGGGCGACCTGTTCGGCACGATCCAACGCGGTATGGACCAGCATGACAATGCCAACCGTGCTCATGCCCAGTTTCCTTTGGACATCAGGCCCAAGATCTCCAGCTGGCGCCAGTTGATGTATTTCTCACTCCACTTGCACCACAGTTCCGGCTGCTGTTCGCCCAGCTCTGCATAGGCCTTGTACTCTGCCGACCGGTTGTAGTGCTGGCCTCGCAGCATTTCTTCCTCGGCCTTCTCGCCAAATGTGTGGAGAAATTTGGTGTGCAGCAACGCACCACTCGCCTTTTCCCCACCGTCGATTTCATAAACCTGGTTCAGACCCCGTGGCAGCAGCGCGTGGGTTGAACTGACATAGGTGTAACGCCGGTCCCATTTCACCAGCGGGATCTTGTTCAAGGCCGGTGCCTTTTTGGGCTGGTCTGCAAAAAACACCCGCGCCCGAGGACCGCCCTGAATCCAGAGATTGCCGTAGAGTGGATTACGTTTGATCGAATAGTTGCCGCTGTCGAACCAGTTGGCAATTTCAAGCGGATCCTGACCCGCACGGTAGGGCACCGCATCCAACCGCCCTTTCGGGTAGACATCGATCAACATGGCAGAAAAACTGCGGATGCCGGAGTTATCCAACCAATCCGTCAGCGCCCGCAGGGGCCGACTGTCGCAGAATGGGTAGATGAACAACTCATCCGGGTCCACCACAAGGACCCAATGCCCGTCAGCATAGCGGCGTTTGAGATAGTTCATCCAGTCGACGCCATAGCCCGCGCGGCGATAGCTTGCCATCGTATGCCACACCGACACATCGCCCATTCCCGCCAGGTAGTCTCGGGCACCGTCGACCGATCCGTTGTCCACGACAAGAAAGTGATTCACGCCAAGTTTGCGATAATAATCAAGGAAGTATGGCAGGCGGATTTTCTCGTTCCGCATTGTCATAACCAGAAGAATATCCCCCGGCCTGATCCGTGCGGTATTGTCCTGAACAGCAGAGAGTTCGCGGGACTTGCGCAACGCCCGTAGGATGCGACGCTTCCGTCGCAGGCGCATCCGATAAGACTCCCAAAGGCTCAAGACTGCATCCATTCCCGGTTGAACAGGGCCCGTGAACAGGGACCATGGCGGGCTGCCGCCCATCCGGCCCCATCCTGCCAGCGACATTCCGCACAATATGCCATGTAACCTATTTGGAAACAATGAATTTGGAACTGGCGCGGTTGTTGCCAACTCTGCTCGTGCGTTGCCTCAGCCGCTTTCCGGGCAGGCGCGCAGAGCGGCCAGTTCCAGATCAAATGCACGGCTTGGCATTCGTCCGTCCCGCTGATCACGCCACAGACAATAGGCCGCCATCCGCCAGTGGTACCACGGGCGTAACGCGAGATAGCGCGCAACAAGTTGTGGGTCCGGATAGCGGTCGAGGAAGGCCGCCTCTTCCGCCGCGCTAAGCGGCGCGCCACGATAAACCTGCTGCATGGCAGGTGACAGAAACAGCGCCAGATCCTCAGTCGGGTCACCGATCTGCGGGCATTGCCAGTCAATCAGGGTCAGCGTGCCATCATGGGCCACAATATTCCCCGGCACGGGATCTCCGTGGATCAAAGTGGGTGACAGATAGGGCGCGACCTCTCCCCTCGGCTCCACCGCCAACAAGGTCTCAGCCCCTTGGCAACGTCCAAGGATGTGATGCGTCTGTTCGGCCAACGCCCTGCTGCCATTGCACCCTTGCGGCAGACCAGAAATGGTTGGTTGGTCATGCAGACGTCCAAGCAGCTGAGCGACATGGCCTGCGTTCTGTGACCAGGTTTCACCCGGGATATGGATGTAGGCGAGCCACTGTTGCCCCTCGAACGCTCCATCGGACAGATAATGTGGCACCATCCCGGTTCCGCCCAGCGCCTGAAGCGCGGCCCGCTCCCGCTGCGGATCATTTGCAAAGAGTGGGTTGTCGGTGTCACGAGCATAGAGTTTGACCACCACAGTCCCAAACCGCCAAACGCGATTTGACCGCCCCCCGACAAGGGGACGGGCAACCGTATTGGTCAGGCCTATCTCGGCCAGATGCGCCAGAAAGCGCTCTTCGTCATGTGACCGGTGTTGTCGCAGATCAGGCTCCGTTGCTGTGACGCAATCCTATAGACGCGTCGGCGCCCGGTGCCCAGCGCGATGCCCGGTATCAGCTGCCAGCAGATGCAGGCTCTCTCAGGGCTGTCACGGATGATGCAAGAATAGCCGAGCCGCTTTCGAGGATCAGGGCAACCTCATTCCCTTGCATCTGGGTTTCCTTCACGCGGGTATAGGTCTCGGCTGCATCGCTCAGGACAACCTCACCATTTTTCTGGCTTTCCAAGGTGAAACTGTAGCTTCCGGGCGGGAAGGGAAGACCGTCATCATCAATCCCTTGCCATTGATAGGGATCGGCAGAAACCGGCATGGCGATGCGCTGCACTTCGGTTCCCTTGTCGTTCTTGACGATGAGGGTCACGGTATCGGCGATCTTGGCCGGATTGGGAGACACGGTGATCGGATTGGCACCATCAAAATGGGACGGCGCAGTTGATCGTGTTTCCATTCCGACCCAACCTGACATTGCAGCCATATTGGCCAGCCCCAGCTGGGCCTGCATTGCGGTCAACAGATCATTGCCCTGCACCTGCTGTTCCACCATCGAGAACTGCGCCAGCTGTGCCGAATACTCTGTCGAATCAATTGGTTCCAGAGGATCCTGATAACGCGCCTGCGCCGTCAGCATTTTCAGGAAGGTTTCGAAATCCGACGCGATGCCGGTGGCTTTCTTGGGTGTGGCAGCTGCCGCTGCCGCCTGCTGTTGTTGCGCTGCAGAGGCGCCCGTTACAGTTGTCATCTCATTACATCCTCATATCCACGCCGACATCCCCAATGTTGAGCGGCGGTGCAGTCATTTCAGAAGGCGCATCGGCCATCACGGCAGAACCTTCCGCAGCTGAGCCACGGCCCTGTCCGGATCTCTGACCCGATTCGCCACCACGGCCACCCTGGCCAGCCGTTTCACCGCCAGAGAACTGGAACGAAATGTCCTCGAACCCCATGCGGCGGAACTCATCCGCAAGCTCATTGATATGGCGGCGCATCAGATCACCGGTTTCAGGGCGTTCCGTCTGGATCATGACGCTGACGCCGGTCTCCGTCACCGAAACACGCATGTTCACATGGCCCAGTTCCTTGGGGTTCAGCGCCACGTCAACGTTGCGATCTCCCTTGGTGGCAAGAGCCTCAGCCATCTGATTCGCAATCAGCCGCGGCGTTTCCGGCTTGTGAATGGTGCCCGGGCTCATGGTCGCTTCGGTCAGAAGTTGAGACAGCCCTGGCAATTCCATACCGATCAGGCTGGTCCCTGATTGGCCTGCCAGCGGTTCAATCGCAGTAAGTGATTCGATCTGCATCGCAGAGGTTTGGGGCATCGCCGCCGTCAACGCGCCAGCCCCCAAACCAAAACGGGCGACCGAATAGACACCATGAGCTGAGGTTGCGGAATAGGTCGGCGTCGGCGTCGCTGTCGAGGTGGAGGACGAAGTCTGCTCCACACCGGACAGGCGCGCTTCTGCGCGTTCTTTCGATACGCTGATGGCATCCCGCGCGGCAGATACCGAATCAGCTGCCTGCCCGGCGGTAAGCGCCGCGGCGGACACTTGCCCCGGGTTTTGCTGCAAGACCGAAGTCTGGACAGTGGCGCCCGTCTGCGGGTTCGCGTGGATGGCCGCGCCATCCCCTCGCTGAACCTGTTGCTGTGCTGTTGATTCGCCGGTTTTCACCGCTGCGACAGATCCTTTTGTCGTCAGATCAACCCGGCTCCCATCCGCTTTATCTGGTGCAGCCCCACTCTGGGCTGCAGGGCCATTTGCCTCGGCCAGGGCCGTCTTTGCTCGTGCAGTGGCAACCTCAACGTCAACAATCCGACCGATTTTCTGATGAACCTCGGTTGTATCAATGGTGGCATCTGCCGGATCAGCCTGCGTCGCAGCAGCAACAGCAGACGGATCCGCCGCATTCGCCCCAGCCGCCGCTACAGGTGCCTGAGACACCTGCGCATGACGCATGTCACCAGGCACCGGTGGAGTGGACGGAGCAGCCGCCATCTTTCCTGCTTCGGTAGAGCCGCCATTTGCAGTCGTCTCGGTCGTCGATGTCTTGACCTGCCCATCCGCAGCGACAGGAGAATCACCCCCCTCGTGATCTGCAACCGGCTGCGGATTTTCTGTCGAAACGCTGCCTTCATCACCGCCATCTGCAACCAGATCACCTGTCACAACGGCAATGTCCGACGCCCGATCACGAGGCACGTCCAAACGGACCGAGTCAGGAGCATCCGTATCCACACCCTCATCTGGGGCGTCATCGGAGACAGCAGCATCCTTTGCTGTATTTTCGTTGGATTCGTCAGTGTTTGCAGCGACTTCATTCTCTGTCGTCTCTGCTGCGACAGCCGGTTCAGCTGCTTCGCCAGTCTTTGTTTCTGCTGTCTCTGCCATGACCGCATCAAAGCTCGCGCCTTTGCGGGAATTGGCTGATTCGCCTTGCTGGATCTTCTCCGATCCTTGCGCGCCACCAGAAAGGGGGCCGGTAAGTGCGTTGATAAACATTGGCTTCCAGACATTCTATCTCGGTGTCTGGCACCTTAGCGCCAATCAGTTACGGCAATTTTAACCGATCATCGGCCAAACTCTGAAAAATCGAAGCAATTTCGACGTCTCAGAATGAGGTACAGAATGGAACAGATTGCTCATATGCCAAGCGTTCAGCGCGCAGGCATAATAAAGTCGCAACCCCAGGATCCCCTGCGCAAGGCTGCCCAGGATCTTGAAGCGACGTTTCTTACAGAAATGTTGAAATCTGCCGGATTGGGCGAAACCAGCGAAACCATGGGTGGTGGCGCAGGTGAAGACCAGTTCTCCAGCTTTCTTGTCCGCGCCCAGGCGGAACAAATCACCAAAGCAGGCGGGATCGGTCTCGCCGAATCTCTTTATCACGCATTGAAAAAGGCACAGGACAATGACTGATCGCACCCCTCAGGACATGATTGAACAGCTCGACGACCTGCTGGATCAAGAGCGCATCGCGCTGCTTGCAGGTGATCTCCATGAACTGGAGCCGCTTCTCGCTCAGAAAGAAGAGATCATCACCGCGCTGAACATGGCCGGTGATCTGGAGCGCGAAACACTGGAAAGCGTTCAAAGCAAAGTCACCCGCAATCAGGCCCTTCTGGACAGTGCAATGGAAGGCATTCGTGCCGTGGCCGCCCGAATGGCGGAACTGCGTCGCGTGCGCAAAGGACTGGATGTCTATGACCAGGCCGGCCGCAAGACCCGTTTTGCCACTCGTAGCGCACCTACTCTGGAAAAACGCGCCTGATCGGAAAATTTTGGAAAAATTCTAGCAATGGAATTCGCGGCATTAGCACTCCTTTAGCACATATTGGGCCAATGTCGCTTTGCACCTTCCAAAGAGGTGGCGCGGAAGCCGGATGGCGGAACGCATGGTCAGAAAGACGTCAGAGAGCGCCCTTCGGGGCAGGGAAAACCAGAGGTAAAATAGGCCTCGAACTAAAGGAATACATGCTATGTCCAGCATTCTGACTAACAACGGCGCAATGGTTGCTCTGCAGACTCTGAAGTCTGTAAACATGGACCTGAACGACACCCAGAGCCAGATCTCCACCGGTAAGCGCATCGGTTCTGCAAAGGACAACGCTGCTGTTTGGGCGATCTCCAAAACCATGGACTCCGATATTGCCGGTTACAACTCGGTTCAGGAATCCCTGGGCGTGGGTGAGGCAACTGTTGCTGTCGCTCTGTCCGGTGCCGAGCAGATCGTTGAAACTCTGACCGAGATGAAACAGCTGGCGATTTCCGCAAACTCGGAAAACGTGGATCACGCCAAAATCCAGGACAGCCTCGCCAAGAAAGCAGCACAGATCGAATCCATCATCGACTCTGCTGAATTCAACGGTGCCAACCTTCTGGATGCGGCAACCACAACTCAGCTGACCGTTCTTGGCGGTCTGGATCCGGCCGCGGACACCATCACAGTGACGTCGATCGACTCTGCCGCGAATCTCAACACGGCCGGTATCACCGCGATTACCGACGTTGCGACCGCGTCTACTGCGCTGACTGAGATCGAAACCATGCTGGGCAATGCGATTGACGCTTCTGCTCAGCTGGGTGCGGACTCCAACCGCCTGAGCGACCAGAGCAAGTTCGTGTCGAAGCTGAACGACTCCCTGAAAATGGGCGTCAGCACCATGACCGACACCAACATGGAAGAATCGTCTGCTCGACTGAAGGCGCTTCAGACCCAGCAGCAGCTGGCAGTACAGTCTCTGTCGATTGCAAACCAGGCACCGCAGACCCTGATGTCGCTGTTCCGTTAAGGGCAGCTTGATCTGGGGCGCGTCATTCGCGCGCCCCAGATCCCATATCGCAGAGAATCTGTAGATTACATGTTAGGATAACACGTGAATGCCCTTCTAAAGGCGAAGAGCGCCTATTCGGCGGCAAAGGCCCCGACACGAACTGCCAAAAACCTTGAATATGAAGTCATTGCGCGCATCACCCGCCGCATGGTTACCGCCGCCCAAAAAGGTCGGCCTGGTTTCAAGGAACTGGTGGAAGCCCTGAAAGATAACCGAAAACTCTGGTCTATTTTCGCGGACGAAGTCGCCAATCCGGAGAACCCTCTCCCCGAAGATCTCAAGTCTCAGCTGCTCTACCTTAGGGAATTTACAAATCAACACACCAGCAAAGTCATGGCCCGCAAGGCGGATGTCCGGATGCTGGTGGAAATCAATACGGCCATCATGCGTGGCCTTCGCAGCGGAGCGTCGTAAGATATGAGCGGATTGGTTCTGAAACTTGCCCCAAAAGAGCGGGTCCTGGTCAACGGAGCGGTGATCGAAAACGGTGATCGTCGCAGCCGGTTGTCCATTGTGACCCCCGATGCCAACATTCTGCGTCTGCGTGACGCGATCCATCCCGAAGAAGCCAACACACCGGTGCGCCGCGTGTGCTATGCGGCCCAGCTGGTTCTGTCCGGCGATGTGAATGGCGAAGATGACCGCCTGCAGATGCTCCGCCGCATCGAAGAGCTGAGCCAGGTCTTTACCGATCCTGACAGCCGGGCCTCGCTTGCCGAAGCAACGGATGCTGTCTTGTCGGACAATCATTACCGGTGTCTCAAGGCTCTGCGTGCACTTCTGCCGCGCGAAGACCGTCTTCTGGCGGTACGTCCTTCCTGATTTTTGGGCAATATGGCAGCCGAACCATTCGGCTACATTGACCAAGAAATCTCTGATCGCCAACCAGTGGGCCTCGTCCAACACCAAGACAGCCCCAGTCGGCAAAAATAAGAAATGCAGTCTCTGCCTTGCAAAAAGACGCCGCGCCTCAAAGGTGCGGCGTCTTTTTTTGTTGGGGGCGCTGCGATTGCCGGTTCATGCCAGGGCAGCAGAATGGTTGCCTGATTTTCGCACTATTTCTTGCATTCAGCAGCAGACAAAAGAAAGGCGCCCGGTCAGGCGCCTTATCTTTCTGAATGATTCTGGGGTCACCGATCTATCAACGCAGGGCACCCGCCCGGCGGACCATCAACATCAACCTGTTGAAGCTGCTTTTGATACCATCTGGATCGGATTTCCCGAAGAATGAATCCAGCTCCGGCCAGAGCTTCACTGCCTGATCAAGCGTTACGTCATTGCCTTCCGAATACAGACCGGCGCGGATCATCACCTCTGACTGCTCGTACGCGCCAAGATATTTCCGCACATCCAGAATGGCGGCATTTTCCTCTTCGGTGGCCGCTGCAGGCAGACTGCGCGACACCGATCGAGACACATCAACGGCCGGAAACCGGCCGCGCTCTGCGATTTCACGGTTGAGCACGATATGACCATCCAGAACGCCACGCAGGATGTCGGCGATTGGCTCATCCATGTCCGAGCCGGCAACCAGAACGCTGAAGACGGCCGTGATATCCCCCTGGCCGTCGCTGCCTGGCCCTGCACGCTCGCAAAGCCCGGTGATCAGCGGGGTCACCGAGGGTGGATAGCCCCGCAAAGCAGGTGCCTCGCCGGAAGCAACCGCAATCTCGCGGTGGGCTTCGGCAAAACGCGTGACGGAGTCTGCGAGAAACAGAACGTTTTTGCCCTGGTCACGGAAATGCTCGGCGACGGCCATTGCCGACCAGGCACAGCGGCGCCGCACCAATGCCGACTGGTCGGAGGTCGCGGCCACAACAACCGCGCGTTTCATACCGTCAGGACCCAGAACCTCATTGACGAAGTGGTTGACCTCACGTCCCCGCTCCCCGATCAGCGCCATAACCACGACATCTGCTTCCATATTCTGGGCCAAGGTCGCCAAAAGCGTGGATTTCCCAACGCCAGATCCCGCAAAAAGACCAACACGCTGGCCTTTCACGATGGGGAGAATCGTATTGAAAACCGCAAGCCCAGTCGCGAGTCGCTCTCCCATCGGCCGACGCTCTGCCGCTTTTGGGGGCGCCGCCATCAGGTCACGTGCGGTTTCTCCGCGCATCATCGGGCGCCCGTCAAGCGGCGCACCAAAAGGATCAATGACGCGGCCAATCCAGCTGTCGGCAGGCGCAAATTCCGGTGTCGGATGCAACAAAACCGGATCACCCACGGCAACCCGATCAGGGGCAGTATCCGGCAACATACTGATTTCTCTCCCAGAAATTCGCATCACCTCGCCTTGCAGCGGATCTTTACCTCCGCGCCGCAGGACCAAGCGATCGCCGATCCGTGCCTGACCGTCCAGCCCTGATACTGCAATAGCACCCCCAGAAATTTCGGTTACACGGCCCACCGCAGCGGACAGGCGCTTGTTCGCCAAATCTTGGGTCAAGGCATTGATGGCTGAGATCATGTTCTGCGTCTCCAACTGTTCCTGAAAACAATTTCTAAAGGAATCGGGGTTAAGCCTTGATTGAAATTGATCGAGGGAGAAGCCCCGGTGTTCAAAGAACTGAACGTCTTTAAGATTGCGTATTCCATGGCGACCCATGCGGGTAAGCGCCAGGCATTGGTTGCACAGAACATCGCCAATGCGGATACCCCCGGCTACAACGCCAAGGACATCAAGCCCTTTAAAGAAGTCTACGCACAGCGTGCTCGGCCCGGCGACATGATCGCAAGCCGTGCCAACCATCTGAACGGTGGCAGCGGTGCAGACATGAACTGGGCCGTGACTGAACAGCGCGGCGGCAGCGACCCCAACGACAATTCCGTTTCTCTAGAAGCCGAAATCCTGAAAGGGGTCGAGGTCAAGCGTCAGCACGACCGCGCATTGGCGATCTACAAATCGTCGATGAAAGTCCTGCGCGCCAGCCTTGGCAAGAACTGAGGAGGGTAGACCATGAGCGAATTTGCCAAATCACTTTCTATCTCTGCCAGTGCACTGCAGGCCCAATCGACCCGCCTGCGTCACGTGTCCGAGAATATCTCCAACGCCGACACCCCCGGCTATCGCCGCAAGACTGTCCCGTTTGAGGCGGTACGCGACCTGTCAGCTGATGTCGAAAAAGTCTCTGTCGGACCTGTGCGTCTGGACCGCTCTGATCTGGAGCAGGTCTACGATCCGTCCCACCCGCTGGCAGATGACAGCGGCCACTACAAAGGATCAAATGTCGATCTGATGATCGAAATCGCTGACGCCCGCGAGGCGCAGCGCAGCTACGAAGCCAACCTCAAGATGTTCGAGCAGGGGCGCCAGATGTCCTCTTCGCTGATGGATCTCTTGCGCCGCTAACCTGAATTCGACCAACCCCACTTTATTACTGGAGATCCAGAATGGATATTCGCAGTCTTTCCGCCACCTCCGGCTATGCCGCCGCCCGCCCGGCCACCAAAATCGACCCGGAGCACACGGCAACCAGCCCCACGGCGCGGATCAAAGCCAGCTTTGAAGAGTTCAACAACACTCTGCAGCAAAGCGAACAGACCTCTGTCACCGCGATGACCGGAAATGGCGACCCGCACGCGCTGGTCCAGGCACTGGCGCAGACTGAACTGGCTGTCGAAACAGCGGTGACCGTCCGCAACAAGGTTGTCGAAGCCTATCAGGAAATCCTGCGGATGCCGGTGTAACGCCATGCTGAGCGAGGGGATTTTCTACGACACGCTACGCCAGGCTCTGTGGACCTCTGTGATCATGTCCACACCGATCCTGTTGGTGGCGCTGGTTGTTGGGCTGGCTATCGGCCTGTTCCAGGCGCTGACCTCGGTGCAGGAAATGACACTGACCTTTGTCCCCAAAGTTACAGCAATCGTTATCGTTTTCTGGATGACCATGGGCTTCATGACGCAGTCCTTGGTCGCATTCTTTGAAGGGCACATCGTGCCGTTGATCGCAGGAGGTCTGTGATGGGTGTCACCGGTTACACCACCTTGTCCCGCCAGTCGGGTCTGATGCGCGAAATGCGGGTTGTTGCAAACAACATCGCAAACGCCGCCACCACTGGCTACCGTTCCGAAGGGCTGATCTTTTCGGAGTTCATTCAATCTGCTCCCGGCCAGGAATCCCTGTCGATGGCGCGCGCCAACATCCGCAACACCTCTTTGGCACAGGGTCAGTTGACCCAGACCGGTGGTGATCTGGATCTGGCACTGGAAGGCGACGGCTATTTCATGGTCGAAACCCCAATGGGCGAACGTCTGACCAGATCAGGCACCTTTTCCACCAATGCGGCCGGCGATCTGGTGACCATGGATGGCTACCGGGTTCTCGACGCAGGCCGCGCGCCGATGTTTGTTCCTGGTGATGCCAAATCGGTGAAATTTGGCGCAGACGGCACGCTTAGCGTGGATGGGCGGGCATTGGGCCAGATCGGCATTTTCAAGCCGGAACAAACCCACCAGATGGTGCGCGAGGACGGCGTGATGTTCCGCGTCGATGGCGAAGTGGAAGCTGCGTTTGAAACCCGCGTTCTGCAAGGCTTTCTCGAAGGATCAAACGTCAACGCCATTTCCGAAGTCGCCCGCATGGTCGAAATCCAGCGCGCCTATGAAATGGGTCAGAGTTTCCTGGAAACCGAAGACCAGCGTGTACGCGACGCCATCAAGAAACTGATCAAGACAACCTAGGAGTAAGCCAATGCGCGCCCTCAAGATTGCTGCAACAGGTATGACCGCGCAACAGCTGCGCGTTGAGACCATTTCCAACAACCTCGCGAATATGAACACCACAGGCTATAATGCCCGGCGTGCTGAATTCGCTGATCTGCACTATCAGCAGGTGACACGTGCAGGCACCGTGAATGCCTCGGACGGCACTGTTCTGCCGACAGGGGTTCAGGTTGGTCTGGGTGTTCGGGCCTCTGCCATTTCCATCCACCTCGCCCAAGGCGCGCTCACTCAGACCGGTAACGATCTGGACGTGGCCATCGATGGCAAAGGCTACCTTGAAGTCACGCTGCCCTCTGGTCAGTCGGCCTATACCCGCGATGGTTCACTCAAACGCTCGGCCGAGGGGCTGATCGTCACCTCCGACGGTTTCACTGTTTCCCCTGACATCACCATCCCGGCGGATGCACGCAATGTGTCAATCAACGCCGATGGTGAAGTTTACGCCTATTTCGATGAAACCGCCGAAGGCCAGCTGATGGGTCAACTCACGCTTGCCGGTTTTTCCAACCCCAAGGGGCTCGAGGCTTTGGGCAGCAACCTCTTTGTTGAGACCGAAGCCTCTGGTGCAGCAACCGTTGCCTCCCCTGGCGAAAACGGTCTGGGCACCCTGCGTCAGGGATACCTAGAGGCAAGCTCTGTCGACGCAGTCCGCGAAGTGACCGAACTGATCGAAGCACAGCGCGGTTATGAAATGAACGCCAAGGTCATCTCGGCAGTCGACCAGATGATGGGCGCAACCACACAGGTGCGGTAATGAAACGGATCCTCGCCATCTTGATGCTTGTCTGTGCCCAACCCGCTTGGGCAGAGATCCTGGTCCCGGTGCGCACCATCCGCGCCAAGGAAATCGTCACGGCCGAGGATCTGGCCCTGAAATCCGCCGACGTGCTCGGCGCGCTCTCGGACCCGTCCGAGGTGATTGGCAAGGAGGCGCGCGTTGCCCTTTACGCCGGGCGCCCCGTGCGGGCAGGCGACGTCGGCCCGCCTGCCATTGTTGAACGCAACGACCTTGTCACCATTCGCTTTACGCGCGGTGGGCTGACCATCATGGCAGAGGGCCGCTCGCTTGGCCGTGGCGCCGATGGAGAGGCCATTCGCGTCATGAATCTTTCGTCACGCACAACCGTCACCGGCCGCATCGCGTCCGACGGAACAGTTGAGGTAAACTAATGAACAAGAAACTCTTTTCAGCCAAGACCGCCCTCATGGGTGTGGTCATGCTCAGCGCCTGCGGACGGATGGATCACGTTGGCAAACCGCCCAGCTTCAGCCCGGCGAATGAAACCCCGGAACATGTCGCCAT
>Ga0160419_100618_pt1 | contig 20977 bp, 31 predicted proteins | sample CelAP2metagpilot_2_FD_108196 | JGI IMG/M metagenome (GOLD analysis project Ga0160419, IMG submission 108196) | Phycosphere-associated microbial communities from Cellana algal ponds in Kailua-Kona, Hawaii, USA - Cellana AP2-4-25 metagenome pilot ... | reverse complement strand
GTGGAGGGGGAGAGGGAGGGATATAAAGAGGGGAAGAAGGGACGAAAGGATAGAAAGGTGAAATTTTGATATGGCATATCTTCCCTCTCATTCCCCTCTTTCCTCCCAGCTGCGCTCCCTCTCTGCCCTCCTTCCTTCCTCCCCCCCCTCCCCCCTCCCCCTTCTTTTCCCTTTTCCTTTCTTCCCCCCCCTCCCCCCCCCCCCCCCCTCTTCCTCACATCCATGCTTGATTGCCAGCATGACGAACCCAAGCCTCTCTCCCCACTGCAGACTGTACTTTTTCTCCCCTCTCCGTTTGAAACTCTCCTCCAAACCGCCCGGGAAGAAGAGAAGAGGCTCTCCCGCCTCTGGAATGGTTATTTTTGTATGTGTGGTGGGGTTATGTGAGTGTGGTGCTTGTGTGTGGAGCAGGGACAGGGATACGTGAGAGGGCGGTAGTGGACGATATTAAATACACGCCCAAGACGCTCGGGAGAGAGGACGAGGACGAGGACGTACGCATCATGGTCTCCGTATTCTTCCGTGTTGCGCGGACTCCTCCCGACCAGGCCAATATGGAAGAGACCAAAGGCACCCGCCCGAACATGGCGTCATGCAGACGGCGGACAAAGATCCCCGTGTGGAGGTAAAGCAGGGTGATGAACAGAAATTGGTCTAGACCCAATAAGCACTAAAAATTATGGGAGGCAGGGGGGTAGAAAAGGAAGAGATTAGCTATGGAGTTCGAAATACTCTCTCCCTTCCTTTCCTTCCCTTAATCCCTTCTCCCCTGCCTAACCACTCACCTGATTCCCGACCAACAAGACTTTCTCGTTCCGATCCAAGCACCCAATCACGTGTTCCAAATGCCGGGCATCCGGTGGATTCAGCATGGCAAGGGGCAACGCCAGCAGACGCAAAAGCCAGCGGGGAGGAGGACGAAAGTCGGTGATGTTGCTACTGTTCTTGCTGATGCTATAGTTGCCATTGCTACGTCGTTTTTTCTTCCCTTCTCGGGTCTTGTCGGTAAAAGGGAGTAAGTGCCAGATCCATTGCGCGAAAATAAAGGGGGCGAGGAAGGGGAAGAGGAAGTAGGACATGCAACGCTGCCAGAGCGAGGGGAAAGGCTGCTGTGACATGATCAAGGGGCCGACCTCCTGGATGGCCTGTGGTAGTGCGTGGTGGGATGGTGGGGATGGTGGGGATGAGGACAAGAGTGAATGCCCAGCATGGAGGCTGAGTATTTATGAGAATGATGTACAGCTGTGCAAGCAAGCCAGATACCATAAAAAAGAGAGAGAGAATCAAGGGCATGGAAGTTCTGACATTCAAAGCTTTGCCTCGAGGTGCTTCGCTGGTCTTTCCTTTTGCCATGACGACAAATTGCGATACAAATCAGCCCCATGCCCAGCATTTACTACGTGGGTAACCGTCCTAGAGTCTTTGCCTGTGTTGGTGCGCTAATGTAAGGGGCGCGATGAGCGGAGTGAAGCAAATTTAGGAGCGTAGAATAATATAACGCGCGAGGTCGGCGATGCTTCGATCATGGAAGTCTCATCGACAACTTCCCCTGCTTGCCACGCCCACACGAGCACAATGTAACAGAAGCCCGAGGGCAACGCCCAACAGAAGCAGAAGTATCACTGGGGGCGGCAGCAGCATCAAGAGCTCAAGGACTCACGGCTCCCACAGCTTGTGCTGGATGACATGGTTGTCGCAAGCTCCCCCTCCCGAGTCAGAAATTGATCACATGAGGCCACCTATGCTCCAGTCTTTGGGTCGCACTATGCCTTTTCCGACACACCCACGGACAGATACGCACAGCTTTAGCCAAATAATCTCGGAGGCACGTCCTGGCCTCATATCGTTTCTCTTGTATTTCTCACCGATCCCCCCCTAATCGGCACCACCCTCCAGTCCATTATGCTCCAACCCTCGGTGGCAACCTCGTCCCGCTCACCTATACATGCATGCTGCGCGTAAATCGAAAAAGGGTTCAATAAGAATGTCATCGTTCAAGGCCTCTGCCTGTCCTCATATCTGAAAACGCACCCCTCAATTCCAGTCTCGAAACCCTGCTACCCATACCTATACAGACTTACGCTGTCTCGACGGAGACAACACATTATTAAATACCCACGTTAAGTTTCAAGGACCAGGATCCTTCTCAGGAGCCGCAGCTATGGATACTGATCTGCTGGAGCTGGCGTCCTCGTCCTCCCTCCCCGACGACGACGAAGACAACGCGGGCCGCGCTTGTGGAGACGGGCTGATGGATACCGAAATTACCGTCGTCCTAGCCAATGACGATCATACTGCCATGAACATCAATAATTCGTGGCTTCCCTACGCATCACATATTGCGGCCTCGCCTGATGTGACTTTGACGGAAGTCAATGAGGGGCTGCTTGGTGTGGTGGAGCGAGAAGAGGAGCTGGATGCCGCCACGGCTGTAGCCGCCGCCTGTGAGGACGAGGACGAGGACGAGGACGAGGACGAGGACAAGGGTAGGGACGGCGGAGGGGAGGGGCGGAAGACGCTAGTGCTAGAAGTGGGCAGAGGGTGGAATACTCTGGGGGTGGGACCGCATTTGAAAAAGCTCGATACAATGGTGTCTTTGAAGCTTAACTTTACAGAGGAGGAATTAGGGACGTATTTGAAATTGGCGTATCGCTTGATACTGTCACCTAGGCTGGGGGTGCGTGCACAGGTACGAAGAGGGAGGGAGGGTAGAGGGACGGAGAAATGGAGGGACGACGAGGGACGGAGGGATAAGGGGAGGGACGGAGGGTAGGAGCCTTCGTAATCCGCATGTGTGTTGAAGTTTAAAAGCGGTGGAAGTCAGTAGATGTGGCTATAGCCTACAGATCCTTCACATGTCCTTCCCCACCTCCGTTAATCCCTTCCTCTCTCCATCCCTGCCTCCATCCCTCCCTTCTTCCACCCCATCCTGCAGGTCCGACTCCTCCGTAGCACCGCCGCCCTGCTTCACCGATCGCGCATTGAAGTGATCTGGGCAAAGGGCGTGGCATTGGACGTGATGCCCCTCTACGAACGACTACAGCGTGATTTCCTGGGAGAGGACGAGAATCCAGTGCCTCTGAAGGCCTCGTCGGTAAGCGAGTAACCCCTCCCTCTCTCCCTCCCTCCCTCCTTCCCTCGCTCTATCTTTGCTCTGTCATCTGCTGCCCATCTAACATTTCATATTTCATAAATTTTTTCTCGTCGGTCATTTTCATTGTCTCATTACTCTCTTTGCCTCTGACTCTCCATCTTTCCCTTCCTCCCTTCCTCCAGCACCTGGTCTATTCCCTCCGGTCCGCCTACCTCACCGCCCTTCACGCCCTCCGTCACTACTACTCCCCCTCCTCCTCCCTCCTCCTCCTTCAACACCTCCTCCCCTCCCTCCACCCCTCCGCCACCTCCCTCGTCCTCGCCCCTCAAGCCCTCCTCCTACTAGTCGGCCTCCTTCCAACCCGCCTCCCCCCCCTCCCTCCATCCTTCTGCTCTCCCTCCCAACAACCGACCGAGGGCGGGAAGGAGGAAGGGCTCAAGCCCGCCTACGACGTCCTCCTCCCCCACCTCCTCTCCTCGTGGCACTCCCTCGATAATTGCCCCGAATGGGATCTTCTCTTCCTCCGTCTTCTATGCCGCGCCCGCAAATACACCCGAACCTTCCGCTGGTGGGCCCATATTCCTTCCATATTCACCTTGCTTCTTCACACGTTTTCCTTGCCTTCGAGTGGGGGTAGCCATGCCCCTGAGCCCCGACGATTTCCTTCGCGCCTTCGGGCTTTGTTCCATCCGCCCATCCAGCATTACAACCGTCTGTTGCTCCTCTCCAAGCTCGTGGTTTTCGTACTCGGGCGCGGGCCAGAGGGAGGGGGAGGAGGCGGGCAGGAGGGAGGGGGCGAAGGAGGCATCACGGCAGACTACCCCCTCCGTCCCTCCCCTCCCTCAGCACAGGAAGGGGGGGAGGGCTATCGGCCCATTCCATGCTCTCTGGCAACGAAGCACCTCCTCTCCCTCCTGTCCTCACTCCGGACATTTTTCCATCCTTCCAATGCGGGTCCTTGGTCGGACGAGCTTGCCTTTTTCCTGTCCCACCTCACCACCGCCATGGCCAAGCGTTTGGGGTGGCAGGCCGCCGACGCCGACTGCACGAAGGAGGAGGAGGAGGAGGAGGACGCAGATATGGAGGGAGGGAGGGAGGGAGGAGCAGTCCGGATGCCGGAGCTGGGGGACGAGGAGGTGACTGCTGTGGTGGAAGCCGTGCTCCCCCTGGCCCACCAGTGCTTGTACAATAAACGGCCGTCCGTTATTTCCGCGGGGGAAACGGTTTTGAAGACCCTGGCATGCCTTCGTCCCTCCCTCGTCGCCAAGTTCACCCTCCCCCTCCTCTCGCAGGCCCTGGACCCGTCCTCCCTCACCACCACTCATCAAACGCCTGCCTCCCTCAAGGCCCTCGCCGTTGTCGCCAAGCCCCTCCTCCTGACCCCACGACCCGTCCTCCTCCCCTTCCTCCCCACCCTCCTCAACTGGTCTCTCCCTGGCCTCGATAGCAATGACATCCACAAAACCTCCGCCACGGTGGCCTTCTACATCGCCCTACTCGACTGGCTCCCCCTCCTTCCCTCCCTCCCTCCCTCCCTGCCCCCCCGGGATCCTGCCGCTTTTTCCAAACGCCTGCTATTTTTGGGCGGGGGGGAGGAAGGGAGGCAGGAAGGGGAAGAAGAGGCATGGGAAGAGGCAGTGGCGGAGGTGGTTCCTGTCTTGGGAGAGTGGGCGTTGGCCGTGGTAGAAAAGTGCTTGGGGATGATGATGGATAAGGAAGGAGGCGCGGGGTCAGGTAGCACGGAAGGAGGGAAGAAAAACGTGCTTGGGCGGATAGAGGCCGCGACGAGCTTGGTCTGGAGGCTTTTGTTCCGGTCCTTGTTCACGCAGATGGACCATGGGTTGCATTTGCTCGCACGACAGAGAGGTGGGTCCGTCGCTCCTTCCTCCTTCCCTTCCTCCTTTCCTCCTCATGTACAAATAGCCACCTCCCTCCCTTCTTCCCTCCCTCCCTACCCTCCCTCAGTCCACGCGTTCTTCCTGGAAAACACCCTCCCCGATGCTGTCAAAGATGCCTCCTACCTCTGCGAATGCCTGGCCATGGCCTCTCCCACGGCCACCCTCCTCCTCTTCCTCGGTCCTCCTGGAGACACCGGGGAAGGGCGAGGAGGAGGGAGGGGGGACAGACTCCTCCCCTCCTCCCAGGCAGAGATGGAGGCCATGGCCCCGCGCACCTTGGCATGGCGCACTCGCCTCATGGCAGGGATGGTCAGGTTCTCGGGTCCCGCCCTCCTTCCCTATCTCCTTCCTTACCTGCCGGAAGGGGGGGGGAAGGTAGATGGGGGAGGGCGGATGAGCCTCCCCTCCCTCCTGTCCTACACGCTGGAGCACTCTGACAAGGCTGTGCGGAAGGCGGGCGGCAAGCTGTTTCGTCGCGCCCTCCAAGCCCTCCTTGAGATCTATCCCACAGACTACCACTCCTACCCTCCCTCCATCCCTCCCTCCTCCTGTTCCTCCTCCTCCTCCCTCCCTCCCTTCTTCCTCTCCCCCCCGTCCTCTTCCGACGATCTCTCCCCTGCTTTCCACGTCCCTGTTTGCGAAGAAATCACCGCTGCCCGGCTGTTGTTGCAGATGTTCGCCCTCCCCGCGGTTGATGCTCTCTCCTCCTCGGCCTCCGGCCTCTTCACCCCTCCTTCTCTCCCGTCCTCCTCCTCCTCCTCGACCTCCTCCTCGTTCTCCTCGCGGGAGCTCGAAGAGTCATGGAGGTACAAACTCAAGATTCTGCAACATGCAATCAGAGGCAGCCTCCCCCTCCTTCCCTCCCTTCCTGCTGGCGAAGACGACATGGCCGTGCATCACGGCGCCCTCCTCCTCTTCCAAACCGCCGCAGCCAACCCCGCAACGGCAGCCTTCCTCGCCTCCCTCCGTCCCTCCCTCGCCCAAGCCCTCCACGCCCTCCTTCCTGCCCTCACTTCCCCATCCTCCCCCTTACACCGTGACGTCAAGGCCCTCAAAACGTGGTGTAAAATTTCTTCCCTCCTCCTCAACTCCGTCGGCTCCTCCCGGGCGGAGGAAGCACCAGCCAACCGCCAAGGTACGTACATGCCCTCCTTCCCTCTCTCTCTCCCTCTCGCCCGCCCTCCCTCCGTCCCTTTAAGTGTTGCGCCTTCCCCCCCCTCACTCCTCCCTCCTTCCCTCCTTCCCTTTCTCCTTTTCTCCCTCCCTCCACCCTTCCAGCCATGACCTACGTCCGTGCCGTGACACGGGACTGGATGCTAGAATCATACCGACGAGCTACCCGTGTCCACGAGGCCAGGCAAGGGAGGAAAGGGGGAAGGGAGGGGTTAAGGACACGCAGCTTGCCTGCAGGGCATTCGCGGCGTTTGTTGGTGGAAGGGGTCTATACCCACCACTTGCTTCGATGCCACACCGCCGCCTATCGCCTCCCCCGCTTGACACGACCAAAGAAGGCAGGGCGGGAGGGAAGGCGGGAAGGAGGGCAGGCCTACGCCACCCTCCTCTTCCAAGATCTGATCGCCCTCTCCTCCCACTCCATCAGCACCGTCCGTAGCGCTGCTCAAGCACACGTGCATTTCTCGGCCTCCCGCTACCCTTGGCTTCTCCGCACTCACCTCCCCTCTCTCATCTCCTTCCTCACCCTTCCCCCCCTCCTCAAGGAGGGAGGGGAGGCTATCACTCCCCCGCAACAAGTCCTCCTCCACGAACGGTCTACGGCTGCCACCTTCCTCCTCTGCCAGGCGCCATCCATGCGTCAGATATCCTCCTCCTTCCCCCTCACCCTCGCCCTCCTCCGGGCCCTCCCTTCCTCCTCCCTCCTCGTTCACGCCCTGGCCCGGGACAAGCAAGAGACCATGACGAAACGGCTCTCAGACGTTATTATCACCTATGTCTCCTACTGGAACGCCCACGACTTGGCCTCCCCGTCGAGGATCAGACAACACCACGCCCTTGTCACAGAGCTCGCGGCGCCCTTGTTGCTCCTGGAGAAGCAGCAGCAGCAGCAGGTGGAGGGGGAAGGGATGGATATGGTAGTGGTACCGTTGATCGAAGGAGGAAAGGTGGGAGGGAGGGAAGGCGGGAAAGGTGCAGTCCTTCTGCACTGGCGATACCAACTCCTCATCCTCTGGGAGCTCATCCACCTCGCCCATCCCTCTTCTCCTTCCTCTCCTTCCTCCCCTTCCTCCCCTTCCTCCCCTGATCGTCCTCCTCCTCCTCACCCGTCGGACGCCAACGCTATCATTTGGGACGTTATAATCTCTTCTCTCTGCTCGGCAGGGGACGGACAGCCTCTCCAAAATCTGGCTCTCGCCGGCCTCTTCCGCCTCCTCTCCTTCACCCTCCCTCCTTCCCACGGCCGTCGTCGAGCCGCTTCCTCCTCCTCCCTCCCTTCCTCCCCCACCTCCTCTTCGACTTCTTCCCCCTCTTCCTCCTCCTCCTATGTTTTGCTCTCTGATCCCGTCGCTGCCCTCACCGAGGAGGGCGAGGTGGCGAACGAGGATGAGGAAGGGAAGGAGGAAGGGGGAGTGCTCTCCCCCCTCGGTCAACGCCTCTCCTCTCCCGCCTTCCTGCGATCCTTCTGCCTGGCCCTCGCCCACGATCACAAGGAGGAGGGACTGGAGGGAGGGAGGGAAGGAGGGACCGACCCGCGGTGGTCTGCGGGAGTGGAAGATTTATTGAGGGATGCAAGGGCGAAATGGGGAGGGCCTGTGCCTCTGACTCGCTTTCACTTGTCAGGCCGGCATTTTAGTGTGCGCCACGCCCAGCTGGTGCGATTGTGGCTGCAGGTGTTGAAGCAAGAGGGGGGAAAGGAGGGAGGGAGGGAGGGGCGGTTGCTGGTGGAAACGGCGGTGGATTTGCTTCTTGAGAAGACCTCCCAGGAGCACGAGGGAGCTTTCAATGCGACAATTGCAGAAATCATGGCCGGGGTAGTGAGTGCGTTTGTGCGTCGCAGCAGAAGTAGCAGCAGTGTGGAGGATGAAGGGGGGGAGGGAGGGAGGGCAAGGGGGAGGACGACGGTGAAGTGGGCCGAGTGGGTGCTGCCGGTGCTGGAGAGGGTGTTGCCCCGGCTGTCGTTTGACTACTCGTGTGAGTGGGTGGATGCCTTTCGATTCATCTCCCAAGAACAAGACCCGCGTTTGCTCTCGCCGCTGTCGGAGTGGGTGTTGGCACGCGTCACGTCCACCCTCGGTCACTTGTCTTTGATGGAGGGGGAAGGAGGGAGGGAAGGAGGGGTGGGGGATGACTACACTGCCCAGGCAAAATGGCTGCGGTTGTTGCAGCCTTTTTTGATTGAAGCATGTGGATACCCTTCCACGAGGAAGGACGGTCAGGGCCTGACGCGGCGGCTCGTTCCCTTCCTCCTTCGCGCCCTCGGGCACCCGTACAAGCTGTGTCGGGAGCAGGTGGCATGGTGCCTGTTTCTGGTCTATGGCTATGCAGGCGTCCCGCTGGAAGAGGAGGGCGGGGGGAAGGGAGGGGTGGTGGGGGAGGTGAGGCGCGCTTGTGGGGTTGGGGCCGAGGATGGTGGTAGTGGAGGGGAAGGAAAGGGGAGTGGGGAAGAGGAGATGTTGGAGGGATTGGCTGCAGCGACGGCGAAGCTGTTGAAGGTGGAGGAAGAGGGAGGGAAGGAGGGAGGAGTGCCCTTGTCATTGACCTCCAACATCTCCAGCACCACCAGCGTGGAGGAAAGGGCTCGACGACGGGAGACGGTGCTTCGGTGGGTGTTGACATCAGTCCAAGGCGGGGATCGGGTTAATTACAGTGGATACGTCCTCCCCTTGCTGGACGTGGTGTATGAATGCGTGCGGGACAAGGAAGAAGAGGTGGCTTTATTGGGGAAGCACGCAGCACGCTTCCTCGCCCGGGCTCTTCGTTTCAACTCCCGGGTGCTGATTGGAGCCCAAGACGACTCCGCCTCTCCCTCCCTCCCTCCCTCCTCCTCGTCTGCCTTGTCCCTCCCCGCCCACTTCCTCTCCCCCCTCCTTCACCTCGCCTCCCACCCTTCCTGGCATGTCAAGCTGGAGGTCACCGCCTATGCCCTCCCCCTCTTCCATGCACAGCACTTCCCCCTCCTCCTCCCCCTCGAGCAGGCCTCCATCCGCTCCCAACTCATCACCCTCCTCTCCGACGATCGAAAGGAGGTGCAAAACGCAGCGAAAGAGAGCCTTGCCGCGGTGTTGTCCTCGTGTGAAATAAACCTCGTGAAAGCATTGGTCGAGGTGCATGCAGGGAAGATTATGGGCAGCAATGAGAGAGGTGGGAAGGGGAGGAGGAGGAAGGTGGTGGTTGCGGGAAAGGAGGGAGGAGGAGGGGGAGATGGAGGAGGGATGACGTCGACGGCAGCAGCAACACCGAAAACAACAGCATCTGCAGGAGTAGTGGCAGCGGCAGCGCAGCAGGAGGAGAAGGGTGCCTTGCACACCTCTCTCCTCGTGCTTGCGGCTGTTGTGTCGGCGTACCCCTACGACGTCCCCCCCTTCCTCCCCCGGGCCCTGGCCGTGCTGGCTCGCTCGTGCGAGGGTGGAGGACGGGGAGGAGGAGCGTCCCCTTCCATGAAGGTAGGCTTGGGATGAGCACAGGAAGTCTGCCCTCCCTCCCCCCCTCCCTCTCTCCCTCCTTCCCTCGCTCTGTGTTCTAAGTGTGTAAAGAGAGATTTTCTGACCTATCTCCACTTCCTTTCTTCTTCCTTCCCTCCCCCCCTCCCTCAGGTCACCATTCGGAAGACCCTCACAGATTTCAAACGCACGCACCAGGACGAGTGGGAGCACCGTCACAAGTATCGCTTCACGCCCGAGGAACTGGATGCCTTGAGCGACGTGTTGGTGTCTCCCCACTACTACGCCTAGGCCTACTTCCTTCAATCCCTCCCTCCCGTTCTCAGAGAGAGAGAGAGAGCGAGAGAGAGAGAGAGAGAGAGAGAGAGAGAGAGAGAGAGCTATGACTGAGAAAAGTGGGCGAATAGAATGTATTAGGAGAAGGCTAAGGAAAGCTGCCACTGAGGTGGTATAAATGTAGGTAATTATAGTCATCATATCAAATAAATAGGAAAAAGAAGAAGAATTGACGAAGAAGGGGACCTGTGAAAAGATCGGAACCAGCGAGTCATAGGCCTTAGATCCTCGCTGATTGCGACCTTTTCTTATTCAAATGGAGCCTGATTGGCGCAATACGGAGAAATGATCATTTGGTGGTCTGTACTGTCGGCACGGACACTGAGAGGGTGGGTAGGTGAGGCGAGTGCTTATGCAAAGAGCGAGAAACACCAAAAGAAAGGGAAAGAGGAAGGAACCCTGTGAGGAAGAGGAGAAGGAAGAGGCAGCGATGCGGAGGGTGGAAATGCTCCTTTGTGTCTAGTTGTGTTGAGGGGTTCGACACTTTCTTGAAGGACTTTTTTGCTTTCTTGGTTCTTTCGTCACCTATCGTCCTTCAGGCAGACAGGAGGGGCTGACACTTCCGGTGCCTCTTCTGATCACCTCTTCCGCATTCTCGTGGTCTTCCAGCGTGTTTGCTTTAGTTATATCATTAAATTTGCCCAAGGCTCTTCCTTCCCTCCCTCCCTCCCTCCCTCCCTCCCTTCATTCTGTTCCTCTCACCCACCCACCCTTCCTTCCTCTCTTCCTGTCACGTGCAGGCCTGCCGTCGACGACAAATACAAACTTTTGTATCCCATTCTTCTTCCCTCATGCCTGACGCCGGCAGTCGGTGGCTGAGAGGGAGGGTGGCGAGGAAGAGACAGATGGCGGAGCGCCTTTTGCCCCCCTCCGTTGCTTCCCTCCATGTTATCCTGCCCACCTCTTCCCTCCCCATCCCCCTCTTCACACCACAAGTCTACTCCCCACCACTTTCTTGTTTCCCTCCGTCATGCCTCTTTCCCTCAACCCCCCCCCTCCCTCCCCTCTTGCTTACTCCCGCGGGCCTGACGACTCCCCCTCTCCCCGGGGCGTGTAGGGTCGGTCCGAATTGCTGCGAGGAGGCAACACCTCGCCACCTGGGCCTGTTACATTTATCGCCTTGCGGCCCTTGTCGCCCTGTACCATTTGAAACTCCACCGCCTCGCCCGCCTGTGTGGAATGGGAGAAAATGGAGGGAAGGAGGAAGGCACGGAGGGAGGGAGGGAGGGAGGGGGGGAGGGAGGGAGGGAGGGACCTGGTTGTAACGCGTGAGCCAGGCAAGGAGCTGTCCTCGGTTCTTGATCTCGTACTTGGCTTGATACTGAAACCACCCCGGCCTATCGGGAACCACGCGGACCTAGAAAGGGAAGGAGGGAGGGAAAGAGGAGAAGAGAAAAAGAAAAGCGTTTGCGCGGCCTTTGTTTTCCTCGAAACTTTCTAGGGTTCATCATCCTCTCCCCCCCTCCTCCCTCCCTTCCTCCCTCGTTACCTTGGGATGGCCTTCCAGCAGTTCATTCACGCCTGTGTCCAGCCCTCCGTCTGGCCGCAGGTCGACGCCAATTTCCTTCAGGAGCTCGTCTGCCGACACCTGGGAGGGAGGGAGGTAGGGACGGAGGGAGGAACGGAGGGAGAGGAGGGGAATATAATCAGATGGGAATCGTAAATTCCTCTCCCCTCTCTCGGCACGCTGCGGTCGAAATGGACTGCAGAGGCAAACATTTACACTCCACCCGCCCTGCCTCTACTTGCCCTCTTTCCCTCTCTCCCTCCCCCTCCCTCTCCCCGCCTCGCACACCGGTCGATGCTCGGGCACGCGCTGCAGAAAATTGACCACGTCGAACAGCTTGTCTGTATTCGGACGGTTGCGACGGGGGTCAATTCTTCGTCGAGGAAGTTGAAAAAAGGAGTGGAACGATGGAAGCGGGGTTGGAGGGAGGGAGGGAGGGCAGGGAGGAAGGGATGTGTTGGTAAGCGATAAGACGCACGCGATAATAGGACTCATGGGTACAGGCAAGCCTCTCTCAATCTACCTATATCCTCTCCTCCTCCATCTAACTACCCTGTACATACTTCGCTGCTAGAATTTCTGTCGCCGTTCGTCGAGGCACAGGGGGAGAGGGTGCTTGCTGCTGCTGCTGCTGCTGTTGTTGTTGACCTTGTACGCCGGCACCTCCTGCTCCACCTGCTACCTTGCCTGAGCCCTTTTCCTCGACCTGAGAGAGGAACTGGAAGCCATACGAGATCTTTTCCCGCGGGTCCGCCATTGGACACTGCCTCTGTAGGTAGTGTTGTGAAAGGGGGAGTAAGGGGGGAGGAGAAAGAGAAAATAAAGCAAGTGTTGGCGAAGTCTGTGCGGCACGAAGCCCGGATGAGAGCTGTCGATAGCTACTGCAGGTGCTTCTGCTGGTACTGGTGAAGCCTTGTGGTGGGAGTCGTCTCTGTGGCTTGAGAATAATAATGTGTTTGCGTGCGGCCTTCATGAAAAGTCTTCCGGGTTGGTGCGCCGTGACTTAACTTGTTCCTTTAATTTTTCTATAGTTCTGTGTTTGATGATTATAGGGTATTATGAGTACACCGATCATATCGCTCTGTATAATGAGTTATGAGGCTGAATTTGCCCAGATATAGGGGGGGGAGGGGGGGGCCTCTGGGCCTTGTCGCTTGTCGAAGCATGGTGCTCAATCCCGTGATTCATTCCTGCCCTTGTGTGCGGCTCAAGACAAGAATTTCCGTCGTCCTCCAGAGAAGTAATCGATGTTCAGTATTCACATCAGTCCCCGTTCTTCTGAAAATGCCTCCAATCTCACTTATACTATTCCTTACGTATGAAAATACATAAAAATTAGCCAATATAAAATATTTCCATGCTATTAGTATGCCTTCCTTTTTCCGTCCTTATTTCCCATAAAGTGGTAATGACAGTCGTGGGTGGTGTCGCCTTTCGTGTGCCTCCCGGCCTTTGTTATCGTCGTCGATGATAGTTTTACAAACTTATGGCAGCACCCACAGGATTAAGCAGAGCTGGCTTCCAACCAAATGCAGCGATGATGGTGATGCAATGGTAAACCACACATGGACTCATCCAGCCTTATGCTACAAATCTATCTAATCCTATCGCCGCTTTAACAAAGACATGAAAAATAAAATAAAGTAATTTCAACTGTTTCATTCAAGTTATCCCATATAAAAATTGTTCTTTGATCTTGTACGTGTCCTCATCCCTGGCACTTTCCCGACGTGCCAAGCGTAGGGCATTGCCGCCCCAACGCCACAGCACATCGGTTGCCTCGTTGTGATCTCCAAATAAATAGAAAGTCACACATCTTTCCTCCGTCCTCGTCCAATTCTCGTTCCCTTTCTCCTCGTCATGTAACACACTCTCGATCTGAACCCGAGCGGAAGAGGAGTGACCAGATTGGCGCCCCCCTCCTTCGTCCTCAACCTCCTTCCGTCCACATTACTTCTTACGTCTTCAAGAGAAGTCTCTTTTCCATTGAACCCCTTTTATTCGTTAAACCCCTTATTCTTTATCATTATTTCCCTTAACTCCCTCCCGTTTACTCCTTTTGGTAGCTCTCTCTTCCTTTCTACGACCTTTGAACAATTGCTTTTTTATGTTTACTTTACTTCTCTTCGTGCCCTAGCTGCAGGTCCACTCCACAGAGCCGGCTTTCCATTCTTCTTCCCTCCCTCCCTCCCTCCCTCCCTCCCTTGCCAATCACGATCAGTTTGTAGCCCGACATATAAAAACACTCACGATAGACCCGTCATCCGTACTCTCGCAACAGCCTCAGTCGGCTCAGCTTCCCACCCCAAGGGAGAAGAGAGGAGAGAGAGCAAAGAGCAAGGAAAAAGTGCGGGGATACCGCACGGCGGTGGAAGTAGACTGACAACCCACCATCTATGAAACAAGCCACCTTCCGCTCCCTCGCCCCCTCCTCTCTTTCCCTCTTCATCCCTGCATCGAACCCGGAAGTGCGATAGCCAAGATGAAGACGTTTACTTCTCGGGCTGCTCCTCCGCGGCGTCGGCGGTGAGCTGAGGGCGGGTGGGAGAAAAAGAGGGAGGGAAAGAGGAGGGGTAAGGTAAGTTACAGGTGGATGTAGGCTGGAGGGAGGGAGGGAAAGAGGGAGGGAGTGAGGGAGGAGTGGGGCCTCACCTTGCGCTGGTTGCCGGGATCAGTGGCTTTCCACTGGTTGTTGGGGAAGTTCGGGTTCCACTAGATGAGGAGGAGGGAGGGAGGGAGGGAGGGGAGGGATATGAATGAGAAAGGAGGAAAGAGAGGGGCACTAGGCACACACACAGATGCAGAGGATGGAGGAATGGAAGAAACGACAATTTGATCAAATTAAAATAGAAAGAGCTACTTACTTGGTTATTGGTGTTTGTCCACTGCTGGTTCGCATTCATCTAAGGCGGAGAAACATCGTGGGAGGGAGGAGGTGAGTGAGCGGTCCCAGAGAAGACAGTGCGAGAGGGATAAGAAACATGGCAGAAACACGAGAGACGATGATGAAAGAGAGACAGATGATGATGAAAGAGAGTGAGGGAGAGAGAGAGAGAGGGAGAGAGGGAGAGAGAGAAAGAGGGAGAGAGGGAGAGGGAAGGAAGGAGGAGTATACGGTACGGGAGTTACAAAGAGTGAGAAGATGAAAAAAAAAAAAAAGGGGGGGGGCGAGATGCAGTCATTAGGGTCCGACCTCAGGGGTAGACTTACCTGTCCGTTGTTCCACTGGTTGAAGAAGGGCACCTGTGAGGAGGAAGGAGGGCGAGGGGGAGAGGGGGTTAGAAGAGAGCAGGAGAGATAGGTAGGGGGCAGGAAGGAAGAGCCCCGGGATGCACGAGGATTCAGACTCACCTGGTAGTTGGGATATTGGTTGTTCCACTGCCCCCACTGCTGAGCGTTCCAGTTCCGGTTGTTGGCGTTAAATTGAGGAAGCTGGGGGAGGGAAAGGTAGGTAGGAGAGAGTGAGGAGGGGAGGGAGGGAGGGAGCAAGATGAGAAACTATGGAGGGAGCAGAGAGAATGGAAAGGATCGAACAACGAGGGCGGAAAAGAAATCGCACCTGATTCATCGGATTCATCTGAATCCACTGGTTCCACCGCTGGTTGTTCCACTGAGAGGAGGGAGGGAGGGAGGGAGGGAGGGAGGGAGGGAAGCGAGGTGAAATGACGTGAGAAATGATAACCCAAGGCGAGAAAAGAAGCCAGGATGAAGGGAGGGAGAGAAAGATAAATCCCCTTGTGAGGATTAAATTAGGGTCGTGCTTAGACTTACCTGATTGTTCGGGTTCCATTGATTCCACTGGTTCCACTGCTGGTTGTTCCACTGATTCCTCTGCCACTGGCTCTGTTGTTGCCACTGCTGCTGGTGCATGTTCCACTGCTGCTGGTTCCACTGAGGGAGGAGGAGGAGGGAGGGAGGAAGGGGACAAATTGAGTGGGTGTGAGGGGAGAATCGAGACAGGAAGGGAGGGAGGAAGGGAGAAAAGAGGGAGAGGGGGAGAGGGGAAGAGGGGGAGGGTACAGCAGTCATGACGAGGCTTACGTTGTCGTTCCATTGGTTGTTCCACCAGTTGTTGTTCCACTAGGTAAGGGGAGCGAGGGAGAGAGGATGGGAGAAGGGAAGGAAGGGAAGGAGGGGTGAGCTCATACAACCGCTTCAATCATCTTTGTCTTTCCCCTAACGCCTGTCTCCGACCATGCCACCCCATAAAGGCACACAGGGAGGTCTCGTCAGGAGAGGAAGGAGGAAGGAGGGAGACTTGATCATCCTCAGGAGAAGAAATGCACTTACTCCGTTGTTGTTGTTGTTGCCCCAGCCCCACCCCCAATTGTTCCACGCGCCCTTCTTCCACCCCCAATCTTTCCACCCCCAGTTGTTCCACCCGTTATTCCATCCGTTACCCCAACCGCCTTTGCCCCAGCCGTTGTTCCACCCGTTGTTCCATCCGTTGTTCCACCCGTTGTTCCACCCATTGTTCCACCCGTTGTTCCACCCGTTGCCCCATCCGCCTTTGCCCCATCCCCACCCCCAATTGTTCCACCAGCCTTTATCCCAACCCCAGGTCAGCTGCACGGAGGTAAGGAGGGAAGGAGGAGGGAAGGAAGGAGTGGGGAGGTGATGAAGTGAGAAACGCCTCTAGGGAATGTGAGAGGAAAGGGGAGAATACGACACAGAGAGAGAGAAAGAGAGACGGAGAAAGAGGGAGAGAGAGAAAGAGAGAAAAAGAGAGAGGGAAGAAGGGAAGAATATATATATATAGAGAGAGAGAAGAGAGATCAGTGATGGAGAGAGAAGATGCTTTTCTCTTCCTTGGCACACGGCAAGGCATGTGGAGGCGACCTCTCCCCTTTCCCCACAAGGTGAGGAGGGGATGAACGAACAAGAATTGAGAATACAACGCAAGAAGGTAGGCATTCAACATGACTTACCCGGCGCCCGCGGTGCGCTTGCTTATCGTGAGTATTCTCCGTTGTTGTCGTAATCGGGGCGGTCGCGGGGATCTCGTGAAGCTGTGAAGGGAGGAAGGGAGGGAGGGAGATAGAAAGGGAGGGAGGGAGGGAGGTAGGGAGGAGATCAGACATAGTTGCCTGTGTAGTAGGAGTGGCTGCAGAGAAGAAGGGAAGGAGATTGACTCGGAATACGATGCTATTGCAATTCTGGTACTCAGGGTGAAAGGGATGGGAGGGGGGGGAGGAAGGAATTGTTGGAGGGGGCGAATGACGTACCATGCGGTCATGCTTATGATTGTCCTCGAGGTTTCCGGTGTTATCAGCCAACTGGAGGGAGAATGATACGGGGCAAAAACGGGCTCAGAGAGGTAATGCACGGTACTAGCCAGCTTTTGGACGTGTAACGGGATCTTCGGGGCTCTCAAGAAAGATACGAAAGAGAAAAAGACATACAGGGACAACACCTTTGCGGAACACTTACCACGTCCACATTGTCAGTCACCGCAACAGTGACTTCGGAAGTCTCTTGTACCTTTCAAAAAGTGGGTGTGAGGAGGGGGATGATGGATTTTTTTAGACACAGCTGGGCTGTTCATTCCTCGATATTTGCCATGTGCGTCTCCCCTCCCGATCCTGCCCAGCTCATGTCCCACCCGCCAGCCCCGTTCCTACAGACTCACCTTGCGAAGGTTGGGCGTATTGGTGGCAGTGACCAGAGCCACGGTGCCAAGGAGGAGCGTGAAGCAGTGAAAGCGCATGGCTGATCTCTGCTGTTTGAGCTGTGCATGTTTGTCGGGGAAAACATCAACCAAGGGGGCGGGGAGGTTGTAGGAAACAAGGCAGACGAGGTAAAGTGCAGGCGGCACTTGTGTACGTAGCCGGGACAAAGAAGGAGGATTCCAGCAGCTCAAGCATGCACCCAAAAAGAAAAGTGGAGCACGCACAGGAAAAAACAGTCATTGGTGAACTGAGAGGCGAGAGTCCACGTTGTCTCTTGAACGCATGTGCTGGTAGGATACTTCTACCCGCAGGAACAGCTCTCGGCGACTGTGTGCAGTTGCAAACAGATCTTGTTATGATACCCAAACTCTTGCGAATGTACCAATATCAGTATACATCTGAACATGGCGAAAATCACGTGGACTTGGCTTTCTGTCTGGGCGTGCTAAAACCTTTGCGCAAAAAGGTTTGTCCATAAGGGAAGGGACAGCAGGTGGTTGATGTTGTCCGGTTGATGGGGCTTCAACGAGCCGATAACACCCCCACTTCCTAGGAACATAGTCTGGCCATAGTGCAGGGGGCCAAAACCCTCAAAACACGACAACACACTTGGCAGTATTTGATCTTGTCCATTACGTCTACTTCAGCTTGAATTGAATGGGTGTTCGATTGGCACAGCCCACAAAGTGCGAATCGACCCCTGATGTCATTTCTGGCACAGCAGTCATTCTGTTCTGGATGAGCAGTATCGGAAACTTAAAGACTTTTCGGGGCCCTCGCCCTGCGCCCGACCCGATGTGGCTGAATCCTTGCATCACAAAGTGAGAAATTGATTCTCCCATGTCATAAAATTTCGAGGTCTCCCTTCAAATACTTCCCATATCTCAAGGGCGTACACGCACACCCATCGAGTTGGTACCCTACTCTACGTTAAATACAAACATAAAAAGAAAACCCCCATAAAGAGGACATAATGTGCCAAAAATATAATGGCTGCATTTCCTTTTGGCATGCAAAATATTTTTTCCTTGTGGCAATGACCTAAATGTGGCGTGCGTGCATTCTCCCTCAATATTACCATCTCCCAAAACTTGGCAGCATGACCCCCTGCCCAAGACATACTACCACAATAATTGCACATATATGATGAGCATGATAATTGCACATATATGACATATATGGTGATTACTTACTCATTAATCTTCCTGTCCTTCATCTCCGTCCTTCCTCTTCCAGAAAAGTACAAAGTCCGATCATCCTCTCCGTTTCCATTCCACTTTTCCCCCGTTTTCTTCGGAGACACTCCTCACAGGAATCAAAGGGAGAACATGAACCAGGCTGGTCGCTTACGTCCCTCATCGAACTCCATAGTGATCAATTCTGCCAACCTTTCACCCCCTCCTTTCCTCCCGGTCCTCCCTACCCTACCTTTACTTCTGGGGAGGAGACTACCATGCGACGTTTCCCCGCGGGAGGACAATCGCAGAAAAGGATGGGGCAGGTACGCGGGCCGTTGGGGCAAATGGATGTACTTACAGGGACGAAGGGGGGGAAGTCCTGGGAGGAGGGAGGAAGGAGGGAAAGATGTGAGACTCGCAGAAGAGAGTGAGATACGGTTCCATAAGTAGACCAGCCTTATTTAAATTATTACTGTAACGCATGAAGACCCTCCCCCGACGGTAGAATAAATAGCAACTTACTATATATAGTTTCCTTTTCGCCTTCTTATGGAATTTATCAACTGAGTGTATAAATTTCCATTTTGAAAGGGTCCTCAGAGGTTGGCCTGTATGACATTTCCCTTCTCAAAAATTAAAACCAAAGCGACAAACTTTATAAAAGTGTAAAGGCATGACTTCTTTTCGATATTTTATTCCTGTCGAGAGTGAGATGTGTATGTCAGAGCTACACAAGCCTCAAAATATTTCAAGCACAAAAGAGCTAATCACCCCTCCTGGGGGGGGGGTTATGCTCTGCACGGTACAGCGCTGGCCTGCTTCGCCATGCGCCATAAAAAAGACAAGGAAAGACTTGCTTGACGACATTCCAGGCTCCAACCGTCCACAGTCTACCTTGCTAGGAACACAAGTAGTTATAAAAAGAAAGTGAAGGACGCTGGCTTTCATTTCATAATGCATCATTGTCCTAATCATCCTTATAATAGAGAAAAAGGATCAAAGGTTATATACTATAGTTTTACCCGGTCTGAGAACCCAACGGTTTGAGCCTGACGAATCGCGCATTTTACCCCTTGTCGAGCAAATAGCCCCTTAATTATATCTGTTCGATGCGCGCATGAACGTTAGCGATGCCTTCAGTTTACGCAGCTACGGACATGGGCAGGAACTCAGCTGCGGTGAGAATACGGAGCCGAGTAAGAGTCGTCGTGTGAGGAGTTGAGTAGTGTGGTGATGCGTCGCTAAAGCACGCACATGGTCATGACGTAACACCTCATCCCCCGCCCTTTCCTCTCTCCCTCCCCCTGGACCATCTAGATGGCGTCGCAATGCCGATGGCATGGCCATAGCCTGCTCCTACTCCTTCTCCTGCCGCTCGTTGCGCTGGCATTTCTCGATCTGCCGCTGCCGCTCCGTCCTAGCTTGATGGCAATAAGCAGGAGTAGCAGCAGCAGCAGCAGCCACCTAGGCAGGCCAAGCGTGGCTCGACTGTTGCGGCAATATAGTGGAAGGTGTAGCAATCAAATTTGCAGGGCCACAAGTACGCAGGTTGGTCTATGGATAAGGTGGGAGATCAAATGAAGCCATCTGATGCCTCCCTCCCTCCCTCTCCCTCCCCCGAGCACAACCATTATTACCACCGCCAGCAGCAGCATGAACAGCATAAGAAGAGGAAACAAAAGAAAATCTTTAATCATTGCAGTGAAGGGAAACGTAACTCGTGATACTGATCGCGCTTCGACAGTCCTCTTACGCCACCATTCCCGTCCCTCCTCCTCTCCCTCCTCTTTCTCCTTCAGGCACCGCCACCACCACCACCACCACTAGAGGATGAGATAGAAGATCCTCATTCGATTGCGGCGGTCAAGCGGCACGTCCTCCGGTATGTTGATGCCAAGCGCCGCCGCCAGAGCACCGATGAAGAGGAGGGGGTGTGCGAGATGACCCGCGTGTTGGGGCGAGAGGGCGAGCTAGGCATCCAGTGGATGCCAGGGGGGAGCACCAACTACAAGTGCGTGGGTAGGGAGAGGAGGAGGGAAAGAGAGAAGGAAGGAGGGAAATGTGCCTCCTCAGTAAGCTCACTCGCCGTTCTTTTCCCTTTTTCTCCCAGCTTCCGCCTCTACAACAAGCGCCTTGGGGCGGAGAAACACTCGGTCTTCGTCAAGCACGCCAAGGATTTCGTCCGCGGCTTTACAGAATTCGCGCCATTGAGCAGAGACAGGGTGTGGTATGAGGCAGAAGGAATCAAGGAGCTCTCCAAGGTACGCCTCAACTCCCTTATTCTTTCCCACCCTTCCTCCTTCCCACCTCTCCTCCATCCTTCCCTGCCTCCCTCTCTCTTTTCTCCACTCGCACACAGCGGTGGAACAAAATATCCAAAGCTGTAGTCATTCATTATTTTCCTCTCTTCCTTCGTTCCTCACTCCATCCCTACCTCCCTCCCTCAGTACCTCCCCGGTGGGTTTCCTCAGGTCTATCTTGTGGACCGAGCTGAAGGTCTCTTCGTCTGCGAGTGGCTCGAGGTGAGGGAGGGAGGGAGAAAGGGAGGGAAAGAGGAAGCAAGGGAGCGAGGAGGCGAAGTGAATCTGCTTGGTTCCTTTTCTCTTTTTCCTGCAATCAACCCGCCTGACCTCATCAATCTCAACCCCTCCCTCCTTCCCTCCCTCCCCCCCTCCCTCC
>Ga0160419_100616_pt1 | contig 20977 bp, 28 predicted proteins | sample CelAP2metagpilot_2_FD_108196 | JGI IMG/M metagenome (GOLD analysis project Ga0160419, IMG submission 108196) | Phycosphere-associated microbial communities from Cellana algal ponds in Kailua-Kona, Hawaii, USA - Cellana AP2-4-25 metagenome pilot ... | reverse complement strand
CTTTCATAATGTCCCATATAAAGTCATAATTTCCTTTGGAAAGCAAACCATTCTTATTTTGATGGAAAGTTGTCAGTATATTATTGGCCTCCTCTGGTGTTGTCCAATTTAGAAATTGTAGGTCCCAATTATTTTGCATGGTCTCTTCATTAATTCTAACTGCAAAATTCTTGAAACCTAAGTTTGAAAAATAATTTTCTACGACTTGTGGCCCTCCGAGTAATCTCAATAGAACATCACAGCCAACATTGTCGCTTAGGGCTACGGTATACTCTATAATTTCCGCAATTGTCAATGTGCACCCATCTGGATACTTTTCTCGTAATGGACTCCATAAACCAGGCAATAATTCACTTTTTTCAATTACAATCTTTTGATTGAGCGAAAGATTGCCCTTATCCACTTCGGATAAAATAGTTAACGCAATAGGAAATTTAAAAACACTTTGCATCGGAAAGTGCCTTTGGCCATTGATTCTTAGCGTATTTTTAGCTTTAGACCCATTAATTGCGACTCCAACAATTGCCTTTTTGTTTTTTGTGATACTGTTGATCTGCTCTTTTAATGATTCAATTTCCTGAGAAATTCCTACTGAAGAAAATGTTAACAGTAGTACTATTATATAAAATGCGTGTTTCATTTTATTCCCTGTTCATTTAAATTTATATGTAGTATGAAAGAAACAAATGTGTTTTAGCCTAGGTATTCTGAGTTCTATAAATCAATCACTGATATTAAGTAGCCATTCTATTGTTCAAATGATCAAAACCACTATGATTAAAAGTAGATCAATTAAACTAGTGCACAAAGTAAATTTTATAGTTAACTGCTTATCCAAAAACCTACTAAACTACCACAAATTTTGCCTCTAATAATTAACGCTCTACTTGCTTGGTTTTGAGCATGGGATAGTTTTCATTCAATAATTATTGAATTTCTTTTGAGGTTAATTCTAATTTTATACTGCATATAGGGCCGTCCTCCATTTTAAAAGCTTTCCTGTGTCAGTTCATGGTTTATCATTGCTCCGGTTAAGTTTCCGCCATACACCGCCGTAGCAACGGAGCGCATCATGGAACTATTGTCTCCACAGGCAAAAATGCCTTCTTGTGTTGTCTTTTGCATTGCATTAACTTCGATATGTCCTTGATCTGTAAGATTACAGCCCAACATTTTTGGCAGGTGAGAATTTTGTTCAAAAGGAATAGAGGCGTAAGCATATTCAAAGCTTTCCTTACTTCCATCATTAAAAACGACCTTTTCCAGGTGTCCGTTAACGTGTTCAATTTCCAATACCTTTTTATCTATGATCTTAATATTGTGCCGCTCGAACTTTTTGATTTGAGTCTCATCAAAATCGTTCTTACCGTTGGTAAGAACAGTGATTTGATCGGTTAAATTATTTATTAAAGAAGCAAGATGAAACGCTCTGTCCCCATTGGCGATTATGGCAGTTTTTGTGTTTCTTATTTCGTATCCGTGGCAATACGGACAGTGTACAACGGAAATTCCCCAACATTCCGAAAATCCTTTTATTGACGGCATTAGGTCCTTAATTCCGGATGCGAACACCATTTTTTTAGCAGTAAAACTGTCTCCTTTGTGCGTTGTGACTTCAAATCCATTTTTAACCCTCTTACCACTAACTACAAGACCATTATAAAAATGTACACTGTTGTACTTTTTTACCTGATCTTGCGCAATTTCTGAAATCTTATTTGGTGTGGCCCCGTCTTGGGTAAGAAAATTATGGGAATGTGGCGTTTGTCGGTTACAAGGATTACCGGCATCAATTACCAAAGTTGTTCTTAGAGAACGTCCCAAGGCCATGGCTGTTGAAAGTCCTGCATAACTGCCGCCTATTATAATTACTTCGAAATCTTTTTTATCCATTGTGTTGTATTTCTAATAGTTGTCTATTTATTGAGGTACAAAACCATTTGAATCAGCTAATTTTTTGGCAGAACCCAATAATGGATAAAATTAGCTAAAAATTTATTAACGCAATAAAGTCGCATTAATAATATAGATAAACCTAGTACCAAATAGCTATTCCGTATGCTTTGTTTGGGAGTCCTATAAAGAAAAGTTGTAGAGTTTTTATCTGAATTAAAAAAAGGAAATGTAGATGAAGGACATAAAAAAAGCCATCTAACTAAAATACAGTTAAATGGCTTCTCGATTTGTAGCGAGAGGGGGATTTGAAAGACAGCCCAATACATGAATTAAACAGTTGTTTTTCAGTTAGTTATATTTTTATTTTTCTCAATTTTCTACCTTGTTTTGCGAGCTTTTAACGCGCGTTTTGTCTTTTCGTAATTCTTGTAATTTGTACAAAAACCATAGTTTTTTTAAGGTTTTTCTTCAATGACGTTTGATTTTTTTATCATATTTTGCCCCTGTTCCTCCATAAAAAGTATGGTTATCATTTTATTGTTAATAATCTCGTTTACAATGTTTTAAAGTGTAAATTTTAACACTTCTTTTTCCTGATAATTTTATGGTCAGTATTAATCATAAAATTTTAAAAGATGAAAAAATTAGTGTTATTGTTCGCATTGTTCGTAGGTGTGGTTGTTCTCAATTCATGTGAAGCCGAGTCAGTCGATTCAACAGAGGAGTATTACGATGCAATTGAAAAAGGAACCCCAATCCCAAAGAACGGAGTTGAAAAAGGTACACCGCCTCCAGGTAATGGGTAGGATACCTAAATTGATATATGGGATGGTCGCTTTTTTGATATTGGTGGCCGTCCCATTTATTTTTTACGCCTACAGGTTGATATCGACCAAAACTACTAGTTTGAGTTTTTTAGGCTTTACCATTGAAGCGGGTGCCCATGGAAACATGAACTATTACGCGTATTATTTTTTGAGTAAACTTTCCTTTCTATTCGCTTTTATTGTTTGGTATTTAACTTGTCGGCATTGGTGGAAGTATGCAATACTTGTACCTATCTGTATGTTGATTTTTCAAATGGCCGGATTGGTAAATACAAGCATTGATTATATCGATGAATTTGATTTTTGGTATTCGCTGCCAATTGTTCTACCTATTGTAGTAATTCTGTTGACTTTGTCCAAAAAAATGGCACCTTATGCTTTATCAAGGGACTTAAGGGAACAATTGGAGGACGAAATCGCAAAAGTAAAACGGGAGCAAGAATTATGAGTCTAATCAACAGGAGAACACTTAAACTTTACCGGGAGTTCAAGGCATTGAAAAAGAACAGACACCTTTTGTCAGATGAGGATTATGTCAAAGAACTACAAAAAAGGTTAGATGATTTTAATGCGGATATCGAGGCGCCAGAACTTTCTCAACTTGAATTGGGAACCCTGATTAGATTGGTTTCAAAAGAGCCCTAATTTATTTTGTTTTTTTATTCAAGGCCTGCTTTGCTGATTCCAGTTCTTCTTCCATTTCAGATAAAATCATCTCCCGGATTAACTTCTTAATATCCGCAAATTTTTCATTTAGGATTTTATCCAGTTTACTTTCGATTTTTGAATCTACTAAACTATCGATGGTAAAAGGTGATTTACTCTCTCCTGATTGCTCTTTTATCATTTCTGGAGTCATGAACATTTGACCCTCTCCAAAAAACACCCAATGCATATTTAACTCAGGATACTGTCTTTTTATCAAAGCCAAACCTTCTCCGTTCAAACTATTGGATCTACCCAATGCGCCTTGGGAAAGCCCCGTATTTATTGCGAATTGACGTTCTGAAACCCCAATTTTTTTTACAAATAGCCTAAGTCTTTCGTTTATGGTCATAAAAAATATTTAGCAATAATGTTTCAGAGTTTAGCAAAAATGACTAATATTGCGACATATTAACGTCATAAATATACCATAAAAACCATCTGATGACAATAATAGCTTTCTATGACAAGGTATCCAGTTGATGAAAAATAACATTGCAGGATTCCGTAAAACCAAAAAAAAATGATCACCAAGGCGCAGAAAAAAGAACTCACCAAGATTTTAGGGAAAAAGTACACTGATAGGGTCATGGACGAATTACATCGGTTGGCAATGAGGAACCGTAATGGACATCCTTATTCAGCAAACCATATCCGGAATGTGATGAACGGGTTCCAATCCCAGAAGAACTTGGAGAAGGTAATCTTTGATCTTGCCGCCAAGGTGAAATCAGAAAATGAGGCCGAGGAGAATAGGAGAAATGAAATTTTAGGCATAAAAAAAACCGAAGCTGCTACTTCGGTTAGTGAATAATAACCATTAAATACCACTTCAATGATCAAAGCAAATGTACAAAAAAAACGAAAGCTCACCCAACGAAGGGTGGCAGGGACACTTCCCAATGATGCGAACATCGAATTCATCGGGATTCCAAAGACCAAAGAGGTGATTTGGTTCCAGTTCGGAAACCAACACGCGTTCTGTAATCTGCCAACCCGGTTCTATACCTTACTCGAGTCCAGATATCTCTCCGATTACAAGGCTGTCCTTGACATAAGTGCGATGACCACTGACCCAAAACGACAGGTAGAGCTATATACCTATTATGTTTTCGGGGACGCTGATTTCACTCCGGACATCATAGACGGGGTTTTACAGCCCAGTGAGAACTATAGGGATACTGAGCAATGTATCAGCCTACAATGGGTCAGTAAGGAAATCACCATCAATGGGATACCATTGAATTCTCGCGACCTTAAAATCTGTGACCTTATGATATTGAACCTTCCCGACAAGGAGATAGCATACGAATTGGGGATAACCCTTCCCACGTTGGATTTCCATAAGAGGAACCTTTACCAAAAAGCCGGGTCCGTGAACAAGGCCGCTTTCATCATGAAACTAATGGAGGAAAGGATATGAGCCTAAAATTCACAATTACGACCACGGAGGCCTTGGAATTGGTCCAATACCATAACCCGAAGGGGTGGCAGAACGATTTGGTGGCCCCAACCATCGATCTATCCTCTTTCAGGGTAATACATAGGCTTTCCCACAGAGCGGCCTTAACGGCCATGACCACTATTAAATCTAATATGGCCAAGAACATCTATCTAATGGCCGCTTTTCAACATACCATGGATTGTAAAGTAAAGGAATACCATAAAATACAGGAGCAGATATCAATGTACACGGCCCAGCTGTCACATTTGATAAGTTCTCCGTTCTCAAACAACAATAAAGCAGAACTAAAGTCCCATTACCGTGAGAAATTGGAGTTGTTGGCCGGAAAGAAATTGGAGCTCTTGGAAATAAAAGAGGTGAGAAACTCCCTCAATGTAGAATCGGCAACCATAACACCATCTAACCATGAAAAGACCTGAAAGAACCATTGTGTTATTGATCCTCAGCATTTTATGTGGTGCTGCCAGTATCGTTTGCCTATCGGTATATCTACTGGATTTTATACTGAATATTTAATCAAGAGAGGGGGTCACAACGGTGCGCTCAAATGAAGAAAATTGCATTTGACACCCCCGAAGCAGAAGGTTCCAACTGCTTTAATAAGAACCCATTGACTTTGACCGGGGATTGAATAGGAACCCCATCTGGTCTGAAAACCTTGCAGCGGGAGTAGATGGATGGAAAAGCCATCGCAACTATCCGGGAACCCAGCACCCTGCACATGAACAGGGTTGAAATTGAGGCGGTGTCCGTGTTCGATTCACGGCTGCAGACTAATTAAAATTGAAATCTAATGGCTAAAATTTATGTGGCAAGCAGCTGGAGGAACAAGATCCAGGACGAAACAGTCAAAATACTCCGTGACTTGGGACATGAGGTCTACGACTTTAAGAACCCTCCCAAAAAATCAGGTTTTGCATGGTCGGAAATTGATCCTAAATGGGAGGATTGGACCACTGAGGAATATGTGGAGGCATTGAATCATCCAAGGGCCGTTGAAGGGTTCAACAGCGATTATGATGCCATGAAATGGGCAGACATCTGCGTAATGGTCCTTCCGTGCGGAAGAAGTGCAAATACCGAGGCCGGTTGGATGAAAGGGGCGGGTAAAAAGGTATTTGTCTTTCAACCCATGGGACAGGAACCGGAACTGATGTACAAGATCTATGACAAGATAATAACCTCGAAGGAAGAGTTGGTGGAAGTATTCTCCATCAACCATGACCTGAACGAGATGTGCGATCTATATGAGAGTTCAAAGGACATCATCCATGGGTACTTGGGCTTCAATGCCTCACGGGCCGCGGCCGACCTTTTGGAAAACCTTCAAAAAATGAGGGACATAGCTGCAACCTATATAACCAAATAATATGCAAAGCGTAGATAGTAAAGGGATTTTGGGGCCGGTGGAGCCGTTTGATGAAAACAGACTGGAACAACTTTTGGCCACACCCGGTATTGACCATGTAGATGTTTTTCCAGAATCCGAAGTACCAAGGAGGAAAAAAATGAAGGGCAATAAATATTGTGTGAAAAAGAGGTTCCAGAAGGCCCCGAGAATTGACAAAAAAAGGAACTGAACACCCATCTAGCATCCAATTTTAAATATGAAATACTCCCAGACCTCCATTGACCGCATCAGGGAAGCGGATATTGTAAAGACCATTGGCAATTTCGTTGACCTTAAAAGGGAAGGGTCCAATTATAAGTGCTGTTCCCCTTTTACCAATGAAAAGACCCCCAGTTTTGTGGTTTCCCCGGTCAAACAGATGTTCAAGTGTTTTTCGTCCGGGGTGGGAGGTGATGGGATTTCATTTGTTATGCAGCACAAGGGACTTTCCTTTGTCGAGGCGATAGAATCCATAGCAAGTATCCATAACATATACCTTGAAAGGGAGGAGTTGACACCTGAACAGCAAAGGGTACTCGATGAAAAAACGGAAATGTATGCCCTGTTGGACACGGTTGCCAAAAAGTTTGTGGCCACTAGAAGAAACCTTCCGGCAGACCATTGGGCAAACCAAATGATCAATGCCAGACAGTTTGGCGATGAAGCCTTGATTTCCTTTATGGTCGGGTATGCACCAATGGAAAACGAGGTAACCAAATGGGTGGCCGAAAAGGGACAGTTGGGAATAGCCAAGACCCTTGGCCTAAGTGACACCAAGAACAGCCATAGTTACGATAAGTTCAAAAACCGCCTGATGTTTCCCATACATAACCACAAGGGTGCCGTGGTCGGATTTGGTGGAAGGAGAAGCAACAGTGAAGAGGACCAACAGTTCGCCAAATACCTGAACAGCAAGGAGAGTGTCGTATACAACAAAAGCCGTATCCTGTACGGGCTGTACCAAGCAAAAAAGGATATCACCAAAACGGGCACCGCAATCCTGACCGAAGGTTATACCGATGTCATCGCCCTCCATGAGAACGGATGCCCCAATTCCATAGCCAGCTGTGGGACCGCCCTTACCGATGACCATGCCTCCCTATTGAAAAAGTACGCTCAGGAAGTCGTCATTTTGCGGGACGGTGACAGTGCCGGTCTGAAGGCTACGGTGAAGGATATCGATATCTGCCTTGCCGCTGGGCTGCAAGTAAGTGTCTGCATCTTGCCCGATGGCCAAGATCCAGATTCCTTTTCACGAGAATGTGACGGGAACATCGATGAATGGATAGATAACAACAAAAGGGACGCCATCTATTGGAAGGTGGAAAATTATGATCTGGTCCGTGACCGCTATGAATCCGATATCCTCGCCATCAAGGAATCCACCCTTGAGGATATCCGTGCCATCCAATCTGAAATGCATTCCGAGGAATCACTTTCACAAATGCAGGGCGATACCCTAAAAGCGGCCAAGGTGGCCAATAGTGATAACCGCGCGGAGATTGCCAAGATAAAGAAGGACGAACGCGAATACCTCAAGGGGATCACCAAAATAGATCCACATAAAAAAGAAGTGGCCTTTACCAATATCTGCCAGACCCTTTATCAGATAAAGAACGAGGTCAAGCGGGATGTCTACATCAAACAGGTGACCAAGATGATGGACATACCAGTGGCACGGTTCAAATCACAGATAGGCGAACTGGAGGCGGCCGAGACAAAAAAAATCGAGGAAAAGAAAGGCTCCAGGCCCACCAACATAAAACTTCCGGAAGGTGCGGAACTGGATGAATACATGGAGCATGGTTTCGTAACTGTGGGGAACACATTTTGGTTTGAGAGATCCAGTGGGGGATTCTTTCAGGGAACGGACTTCAAACTGGTACCACTTTTCCATATCCTAGGGGACAAGGAGAACAAAAGGCTATGTGAGCTTGTGAATACGGTGGGACAAAAGATAATGATCGACTTTGACTCCGATATGCTAGCCAGCTTCAATGAGTTCAGGAGATACCTTTTCCACTACAGCGGGTTCGCGTTCTATACGCATAACGGGGTCAGGAGCGAACACTTCGACCGGTTTGTGATAAGGTTCAACAGGGCCTTCGAGCCGGCCCTTGAGCTCATTACCATGGGGTGGAACAAAAAGGGATTTTTTGCCTTTGCCGATGGGGTGTATTATGACGGACAGTTCCGTGGCGTCAACAAATATGGTATCATGCACCTACCTGGAATCGATATCGAAAAAAAGGAATATAACCAGAACATTGATTATTACTATTCACCGGCTTTCTCCGTGATGCACAAGGATAATCAGGATGGTGACGACAAATACGAGAACGACAGGTTCTTTGTTTACAGGAAAAGCCCGATTTCCCTATTGGATTGGATGGTACAGATGCGGAAGGTGTTCCATGATAAAGGCATTGTAGGGTGCCTTTTTGTTTTTGGCAGCATCTTCCGCGATCTGTTCCTGACCCACTATGACAGTTTTCCGCTCCTTGGTGGTTTCGGGGAAAAGGATTCTGGCAAGTCGGCATTTGGCAAAATAGTACAGAACTTCTTTTACTACAGATTGCCCGCACTCGATTTGACACAGGCCACACATGTCGGTTTCAGCAGACGATTGAGCCGTAACGTCAATACCGTGCAGTTCTTGGATGAATACCAGGACAAACAATGCGATGAAAAGATATTCTCCGGAATGATGGGCGCCTGGAACGGCATCGGCCGTGAAAAGGGAATGAACACCGGTGATAAAAGGACCCTTTATGACAAGATAAACTCCGCTATCTACTATTGCGGACAGTTCATGCCCACCCGGATGGAGAATGCATTGGCCACCCGAACGGTGAGCCTGATGTTCCAGAACCAGAACTATACCAGTGAACAGAAGAACGAGTTTTCAAAGCTTCTGAATTGGACCAATGACGGGATAAGCAGCCTTATCGTTGACCTTGTGGAGCACAGGGTATACTTTGAGCAACATCTGCCACAGTACCATGCGGAAACGGTCAGAATACTTAAGGATGAAATGAACGGCAAGGACTATCAAGAAAGGATATTTACCAACGTCAGCATGCTCCTAACCACCTATAGGCTTTTGAAAGATAAGATTGAGTTCCCCTTCAAGGACGAAGAAGTACAGGCCCTTTGCACAAAGCTGATAGTAGATAACAGTGAGCAGATTGCCGACAGTAATGGTCTCACGGTATTCTGGGACATCATCCAGTTCCTTTTCGAGTTCGGGCAGGTGAAGGAAGGCCAGGACTTTAAGATAGAGTCCCCGTTGGAGGTGAAGATAGTGGGAGAAAAAAGACAACAGGAAACCATTAGAAATGAAAATAGAAAACAGATCCTGTTTCTTCGTTTGAAGTCCGTTTACCAGTGGTACAACAAGGAGGTGACAAAGCGGGAGGGAGTTGATGTTATCGGGGAAACGACCATTAGGCAATACTTCAAGAGTAGGGGATACTTTTTGGGCCTTGTAAAGGGGACCAGGTTTTCCAAGGCCGGCACCCAGAGTTGTTATGCCTTCGATTATGATGCAATGAAGGAACTGAACCTGATAACATTGGATGGGGATGTACCGGATATTGACCCATTTTCCAAAAAGGAGTCAGAAACCGCACCGGTCAATGAATCTGAAGAAGATGACTTACCATTTTAATCAAGACTATGGAATACGATAAATTTCTAAAGAACAAGATCAAGCTTTCCGAAAGGTCCGGGTTCGATGTGGACATTTCCGAGGTGTCCGAAAGACTGAAGCCCCACAACCGCATCATGGTCAAATGGCTTGTGGAGGGTGGGAAGCGTGCATGCTTCGCATCCTTTGGACTGCACAAGACGGTCACCCAGTTGGAGGCCGTCAGGTTGGTGCTGACAAGGACTAAAGGAAAGGGACTTATCGTGTGCCCATTGGGGGTAAGACAGGAATTCAAAAGGGATGCCCTGACCATTTTGGGATGGGAGACGGCCCCAAAATTCATAAGAAGGAACGAGGATATTGAAGGTGATGGTATCTATTTGACCAATTATGAGAGCATACGGGACGGTAAACTCGACCCGACATTGTTCGAAGTGGCATCTTTGGACGAGGCTTCCGTATTACGTGGACTTGGTGGCTCCAAGACTTTTAGGGAATTCATGAGATTGCTTACGGGTGATGGTGGGCCGAACGGTGACCGAAGGGGTAGTGAAGGGGTATCCTATCGTTTCGTTGCCACGGCCACGCCTTGCCCAAATGACTATATAGAACTTTTAGCTTATGCCGATTTCCTTGGGCAGATGGATGTGTCCCAAGCAAAGACAAGGTTTTTCAAACGCGACAGTACCAAGGCCGATAAACTCACCATACATCCCCATAAGGAAGAGGAGTTCTGGTTATGGGTGGCCTCATGGGCATTGTTCGTGAGCAAGCCATCCGATGTTACTGGTAACCCTGATGATGATGATGGCTACATATTGCCGGAACTTATCGTCAATTGGCATGAAATAGAAACGGACCATTCAACTGCAGGTACCGAAAAGAACGGCCAGTACAAATTGTTGAAGGATGCGGCGATAGGGGTGCAGGATTCAGCAAGGGAAAAAAGGGAAACACTTGAATTGAGAGTGGCCAAGATGATGGAGCTTAGAAATGAGGACCCAAAGGCCCATAGGATATTGTGGCACGACCTTGAATCTGAAAGGCGCGCCATTGAAAAGAGTATACCTGGTGTTGTTTCCATTTATGGATCGCAGGACCACGAAAAGCGAGAACAGCGCATTGTGGATTTTTCGGACGGAAAGTTCCAAGAGTTAGCAGCGAAACCCGTTATAGCCGGTTCGGGATGCAATTTTCAACGTCACTGCAGTTGGAGCATTTATCTGGGAATAGGTTTCAAGTTCAATGATTTTATACAGTCAGTGCACCGGGTACAAAGGTTTCTTCAGGAGAATGTGGTAAGGATAGACCTTATCTACACAGAGGCCGAGCGTAGGATAAGGAAGCAATTGGAACGCAAATGGGCCAATCACGATAAAATGGTTAAAAAAATGACAGAGATCATCAAAAAGTATGGGCTTTCCCATCAGGAAATGGCCAAGCGCCTTGAAAGGAAAATGGGTGTGGAACGCATTGAGAGCAAAGGAGAACTTTATACGTTGGTGAACAACGACAATGTACTGGAGCTTCCCCGCATGGAAAGCAACAGCGTTGGGTTGGTTCTGACATCAATTCCATTTGCGACCCAGTATGAGTATTCCCCGAACTATGCGGACTATGGACATTCCGAGAACAATGAGGAGTTCTTCAGGCAGATGGACTATTCCACACCGGAAGTGTTCAGGGTATTGATGCCGGGTAGGATAGCTGCTATCCATGTGAAGGATAGGATAGTCCCGAGCGGGCTGACCGGATTGGGTTTCCAGACCGTGTACCCTTTCCATAAGGACACCATCGACCATTTCACAAAGCATGGATTCGCCTATATAGGGGAGAAAATAATACTTACCGATGTGGTCAGGGAAAACAACCAGACCTATCGATTGGGTTGGACCGAACAATGTAAGGATGGTACCAAGATGGGAGTAGGCATGCCGGAAAGGATATTGCTTTTCCGCAAACCACAGACCGATAGCTCAAAGGGGTATGCAGATATCCCCGTGGAGAAAGAAAAACCAATGGTAATTGATGCGGATGGCAACCACGTTCCTTGGGGCCATGGTCTGGAAAAGGGGCAAAAGGAATACAGGACGGCCGTTATCGGCACAGGGTATTCTAGGTCAAGATGGCAAGTGGATGCACATGGGTTCACACGCTCTTCGGGGGACAGGTGTCTCAAACCCGAGGAATTGGCCACCCTTGAACATGAAAAGATATTCAAGTCCTTCAAGAATTATTCCCTGAATGAAGTATATGATTTTGAACACCATGTTAGGATAGGGGAGACCTTGGACGCCAAGGGAAAGCTTCCTACCTCGTTCATGCTTTTACAGCCCCAGAGTTGGAGCGATGAAGTCTGGAGTGACATCACCCGCATGTTGACCCTTAACAGTTCACAATGGTCCAATGGACGGGAAATGCACCTATGCCCGTTGCAGTTCGACATTGCGGACAGGGTCATTGAGCAGATGAGCAATCCCGGTGAGATAGTACTTGATTATTTCTCAGGCATAGGCACCGTGCCCTATAGGGCGGTTCTGAAGGGAAGATATGGATATGGGATAGAGCTTAGCCCCAATTACTTCTTTGACGGTACCACATATTGCAGGGCGGCCGAAGCGAAGGTCACTATGCCGAGTTTGTTTGATTTGGTCGAAACTGAAATATCAGCTTAAAATGGGAGCTCCACACAAATACAAGGATCATATCATCCAATGGATGTTCGGGAATAAGATTAGAATCAAATTCCCCTATGAGAGACATGACTTGTGGACCAACTCATTTAAGATAGTCCGACAGGAAGTAAAGAATGATTATCAAATGGAATTATTCTAAAAAAAAATTAACCACGGCAGCGGCTTGCAAACACTGAAACGTGTAATCGACAACCGCAACACCGCTGCCTTAAAATGAAAAAACTATAATCATGAAAAAAGGAATTGAATTAATCGCTAAGGAAAGAAGGGAACAAATTGAAAAGCACAATCGTACAGTGGAACATGATGTAGAAATCAACTGTTACCATGAGCTTGTTATGGCAGCTGGAATTTTGACCGCTGCACCTGATGTAATTAAACATTTAAAACCAGAAGAAGTTTGTCCACCTGGATGGAACATTGAAATCTTCACTAAAATGTTTATGAAACCCTATAAGGAAAGATTGGTTATTGCTGGTGCCTTAATAGCTGCTGAAATCGACCGTATAAACTATAAATCTAATTAAACAGCGACAAAGCCATGGAAGATACACTGCAATTGAAGCATCTGGCACCATACCTACCGTATGGGCTAAAAATGAAAAGGGTAAGCATCAACATTGCAAAAGATGTTGAATACACACTAAAAAGTCTTTCTAAAGGAACTAATGTTTCGTTTGCAAATTGTGTTGAATCGGAGCATGTTTATTATAAGGACGAATTAATGTTTTGGAAACCCCTTCTCAATCCCCTATCAAGGCTTACAGGGCCGATTGAGCATAACGGAAATGAAGTAGATGTTTTACGCGAACTGGGATTGTTTAAGGAATCAGTTTCAGGGAACTCCATAGTAGATTTTAGAACAGGGGATAAAATCCCATACGATTGTTTGGAATACGGAAGAATTGAAATCCTTTTACAGTACCATTTTGACGTATTCGGATTAATAGAAAAGGGTATGGCCTTGGAAAAACCAATAAAGGAATAGACTATGAAAAAGAAATCATTAATGGAGTTGGCAAAAGAACATTTTCCAAACACATATTTTACAGCAAGAGATTTTGATATGGCTACTGGTATAGATTATAAAATAGCTGCAATGGTTTTTACAAAAGCTGTGGGGACTGGTAAAATTGGAAGAAGCACAACTAGTGGCATAACAAGATTTTATTTAATAGAACAATAAAGGAATAGTGATGGAAACTAAAAAGAAACTAATTGATTTTTTTAAACAAGAGCACGTAATTAAACCTTGCAAAGATTCATGCTTTAGCGATGAGGAACTGAAAAAGTTTGAAATAGATGATGATTCAGAGTTTACGGTATCTGAAACTTTATCGTTCGCAAACGCATTCGCAAACCAACAAACCACCTCCCAACAGCAGACCATAGAAAGGCTTAGGGAAGTTCTACAAAAATTATGCTATCTAAATTCTAGGGAACAAGAAGGAATCGCAGATGCAATGCCGTTACCCGAAGATTGGTACAAAACATTTTTACAAGCCGAGCAACTATTGAACACCACAGAACCAACAAAGTCAAGGCAACAATAAAGGTTATGGAAAAAACAATTGAATTACCACAGAAGTATATCGACATGGTCGGTACGGAAATGAGTTTAGGTGGCGGTCTTTTCAGCAATAAGAAAGACCTCCCATTTGAAAAGTACAATATCCTCGATTGGAGATGGGGAAGTGGAAAAATCGTGGATATGAAAACCAAGCAACCAAAACATCCAACGGTCGAGTTTTTGGTAAAAAAGGAAGGTATGAAAAGGAGTAGATGGACTAGGGGTTTTGCTGTTCGTGAAATCAAACTATCAAGTTGGGATTAACCAATAAACAACAGAATAAATGGAGCAAATATTAAAAGAGTTAATGGAAATGGTCCACGAATATCCGAACCACTTTGGGGTTGTGTTGGCCATGGGATATGCCATGGGTGTGATTTTGAGCTACCTCTTTAGGTTCTTATGGGAATTATTTGAATCAAATTCTGGAAACAAATGAAAGTAGTAATCAACAGAAAAACCGTTGCATCTGGTGCTTTGTTCTCTATCCACAAGCATAATAAACCTTATCTTTTGATCAGGGGAAAATGTATTTACATTTCGCATGGGGCCATCAGTATAATGGCACTGAACGTCAAGGACTGGGTCGAATTCCTTTACCAAGAAGGAAGCTTTTATGTCAAACCCGGCACAAAGGAAACCGGTTTCTATTGCTCCCTGCACAGCGATACCAGTAAGCGTTATCATCGGTTTACCTCGAAAATACTCTCAGATTTTTTTTACGACCATTTTGGTTTTGATGGTGGGAATTCAATTGTTGTTCCTTTAAAACAATCGGACAAGTTGAAGAATCCAAAGCGGTTGATATTCATGAAACCTTTTGAAAAGAAACGTGGACAATTGAAATAATATGAGCACAGCAACAGCATACGAGATAAGGCCTGAAGGAAAGAAGTTCCGGACGGCACAAGTGGAGCTGGTCATCGCCCATCCGGATGACCTTAAGGAAACCATCGGTTACCGGCAGACGGGCCATGGTACCGTACCCATTATAAAATTGCGCAAAGGAATGATCTATTGGTTGTTCAGCGAGGCGAAGGGTAAGGTTGAGCCGACCCCATATATCATTTCTGAATCGACCGATATCAAGGAAATAAAGGAATATCTGGAGAACAAGATGCTGTATATCGCCAGGTATCCATTCAAGGATTAAATTGGATTGTATTATGAACATGGACGAATCATTTAAGTCTATCGCCATCAGTGGCGATGTTGGGGATAGAAAAAAGATCATTGAACTTTGTAAGCAGAAAGGTAAAAAATCTCTCCCCAAAACCCATGTCAGGGAGCACCTGGTCAAAAACTTCATGGATTCATGTATCTATAACGAGAAGAACAAGAAAAAGCGTGAAATTTTTAAACGAACCGGATTTGAAGAACACTACCTGGATAAGGAATATCATGGTCTGAGGACCGCTATTTTTTGGCTTGGATATACATGGGAGCAAATTGAAGAGATTGAACAAGTGGCCAAAAGAATGGCCCACAAGTATTATCCTGAGAAACCCGATAACATTGAAGGTCTGGAAGATACTTCGGTATGGAAATCCAAACTGACCTACAAGAGGAGCGATAGACTTTCCAAAGGTGAAAAATTTCGGTGGTTCATTAGCGATGAGGCAGGGGGCTACATCTTCGACAGGATCAAGGACCGCAGGCTTTATGCCTTTGACCTGGACGGGGAGTTTCATCATTGGTACCACTATGAACGATCCATGGTGTACGTGGAGGAAATCCAAGTGCCATCCGGGTCCGTTCAAAATGATTGATCGATATTTTCATACCTTTATTTATTATGGAACCCAATTTTGAATTACAGATGCCCTCATCAATCAGCAAATGCTACATGAAAAGTGATTTTATTTGCTCAGAAATTTCCATGGAGATTCATAGGACTAACAAAATGATTGCGGATACCATGGCAAAGCAAATGGACGATGTTTTCATTGAGGGCCTTCGATTGAAGGGATTTGAATTCAGGGACAGACATGAGGTAGAAACTTTTATTCAGAAAAGATGTAGGTGTGAGGACAATATCGAATTGAAACACCGCATGTATTACGTGGATGACTCGCCTTTTCTTTTTTATGACTACTCAATGGGTGCGGAACTCAAATTGGAAAAAACCGAAAGACAGCTGGTGGTTTCCGCAGATTTTGGACGGTATAGGTTTGTTTGATACCACTTTACGGAATCCCGTAACGGCCGTTCCAAACATTTGACTACATTACCGTATATACCCTTTTCATTTTATTGGATTTTTTGCCCCGCTTGGCCAGCGGGGCTTTTTTTTGCGAAGCAAACATTGAACCCATCGCCATTGGGGTTCCAGCTTGGCCGAATGGCCAATGTTGGAACACATGTGGCGATATCCTAATTTATCAATCAATTCAAACCAGAATCAGGGTCAAAATATCCATTTTCCCCCGTACCCCCTTTCAAAAAAACTTTTTAGGCCAAAAAGTCGGGCCGTTTTCGGTTCATCCGTTCCAACAGTCCAACAAATCCATTGAAATAATTTATAACTATCTATATATTAGATAGATAACAATTATTTTCTTTCTTTTTTCAGTGAAAAAAGTGTTGGAACGTGTTGGACTGCTATTTTTGTGTTCCAACAAGTTAAGGGTCCGTTCCAACACGTTCCAACACATCGTTTAAGTTTAAGTAGTTGTGTATCAATAATATATAAGGATTGTTGGACTGTTGGAACGGATTCCAACAAAAATGGGTCATATATCATTTTGCCCCTTTTTTTGTTTTACTGGTTGTTTTTTTCTGCATGATGGCATGGTGAAGTAAAAAAACTTCATATTGTGGTTAAAATGTCATAGCTTTGAAAGAAACCACTTTGAAGTTCCATATCCACTTTCCGGTCAAGCCCTATCTTCACAAGTACCTTACCCATAAGTTCGGGCCAAATTTCACCTATAGCAAGACTTCCATACTCTCTCCGGTGATAAAGGCCGTATTGACGGAGAACGTATCCTCCGACCTAATGGGGTTCGAGGACAGCGAACTTTACGAGGTTGTCATCCCACAACACTATTTCAACAAGAACTCCATTTCCTTCTCTGTGAACAAGACGTACCAGTTCAACAATGATGTGGACCATATTTTCAGGGAGGAGCTTTTCCAGTTCATGGTCCTTAACAATGAGATCTATGGGATAAAGTTCAGGACCTCGTTCAGGGACTATCTCAAGAAGTTCGACATCACGGAAAACGATGTCAAATACGAGACCCTATTGAAACATTTTCAGCGCAACCACCGCAAAAAGGAGGAGGAAACCCCATGTACAGTTAGCTAAAAATAAATTTTGTCCCGGATGGGATGCGAAACACAGGTGTTTTCCCATGGATTTGGGAACAAAGAAAAAATCTAGAAAAATGTCCATTAAAAAAACAAGAAAATGATCTATGAACTTTGTAATCTAGGGAACGAGCACCATATCGACACGTTCTATAAAATTGCCATTTTCAAGGCCGATGCCTTTCCCTATTTCAGCCATCTGTCCAAGGATGCGGCCGTCCTTGACATGATCACCAACATATCCGATGCCAGCGATATCATACTTGCGGACCTATTGCCCAATAATATTAGGGTCTCGCAGAATACCAGGTTCAGTTCCAACGGAAAGCTCCATGTAAGCAATATCGGGTTTACCCTGACCCCACAGGACAAGAACCTACAGGGTCTTTTGGACGGTTACAACGGTCAGGAGGTCATTGTCCTGGTAAGCAAACGAAATACGGGCCATCTCTATGGGACAAAGGCACAACCGTTGACCCTGACCTATGGTGAGCTGAACAGCCCACAGCCAAATTCCATCAAGGGATACAATCTCCAGATAACGGGTGAGACCTACGGTTCCACAAAGCTTTTCGAGGATGTCGTCTTCAATATATATGATAGGGGACTGGCCTTTGAACTTGCCCAACCTTTATAATGTCCTTTTTCCAGTAGGTATATGGTGTTAGCATTGTGTTGACTTAGTTTAACACAATTCCGAAACTTTGAAAAAGAACACTTTATCACTATTGAATGGCAACTGGATGCTCACCGAGGAGAGCAAGAACAGTTTGATGCCATTCTTGTTTGGTATAATCAATGGCCAAATGGATAAAGTCGATTTGACCCTTTCGGAGACAGAGCATGAATTCCTAAATTCCCAAATGCTGAAAGTCCAATTGAATACTGGACAGAGCGCCCCCGAATCCAGCCAAGTGGCTGTTTTAAGGATCCACCATCCAATTTTCAAGTATGACCAGTTCTGTGGTCCACAAGGAACACAGAGCATGATGCGTCTGATGGACAAATGGAAGGAAGATTCTTCCATTACCGGGGTCATTTTGGATATCAATTCAGGGGGAGGACAGGGTTCTGGAACGGGCGAATTCGCAGAGTACCTTCACAATTATCCAAAACCTACAGTTTCCTTTACAAAGGATGTCGTTGGAAGCGCTGCCTATTATTTCGCGGCCGGTACCGACCACATCATTGCCCACAAGCATGCTGACCTTATCGGTAGCATAGGGGCTATGTACTATACCATAAACATGGAAGGTGTACTCAGAAAACAGGGTGCGGATGTCCATGAAATCTACTCTTCGCTTTCACCTGAGAAGAATATCCAATCCAGGAATCTTAAGGAAGGTGACGAAAAACCATTGGTTGAAAAACTACTGGATCCCGGAGCAAGCAAATTCCACGAGGACATTTTACAGTATAGGCCGAAAATATCGGAGAAGGCACTCAAAGGAGATGTCTATAATCCGGAGGAGGCCCTTTCCCATGGCCTTATTGATGCTTTGGGAACTTTTCAAGATGCAATAAACAAAGTGTTCGAGTTGTCGAACAAAACCGATAAAGACGATACCAAAATGAGCAAGGCATATCCAAAAATCGAATCAGTCCTTAACCTAAAGTTTGGTGAGGGAGAATCAGAGAACGGTATTCTTCTTACCGAAGAGCAGGCCGATCAAATGGAGGCCAGATTGGAAAAGATGGAGGGTGACCTTCAAACCGCCAACACAGACCTTCAGACAAGCAAGGACAATGCCACTACTTTAAGTGATGAAAATACTACTGCACTGGAGGCCATCAACACTATGTTGGGCCTTGATGGCGATTCCAAGATATCGACATTGAAAGAAGGAATGACCGCGGTACAGGCCAAGATGAACGAGCTCGGAAAGAATCCGGGTGACGACCATACAAAAACACCAGAGAACAAAAAAGAGGGGAAAAAGCACGAATACATAGATTTTAACTCCCCAATCTATAACAACTAAAGAAATTTATCATGGCAGATATTTTAATCGATGACGTAGTAAAAGAGGTCAACACCTATTTGGCCCATAATCCGGACCTGATCTCAGCTTCGATAAATCGTGCCGAGAGCACCTTGGACAAGCATACCACGCCTTTGACCAAGGTAAAAGGTAAATTTCCACAAGGCGCCACAATCCTCAGCAATGTTGTTCAGGGATTTGATGATGTCTGGAACGAATTGGGACAGATGCAGATCGACCACAAAATCTTGGTGAACTATCACCAAAAGGTCAACTTCGCCATCAACCCTTCGGATATTCTGGCCTCCTATTGGGCACATCTTTATGCTGAGAACCTTAAGAGGGAGGACATGCCCATTTCCAAGTATATCATTGAAATGGAACTTCTGCCCAAGGTCGTAGATGACCTTGCATTCTTGGAGGTCAAAGGGGTTTATGATTCAGGGGACCTAGGGACCTTTGGAAAATCCATGAATGGTATCGAGGCCATATTGGCCGCACTGTTGACCGAGGTTCCCGGAACCGGTCACACCCCGTTCAAGATTCCATTGTCCGCATTGACCGATGCGAACATCGTGGACCAGGTAACCCTCTTTGAGAGGAGCATTCCGTCCAAAATGAAGAAGCACATCAAGAAAATCTTCATGAGCGAGAACAACTATGAGCGTTATATCCTTCAATATGAGGAACAGTTCGGTCAGAACCAGTTCCAGAAGGATGCCCTCAAGACCAGATTGGGCAAACGTGAAATAGTGCCATTGGAAGCAATGGATACGGACGACATCTTTGCCACCCCGAATGCAAACTTCAAAAGGTTGATCGATGTATTCGATGGAAAACCTGCCATCACCGACATCCAAAAACAGGATTACAAAGTGAAGTTCTTCATGGAATTCTGGAAGGGTTATGACTTCATGATCAATGAAATGGTACTCATGGCAAACTATGCCGATGCCGAGTATGGTCTTGGAAGTACCGCCTTGAACAATAAATATTATGGCATAGACGGTGTTACCGTGCCTTAATCGTTAAATAGACAGTAATGGGTAAGAAAATGCCAGAATTGTTGGAAGAAGCAAAAGTGTTGGAGGTCAGTTCCGATGGCCTCACTTATAACCAGCTTCGTTCGGCAATCAAGAACAAAAAGGAGGAAATTGCATCCAAATTAACTGAGGACGCATCCTCGACCGATGAGGATACAACCAAGTCCACTGAAACTTCCACAGGTTCCAAGGATACTGATACGGGTGATAAACCCGAGGATAAATCAGGGTCCAAGGAAGAGGAAAAGAAGGAGGAGGGGGACCAATCCGAGAAATTGGAACAGGTAGAATCGGTCGATGCCCCGACCAACCCAACTGTACAAAAGCACCTGGAACTAAAGGCCCAAAGGGCCAAGAATGCCAAGGATGCGTCCAAGGCAGCAAAAACGCAGAAGGCAAAGGCAGAAGAGGCCAAGTCCTTGGCTGAAAAGAAAGCTGCTGG
>Ga0160419_100615_pt1 | contig 20994 bp, 11 predicted proteins | sample CelAP2metagpilot_2_FD_108196 | JGI IMG/M metagenome (GOLD analysis project Ga0160419, IMG submission 108196) | Phycosphere-associated microbial communities from Cellana algal ponds in Kailua-Kona, Hawaii, USA - Cellana AP2-4-25 metagenome pilot ... | reverse complement strand
TTTTGTGCGTGAAATTTCTTGATCAACCTCTAAGGTGATGACGTTTTTTTGAAATTCGATTGGGTTACCAATACCATACAAACACGATACAGATGCAACAACCAAAACATCACGTCTACCAGACAGTAAAGATGAAGTTGTGCTTAGTCGCATTTTTTCGATTTCTTCATTAATCGATAAGTCTTTTTCTATGTAAACACCAGATGTTGGTATGTATGCTTCTGGCTGATAATAATCATAGTAAGACACAAAATATTCAACAGCATTATCAGGAAAAAACTGTTTAAATTCAGAATACAACTGAGCCGCTAAAGTTTTGTTGTGTGCTAAAACTAGAGTAGGTTTTTGCACTTCTTGTATCACATTAGCCACCGTAAATGTTTTACCCGAACCAGTAACACCAAGTAAGGTTTGATATTTCTCGCTACTATCCAAGCCATCTACTAATTGTTGGATGGCTTGTGGTTGATCACCAGTTGGTTTAAATTCTGATTTTATTTTGAATTTCATCTTGTAAAATTACTGAATAATAATCAGATATTTATTTAAAGGAAGGTTAAGAAAAAAGTTTGTTTTTAGATTCTTGTCTGCGCAGGAAAGACAGAATCTTTAACGTTTTAAAGTAAAATGACTTCTAAAAGTTCTTCCGTTTGGATCTGTAAGTAAAAACCAATAATCGTTTGTAGGCATTAGTTGTCCGCGGTATGTGCCGTCCCAACCATTTGTGTTTGGGTTAATAATATGTAACAATTTACCGTAGCGATCAAAAATTTTAATATCAAGATTTGTGTTATAACCATCTGTCATTCCGTATGGTTTCCAATAATCATGAATGGTATCATTATTAGGCGTAAAATACTTAGGAAAACCAATAATAGCAATAGTTTGCTCTACAGTTTGGCAACCATTAATTTCTGTTACATAAACGGTATGTAATCCAGCAGTTACATTGGTGAACACATTACTGACTTGATAAGGTAAGTTGTCTATTGCATAACTAAATTCACCTGTGTTTTGTAAATTGATAGTTACTGTGTTGCTGTTAGAAAAATCAGTATAATCAACACTTTCAATTATTGGAGCTTCAATTGGATTAACAGTAATGTTTCTAGAGTTAAAGCAACCATTAGGATCTGTAATAATTACAGTATAAGTACCAATTTCATTTACATCTATAAAACTTGTGTTTACACCAGTATCAACACCATTTAATAACCATTGGTAGTAATAATTGCTTGGGGAATCATTTAAAACGCCACCATAAAGTGTGATAGTTTCAGGGTAATTATTTAGACAGTAATCCAAAGTTTCATCTGCTTCGACTTGTGGTGTGTATAGTACAGATAAATCTATTTCAGTTATTGCATAGCAATCATTAGTGTCACTTTTTACTTTAACATAAATGGTTTGAAAGTTAGCTTCGTAATTTTCAAAATTTAAAGGTATTGGATTGTTTTCCGCGAAAGCGTTATCTAAACTGTCATAAAAAGTTATAGTTGAATTTGCTGGAACAGTATTAGTTATTTGGGTTTGAACTTCTGTTAAATCGAATGTAGTAATACCATCTAATTCGCCTTCATCACAAGCCTCTATAGAATAAACTGGTAGTGTGTTGTTTGAAATACTTAAATCTATTTGCGCAATAGAATTACAGTTGCTTAAATAACTATAAACTAAGGCATATACTGTTTGGTTAATTTGCGTATTATCAAAAGCTTGAGGATTTTGAATTTCATTGATTTGTAATTCAGCATCACTTTGAGATAAATAGTAGTTTGCTATGTAAAAATCTCCATTGTTGTTTATTACGTTTTGCTCTGAATCTGTTAGGTTAAATGTTGTAAATCCATCTTGGTTAATATCACAATTTGCTAAAGACGTATTGATCGCTGTTGGTTGCGGAAATTCTTCAATAATAACTTCACCATAAGAAATACAACCGTTGTTTAAAGTCACTTCTACACTATAAATTCCAGGTGAATCTACTACATAATTAGAAGTTGTCTCTGGTTGTAAAACACCATCTTTAAACCATGTATAAGCTGTTGCGTTTGGTTGAGAAGCGTCTAAAGTAGTTGTGTCATCTTCACATAACGCGTTATTTGTGTCTTGGAGTAGGTTAGGACCTAAATCTGTGTATAACTCAAAACTACTTGCTTCTAAAAATACTGCCGAATCGTAGCGGTAGTTTTGCTCGTCTGCTATGACTAATTTTACCTCGTAAGTTACATTTGGCGTTGTGTTGGCAATAGCGGTTAATACAGCTGTTTGTCCGTTGAAGTTTATTGGCGCAGAACTACCATTCCAACTACCAAAATAAGCTTGGTTTTCTTCTTGACAAGCACCAGGTATTCCTGGATGTACCGTGGTGACTTTTACCGGTGTATTGGTGCCAGGTACTAAAGCAATATTTTCGTATTGTTGTGTACCACTTTGTCTGATTAAAAAACCAAATAAATCGGAATATTGGCAGGTATTGGCGTTTCCTTCTTGATATTCTTCAGAAGCAAAAAGGTATCTAAAACTAATTTGATTAGCAGGCGCAGTAAACTCAAACTCAATGATGGTAGCGTTGTGCGTGTTGCTTTCATTTAAAATGTTTTCAAGATCTGTATCTCCTTGCCAATTGGTAGCATCATCATCACTTAAAGATGTATTTGGACCATCTACATTAGCTAATTTTCCTGTACTTAAAACAACACCTTCCTGAAAAGGAAACGATGATCCATTTGCATTAAAATAACCATAGCTTAAATCGTTAGTCGTAAAATTACCACCAACAACATTAGTGACTTGCACATTAGAGATACACGTATTACCAATTAAAACATCTTCAATTAATTGTTGAGGTGTATAAGATGTCCAATCTGTAGTTACGTTTTGCGACACAACTAGATTTACGCTTAGTAAAAAAAAGAAAATAAAAGCTTGTCTCATACTCTTTAAACTGGCATGCAAAGGTACGGAACAATTCTAATTTTAAAGACTATAAAAATGTTAAAGCTTTAAGGTGAAATGACCTTTAATTTCAAATTCAATTGCGCCATTTTTTACATTAGCTAGGTACCAATAATCGGTAGCTGGTAATAAATTACCATTGTAAGTGCCGTCCCAACCTTGAGAAGTATGAGATAGAGTTTTTAAAAGTTTACCGTAGCGATCAAAAATATAAACTATTGTACCTTCTAATTGTTCTACACCAGTAATGTGCCATGTGTCAAAATATCCGTCATTATTTGGTGTTACAAATTTTGGAACGTCAATAATTACAATGTCTTTTGAAGTCGAATTACATCCGTTTAAATCAATAACAGTTATGGTATGCGGTCCAATTGGTACATTGTAAAAGAAGTTAGATTCTTGCGGTTCTTCATCGTCAAATTGATATAAATAATCTCCAATACCTGAAACTTCTACAGTCACATTATTTGGATCTGAAAAATCTACAGTTTCTGTAAATTCTATAGTAGCAGCTTCAGATTCCGAAATTGAGAATGTTGTTGAAGTTGAGCAACCAAATAGAGTCGTTACTGTTACCGAATAAGTCCCAATTTGAGTGACTTCAATATAAGAACTTGTACTTCCGTTAGACCATAAATAACTGTCAGTTGGCACGTTGGTTTCAGCAGAAACTATTAAAGGTAAGTTATCTAAACAAAGCACTTGATCTTCAATGTCTAATTCTGGTTTTCTGTGTACAATTGTATTGAAATTTGTTGTGTTATAACAACCTGTAGTATTGTTTTCTATACGAATAAAATACGTTGTGCCATCTTCGCTAAATACGTTTAAATTTGCTAAAGCGTTTTCATTATTGTCTGCATCAGATTGCGAATTATGATAGCTAACCGTAAAGTTTGAAGGGTTTTGAGTACCTAAAGCTACTGAAGTTTGTACACCTAAATCAAAATTAGCAAACAAATCATAATCATCATCGCAGGTTTCTAAATCTTGAATGTTATTTGCTGTTGGTAATGGGTTTGCACGAAGCGTAAAAGATTCGATATTAAAACAATTGCTTCCAGTAAAATTAGCACGAACAAAAATTGTTTGATTACCTACAGCGTAGTTGTAATTTAAATTTAATGGGTTTTGTTGAAGTTGAGCATCGTTTTGCGATGCGTAAAACTTTGTTTCAATAGTTTGTGTTGTGTCTATTAATTCTGGTAAAGCGTTATTTAAATTGTATGTAAATGTACTTTCTTCACAAATTTGAATTGTAACGTTTGGATTAATAACTGGCGGAACTTCAACTATTAAATCTAACGGAATTTCAGCATAACAATTAGAAACCGTATTTAAAACTTTAATATAAACTGTTTGCGGATTGACCGTATTTGTAAAGTTTTCAGGATTTGAAATTTGGTTTACACCTTGTTCTAAATCTGTTAGATTTGTGTAATATTCAATTACTGTGTTGTTTTGTCTAATAGGCAAGACTTCAATTTCAGAAACCGTTAAATCGAATATTGAAAAACCATCCGTATCATCATCACAAGTTTCTAAGCTATTTGGTGTGTTAGTTAAAGGAACTTGTACTACGTTAAATTCAAAACTAGAAATGCCTTTACAATACGTGCCATTATCTACAACAGCAAAAATTTCTTGCGGATTTACAGTATTTGTAAATGAAGTTGGTAATGGGTTAGATTGTGTTTCAGCTTCAGCTAAAGTTAAGTGATAGGTTACTGATAAAGTTTCTGGAGAACCTTGGGTGATTTCTGAAGTTATATCATTTAAATCAAAAGTTTCAAAACCATCATTAGAGTTGTCGTCACAAACAAAAACATCTGTTGGTGCATTGTAAATAGAGTAAGAGCCCACAACAATATCAAAAGATGAAGTGCCGTAACAACTGTTGTCTGTTACATTTTGTACTCTAACATAAATAGTTTGTGGAGTTGATGTATTTTGATAAGCAGTAGTTTTATCAATAGGTGAGATGTTATTATCTGCATCAAATTGACTTTCAAAATACAATACTTCTTTACCTATTTGTCCATTTAAAATTTCGGCATCTTTATCTTGAAAGATAAAATCTGCAATTTGGTTACCGTCAGTTTCACAGTTTGTATACGTTTCAATAGTAGTGAAAACAGGTAGTGTATTTACTATTATTTCAAAAGGTTGCACTGCATAACAACCAGTTGTGGTATTTTCTACACGGCAATACACAGTTTGCGTATCTGTATTATAATTTTGTGTATTTGTAATAGCATTACTGCTTGTATCTGCATTAGTTTGTGAGGTATGAAAAGTAATTGTACGATTGGTTGTGTCGCTAACAATTTCTGAAATTTTTGCATCTAAATCTACAACGTAAAACCCGTCTTGGTCATCATCACAAATCACTATGTCTGAAGGTTGTGTAATGGTTGGAGCAGGTAGGACTTCGATATCTAAAGAAGAAGTTGCATAGCAACCTGTCATAGTATTTTGAACACGAACGTATAATGTTAATGGATTGGTTGTATTGGTGTAAAATGGTGGTAAAATATTAGCATTATTATCTGCATCTGCTTGCGTTAAATAGTAATCTACTGAAGGATTTGGAATGCCATTACCAGCATAAGCATCAAAAGTTGCTAATTCTATACTTGTAAAACCATCGTCATCCGTATCGCAATAGTTTTGTGTGTCTGTTAAAACAACTTCAAAACCTTCATTTATATATAGTTGTATATTTGAAAAGTGACTACAAGTGCTACTATTTAAAGTAATGTATAATAAAGTAGGCGATGTATTAATTGTATACGGAACAGATTGATCAATAGCATTTGTAGCATTATTTTGATCTGTATCAGTTTCGTAAAAATCTATGGTGACATCTTCTAAATCATTAATTATTTCTAAACCGATGTTGTATAAATCAAAATCAACAATTCCGTCGTTAGAAGCATCATCACACTCATAAAAATCTGTGATGTTAGTACCTGTTTCTAAAAGAAATGTGTGAAGTTCCATAGGAACAACCGAAGCACAACCAGTTGTATCATCTTCTACACGCACAAAAACGGTTTGTACGTCTTGGTCAATATTATCGTAACTTGTTGGGTTTGCTATTGGGTTTACTCCATTATTCGCATCATCTTGAGACTCGTGATACGTCACAGTTACGTTTGTTAATCCTTGTAAAATATCATCAATTTCTTGCGTAAGGTCAAAGGTGTCAAAACCGTCACCATCTTGTTCACAAGCATCTAGTTGTACAACTTCAGGATTAATTGCAGGATTTGTATTTACTTCAATATCTAAAGTTGTTGTTGTAAAACAACCTGTTGTTACATCTACAACACGCACAAAAACGGTTTCGGTTGGGTTAGCTGGTGTGTAAGGTTGAGGTATTGGGTTGTCTCCTGTTTGTGCATCTGTAGCAGAAAAATGATAGGTAACAGCGTAGCTTGTATTTGATAAGGTGATTTCATCATCTTTTACAGACATATCAACACTTCCGCCACCATTAGAACAAACCGATAAAGGTGTTGGATCTGTAATTGTAGGAAATGGGTTAATTACTAAATTAAAACTTCCTATATAAATACAACCAGATGTTGTGTCTTGCGCGTTGTAAAATATAGGCTGAATAACTGTCGTACTGGTTACAGATGTTGTTGCGTTTAGGTCGTTTATAGCGTCACTTTGAGAAGTGTGAAAAGTTATGCTGTAAGTTGAAGGCGGAAGCGCAGCTTCTACTTCAGAAACTTTTGGTGTTAAATCAAATACTTCAACACCATCATTTGATGCATCATCACAAACCACAATATCTGAAATTGTTGGTCCATTTTGAATTGTGTTTAAAGTGACATTAATACTATCTTGAAATGAACAAAAATCTGTATTTAATGGTACGGTAATTTCCACGGTGTAATTACCATTTGCTGTTACATTTAATGTGCTATTAGTTTCACTTGAAAGGATATTTCCATCTAAAAACCATTGGTAAGTAGCTTGCGGATTGTTAGTGTTGGCATCTAAAGTTACAGACGCGTCACAAGTCGTAATATCTTCGCCTAAATCTACAGAGTCGGTAAAGCTATTTCCTTCAATAAAAACAGCAGTATCAAAATTTCTATCTGTTTGATCTGCAACAATAAGTTTGATGCTATATTGTACGTTAGGAGTAATGTTTGCAGAAGCAGTCATAACTGTTGTACGACCATTAAAATTGGTGTCTCCCATATTGTAACCTTCAAAATAGTTACCGTTTTCTTCAGGACAAAAACCAACAATTTCGTCATGAATAGTATTTGTGTTTACAGGTGTTGAAGTACTTGGTACTAAAGCAATATTTTGATAAGGGTTACTACTTCCTGTTTCTCTGATTAAGAATGCAAATCCATCAGAATATTGACAAGGATAATCTGCAAAATACTCTTCTGAAGCTAGTATATAATTGAATGAAATGGTGCTTGATGTAGAAATAAAATCAAATTCTATAGAAGTAGCGTTAAGCGTATTGTTTATCCCTAAAGCAGTTTCTAAATCTGGATCTGTTGTCCAACTATCACTACCTTCATTTAAAGCGCTTGTGTTTACAGTATTTCCTGCTGAAGTTGCTTGACCGGTAGATAAAATAATACCGTTTTCAAAAGGAAAGTTTGAGCTAGCTCTTTCAAAATACCCAAAACTCTGAAAGCCATCAACTTGTCCGTTAATTGTAGAATTTATATTACTAACTTCAACACAACCTTGCACCAAATTATTTTCAATAAGTTGTTGTACTGTAAAACTATCATTTACAATTATTTGTTGAGCAAAAGTTAGGTAACCTAAAAGTAAATGAGTTACCGTAAGCCAGAAAATTAGGCTTTTATTGTAGGTTTTATGGGTTTTCATACTCGTTATCAATCAATTAACCAAACTTGGGGAATGTTTGTTTAGGGGACAAACGTATCAAATTAGTCGATAAAATGCAAATATTTTCGGTAAAATGTTTGTTGATTATTTGTTAAGATATACCCAACCTACCAAATCTTTATAATTAGGGTCATTTAATTTTAGAACGTAAAAGTAGGTGCCAGTAGGGACAATATCACCAAAAGCTAAATTGCCTTCGTTTGTTTGTCCATGCCACTTTAGGCTGTTATTTCCTTTGAAGATCAGCTTACCGTAACGGTTATAAATTAGTAGTTCATGATTTTCAAAAATATCATATAATCCTTGAATATTGAAGAAATCGTTTTTTGTATCTCCGTTTGGGGAAAATCCTTCAGGTACGTAAGGCGGACAATTTTCAGTGTTTAATTCAAATTGAAAGATGTCAAAACATTCATCGGTTTCTGCAGTAACAAAAAGTGTTTGTGGAGTTGAGTTTGAGTTATAATTTTCTGGTGTGATGATTGAAAAATTAGCTTCAAAATCTTCTAATGATTCAAAAAAACTAAAGTTATTATAATCTGTTTGGTTTATTTGAGATAGTACTCGAGTTAAATCAAAATAGGCTTGATTATTACCTTCATCACAAGCTAAAATAGGATTTAATATTATGGTTTCAGGTAGAGGAATTAATTGAATGGTTTCAAATATTTCGTTATTGTTTTCGTTGGTTTCAGTTATAATTCCGTTACCAGAACCATCGTCATCAACTACGATTTCTAGAATAAAATCGTCAGGAAAGTTTGAAGGAATGGTTAATGTTGTTTGATTGCTTTCAGAAGCATTAATAGGTATATCATTCAAAGTTGAACTTTGACTAATTAAAACATCGTCTATGTAAAACGAAATAGGTGTGTTTGCGGGTAAAATATCAGTACTATTGGTATTGTAAACAGTGTAACTTATATCTACTTCACGGTTGGCGCAAAACACAAAATAGTCATCCATAACAATTGTTGCATCAGGTAACTGACTGTTTAAAACTGTAATTATGTTGTTTAGAATAATAAGGTCTGCTCTAAAAACTCCAAATTCATCTAATCCTCCAGTAGTCATATTTATAGTAACCTGTGTATCTCCAATTGAAATGTTGTTTTCGATACTGTAAACATCTAAATCTGCATTGTAAAAGTTTGTAGAACCTGTAAATGTGTTTGTGCCATTAAAAGCGTTATCAGGTAAATTTAAAGGTGGATTTGATAAGATATTTCCGTTTATAGAAAGACTTTCTCCGTAGTTTAATGCATTGTCACCTTCCCAAGCTAAAAAACCAATTTTAGCATTGTTATTATCTAAAACATCAATGTTATCTAGGATAATTGTTTTTTCTTGAACTTCAGAGTTTATAATTTCTAATCCTTGAAACAGATTAATTTGATTAAGAGGTAGGTTGCTATCTTCGTAAATAACATATAAACTCCAGCCAGCATAGTTAGTACGGTTATTGCAAAAACCAGGTGTGTTTAATAATTCAGTATTAACATCTAAATTTGATAGGTTGTAGGTTGTGTTTCCTTCATTAATTATCTGGTTAGTAACATTTGCGTAGCAAGCAAAATAGGAGAGTTGACCATTAATACCAGCATTATAATCTACATTATAAGTGTCTTCTGCAATTATATCTAGGCTGTTTAATGTTACTTCAGTATCGCCGTTACCAGATCCAGACCAAAATAAATACGCAGCGATAATAGTTACATTGTTTGGTAAATTTAAATTAGCTGAAGCTGAAGTTGGTAAAGTACAAAAACTACCGTCAAGATTGTTTTCTGCAGGATTTAAGGTGTTGCCAATAGATGTATAATCATATCTACCATTAAATTGCTGAAATAGAGTAATGTCCTGCGCTTGTGCTAAATTAAAAAAGCAAAGCGAAAGTATTAAAAGTAAGAAAGTAAAGTTTTTCATAACAAGGACAATACTTTCTAAAAGTACAAAAAACTACCTTTTTAAAGTAAAATGGCTTTTAAAAACACGACCATCTTGTAAAGTTACCGAAAACCAATAGTCGTTAGTAGGCATTGGTTGTCCGTTATAAGTGCCATCCCAACCTTTACTTTTAGGATCAATTTGACTTAATAATTTACCGTATCTATCAAAAATAAATATTTTGGAATTTGGTTGAAACTGACTTGAAACACCATAAACTTGCCAATAATCATTAATCGTATCGTTATTTGGTGTGAAAAATTGTGGAAAACCTATGACTGAAAATTCTTGACTAACTATACCGCAATCTTTTTTATCCCTGATATAAAACGTTTGCTGTCCTGATGGAACATTGTAAAAAATGTTATTATCCTGATAAGGACCATCTTCGTTAAGACTATATTCATAGTCTCCTAAACCATCTACATATATTAAAAATGTAGCAGTGCCTATTTGCTCAATATAATTAATAGAGGCAATACTTGAAGAAGTTACTGAAACTATTCTTTCTACATAACATCCATCAGGGTTTTCGGTTGTAATAGAACTATTAGGTGTAATTCTTACAGTATAATCACCTGGCTCATAAACCTCTAAGCTGTATGTGGTTTGTTGAGAAGTTTGCCATAAAAAGGCATATTGATTAATAGGATTTTCTAAGTTGCCAGCATCAATTAAAACAGAATCAGTATCATTATTTTGACAGAAAAACACTTCTTCAAAGCTGTCAATTGTTGGCTCAGAAATGCTAGATAATAATAATTCACTTATAGAATAACAATCACTATAACTACCATTTACAAGTTTTATATAGATGGTTTGATTTTCATTTGTAGCGTTATAATTAATGTAATTAGGGATGCTATTTTGGCTTAATTCAGCATCTTCAATATTGGTATAATAAGATATGTTATAACCTGCACCTAAAATAGATTGAGGTAACGCATTTTCTAAATTATAAGTATTAATATTTTCACATGAAAATAATGGACCTAGGTTTAATTCTGGTGGTTTTTCTGAAATATTAATTGTACGATAGAGTGTTTGATTTTCTCCACCTGCTGAATAATTTACAGTAATATCAAAATTTCCGTAACTAGAAAATATATGAGTAGGATTTAATAAGTTTGAAGTGTTATTTATTCCAGAATCAGGATCTCCAAAATTCCATTCAATACTATCTAAAGGTATATTAGACTCTATTGAAAATTCAGTAGCATCACCAAAACAAGTATTACTAAATAAGTTAGTAGCAAAAAAATAAGACTGAATAAAAGGAGGTAGGCCTAGTTGAGAAGAACTTTCACCAAGAAAAACAGCACCAGAAATAAAATTACAATCAGTGCCAATAGTATTAGGACTATTAATAACACCAATTGTAGGTTCATTAAATTCTGCTACGTAAACTTTACCATCTATAGCTTGTTGTAAAGCGCCAAGTCTACCATTTTTTGTTCCTACAATAATATCTGAGTTGATAATTTCAGTTTGTGAGTTTAGGCTTAAATTAAATTGATGAATATTTGAAATATTAGTGCTGTAATTTAATTCTGTTATATATAATAATTGACTATTAGGAGAAAACTCACAACCATAATAGCCGGGATTATTTAGGTTTAATTTGGTAATGGCTATAGGGTTAGAAAGTTGACCAGTACTTGCATTAAAATCAAAAATTCCAATTTCACTTTTATAGCTAGTTACGGATGCAATTTTTTCTCTATTGGGAGAAACTTTTAAATATCCGATGGTTTGATTTATATCACCTTGATGAATTGAACCTATTCCTGAAACTACTGGAGTTGTAGTAACACCTAAATCAGTTACCAAAAAGCTTACAAACTCATTACTTTCCCATCTATGACTTATTACCCAAATATCTTCTCCGTTTGCAGCTTCAATTGCTGTTAGTTTTTCTGTTATAGAGTTTTCTAAAAGAATGTTTTTGTTATTAGTGACAGCACCTAAACCACCAGCTAACGATAAGTCAACTTCTGAAAACCTTAAGCCGTTAGCCCCAGCTCTATCATCTACTGTAAAAATGTAAAAAATATTTTCACTACTTGGTCTTGGGATTATTATGGCTGATTGAGTACTTGAATCATCACCCATAAGATCTGTACCATTTTGCATTACTTGATGGTTTCTGTTCCAGACAGTAATCCCATCAGAATATAATAGAAGATTACCATATTTATCGGAAATAGAAGAGCAACCTTCTGTAGTTACTAGCTCTGATTGGTTAAAAAAGACAGGACTTCCTGAATTAAAATTTAATCCTGCATTTTCTCCAAAAGTCCAATTTGCTGCTTGGTTTTGAGAAAAAGCAGTGATATTAAGACATATAATTGAAAGTAATATTATTGTTAATCTGTTCATTAAAAAATCATCTTTTTAAAGTAAAATGGCTTTTAAAAACACGACCATCTTGTAAAGTTACCGAAAACCAATAGTCGTTAGTAGGCATTGGTTGTCCGTTGTAAGTGCCATCCCAACCTTTACTTTTAGGATCAATTTGACTTAATAATTTACCGTATCTATCAAAAATAAATATTTTGGAATTTGGCTGAAACTGACTTGAAACACCGTAAACTTGCCAATAATCATTAATCGTATCGTTATTTGGTGTAAAAAATTGAGGGAAGCCTATGACTGAAAAAGTATCCGAGATAATTCCACAATCATTTTTTACATCCATAATATTGACGGTGTAAATTCCAGGAGCAACTTCTGTAAAAATAGATTCATTTTGAAAACCTGTACTTTCACCTTGACTATTAATTAATTCATATTCATAAATACCTTCTCCAGAGGTTAAAATATTAACTTGATTGTTAGAAATATCCCCATCAATCACGTTTATATTATCTAACGTGGCAATATTTGAAGCTTCTATCGTAAAAGTCCTTGTTTTTTCGCAACCTTCAACGGTGGTAACAGTTACTGTATAATTACCAGGTTGGTTAACTTCAATACTATTGGTGTTCTCACCTGTTGACCAATTAAAATAATAGTTGTTGTTTATTGGATTAGTAGCACTTAATGTAATTGTTTCAGGGAAGAAATTAAGACAATAAAACACAGTTTCATCTTCATCTAAAATAGGTCTTTCATTTATAATTAAATCTACCTCGCTAATTCCATAACAATTGTTATTGTTTTCTGCACGAGCATAGATTGTTTGAAAATATGGAGTAGAATTTGTAAAAGATGTAGGTAAAATGTTGCTTTCTGTTAGAGCTTCGTTATATGTTGCATAAAAGTTTATCGTTACGTTTGTAGGTAAAGCAAGAGACATATCTGTGCTTATTTCGTTTAAATCAAAAGTGTTAATACCGTCTTCTGAGTCTAATTCATCACAGACTTCAATTTGATAATTATTTATTTGAGTTGTACTTACTTGAAGTGTTAATTCAGAAATATTTGCACACCCAAAACTATCTGAAGAAGCTACATAAACTATTTGAGGGTTAGTTAAATTGTTGTAAGATGCTGGGTTTGGTATTGGTGTTACTTCATTTATGGCATCATTAAGAGTATCATAAAAAATAACACTTAAGTCTGTATTACTATTTGTAATATCTTCTATAGCTTCTTCTAAATTAAAAATAGTGTAACCATCAGGAATCCCATCTTCATCACATTGCAATATAGTATGATCAAAAGTTTCTGGAACAGGGTTTACAATTAGAAAAAAACTATCAATTGTGTAGCAATCTGTATTGTTATTATTTTCTAGCCTTACAAAAATTTCTTCTTGCAAAGGTGTGTTGTTATAATAATTTAAATCCAGTGAGTTCAGTTTGTTTTCTGCATCATTAAAGTTGTTATGATAACTTATGCTAAAGACAGAAGGACTTTGTCCATTGTAAACTTGAGTGTTAAAGCTAGATAAATCAATAGCCGTTTGGCCGTTAGTATCATCTCCATCACTTAAATCATCACAAACTTGATAATCGGTCAAATTTGTTATTATCGGAGTTTGGTACACAGATATATCGAAAGATGAGGTAGCATAACAATTTGTATTACCGACATTTTCTACTCGAGCAATTATTGTTTCTTGAGGTAATGTGTTTTGGTAAATACCTGTTATTTGGTTTTGATCAGTATCTGCATCCAGCTGATTTTTAAAAAATCTAACTTGAAAAGTACTACTAGCCTGACCGTCTAAAATTTCTGGAATTAAAGGAGAAAAATTAAATAACCATAAGTTGTCATTATTATCATCACAAACTATAAGGTCATTTGGGGAAGTTGCTGTTGGAATTTCAAAATAAGTAACAATAGCTTGGCCTTCTTTTGAGTCGCAATCACCATTGTTTAAATCTATAAAAACCTCATAATTTCCAGCTTCACTTACTAACAACTCGTTGGGTATAGTTGGTGTGGCAATTGTAATTCCATCTTGAGTCCAAGTATATGTGGCATTAGGAATATCTTCTGCGACTAAAGTGTAGTCTTCTCCATCACATAAGGGTAAATCAACTGTGTTTGTGTCATCGGTTGGTATAATATCAATTTTTTCAGTAAAAAAAGAAGCTATAAAAGGCGGTAATCCTTGTCTAGAAAGTTGCCCGTTTAGGTCTACAGATTGATGCTGGTAATCTGCAGCTTGCCCTAAGTTGTTAGGGGAGTTAATAGTACTTAAAAATGGAGTTCCTTGCTCGTAGGTAGCACTTAATGATCTGTATATTTTTCCGTCAGGACCTAATTGTAAGGCGCTACGATACATAATTCTTTGATCTAAAATAACTTCAGATGCACTAATATTTGCAGCATTTAAATCATATTGAAGTAACGCCCCGTATTGTGCAGCTGCATTATAAAAATCGTCTTGAGGTGTTTCATAGTAAGTCGATACATACAATATCTCACTGCTAGGAGAAAACTCAACTCCATAAGACCTTTGAGGTTTACCAGATGGATTTATGTTAATATCTATAGATTGAGGATTAGAAGCTTGTCCTGTAGCAGTGTTAAAATCAAATAAGTATAAACCTTCTCCTACATTTGCACAAGCAATTTTTGATCCATCTGGAGAAACCTTTAAATATCCACGTCTTTCTTGTACAGAAATATTAAAAATTGAAACTACTGGAGTTGTATTAACACCAGTTGAATTTACCTCGTAGGCATATATAGTATTATTATTTTCTCCTCCAGTATTGGAAGCAAAAGTTATTACCCAAATATTCTCAGATTGACAGTCTTTTAAGACAGCACTCAATTTTTCAGAGGTGTTATTCAATAAGTTAATATTTTTGTTAGTAGTTACGTCTCCTAAACCACCATTAGCAGTCATATCTACTTCTGAAAAATGAAAACCCTCATCTGGAGATCCATTGTATTCTGTATCTACTGTAAAAATATAATATATATTTTGATCTTGCGGCTTGGGTATTATTATGGCTGATTGTGTACTAGAAGGGTTTCCTTTCAACCCAAAACCATTAGGCATTATTTGATGATTCTTATCATAGACATAAATGCCGTCAGTGTAGAATAATAAATCTCCATTTTGATCAGAAATGCTTGTACACCCTTCATCAGTAGAAAGTTGACCATCTAATAGCGCAGTTACTGTGTTTGTTGTAATATCAAAGTTAATACCTGCGTTGTCTCCAAAATACCAATTGGCAGCTTCATTTTGAGAATACGTAAATGAGGCTAACAATAAAAATGTTAGTAATAATATCTTTTTCATAACCTAGTTTAACCAGATTTGTAAAGATATTACAAAAATAAAAAAAGGAAAGCTATTTAATGTTAAATACTACAAATCTCGTTTTTGTAATAATTTGTACGAACCATAAATAAATAATGCTGTCCAACCTAAGACTATGACTATTTGGTACCAGTGTACTGAGTAATCAAAGTTGAAATCTTCACCAACTTGTTTAGCTAATTCTTTTGCTGCACCAAGTCTTGATCCTGGTTCTACTATTAAGTTAGACATACTTTCTAAAGGAAAAAATTGTGTGATTGTTCTCCAAGAATTTTCGGTTAAATCAATTTCCCATCTTAATAAACCATAGGCTATTTTTTCAATAATAAACCAAACAAATAGAAACCCTAAAGCAAATGCAGATCGTCTTATTAAAATACCTAAGAATAAACAGAACGAAAAGAAACCAACTAGCTTAACAAAAAATGCTAAAAGATATTCTGTGTCAGAAAACACATGATAAAGCTCGGTAATATCAGAAAAAGCAAATCCTAAAATCAACGTAATAATAAAAACAAAAAGTGTTGAGAATAATGCAAAAACAGAAACGGTTATAAACTTAGAAGCAATAAATTCTTTTTTACTTAAGCCATCTATTAAGTTTTGTTTTATGGTTTTATTGCTATACTCGTTTGCCATCATAGACACAATGACAATAGCCAAGAAAAATTTTAAGGATGCAGCTACATAAGTGTTAAAATGCCAGATGTATGGAAAATCAAAAATACCTTGTTCTGCTAGATGAAACTTTACAGGTCCAATATCGAATTTTATTGAAGCTATTAGTGCTATTGATGTTAATAAAATAAAGTATGCTAAAATAAGTACTTTACTTGATCGGTTATTCCAAAGTTTTATTAATTCTATATTTAAAAGTCGTAACATTTTTGTCGTTTTTTGATAGGTTGGTTGGTTTAAGATAATTGGTCTGTAAGTTGTAAAAATTGTTCTTCTAAACTTTCTTTACGTAAGACTAAATGAGAAAGCGTAATGCCTTTATCATGACATTCTTTATTAAATGCTGTTGCAGACATTGGCTGGTCTAAAAATGCAGTCACCAATTCGCCATTAATCTTAACATCTTTAATGTTAGTGTTAGCTTTTAAAAAGTTAATTAATGCATCTGTGTTTTCTGCTTTTAATTCAAAAAAGCCATTACTGGTAATCATTTGGTCAACAGGACCTTCATATAATTTTTCGCCTTTTCTTAAAACGACTACGTGTGTACAAACTTTTTCAACTTCATCTAATAAATGAGATGCTAATAATATAGTTGTTCCTTTGCTTGCAATTTCTTTAATTAAAGATCTAATTTGATGTATTCCTTGCGGATCCAAACCATTTGTAGGTTCGTCTAAAATTAAAATTTCTGGATCATTAAGTAATGCGCTTGCTATGGCAAGACGTTGTTTCATCCCTAAAGAAAACGTTTTAAACTTACTATGTTTTCTTTCAATAAGCCCAACAAGTTCTAGTTTTTCGTCAATTTTATCTTCGTTAATGTCTTTAATTTTACACACCAATTTAAGGTTTTTGTATGCAGACATGTAAGGGTAAAAGTTAGGTCGTTCTATAATAGCTCCAACTTTTTTTAAGGCTTCGTGCGTAGATAATTCGCCATTAAACCACTGAAAACTACCAGAAGTTTTGTTAACTACATTAAGTGTAATACCTAAAGTTGTAGATTTTCCGCTTCCGTTAGGACCTAAAATTCCGTAAACATTTCCTTTTTTGATAGTGAAAGAAAGGTTGTTAACAGCAGTTAAATACCCGTACTTTTTTGTAAGGTTAGAGATGGTTAAAATTGTGCTCAAAATATTTTTGGTTTTTGATTGATATAAATAAGACGAATATGATACGATTTTGTTACAATTTATAAATTTTGTTACTAAATTTGAGTAATTACCTCATTATGCAAGATTTAAAAATTTCTAAAAAGAAGCCGTCATATCCTGTAAATCAAAAATTACACGAATATCTAAATGAATATAACCGAAACTTAAAAATTTCGATTTTATATGAAGATTTGTTGCGTTTTCAAGGTTCTGTTACCGTTTATGATAAAGATGATAAAGATACACTTTGGATACGTGTGTATTATAGTGAATTTGACCGAGCAGAAATCGATTTAAACCTAAAAAAAGTATACACGCAGTTACATTCTGACGGAAATGAAAAAACCATTCCTTTTTTAAATGTAGATGCTGTAGACTACTGTACGTTTGGAAATAGTAAGCCTTTTAGAGTAAAAGTTAGAAATATTTTAAACGATAATTACACCTATTTTTACGTAAAAAAAGCAGATGCGTCAAGAATTTATGGTTTAGAATTAGAGCATATGCTATCGCCTTACAACCTAAATTTTTTGGTTTATAAAAACACCTTAATTGAAGAGCATATTGCAGGAATACCTGGTGATGAATTTATAGAAAATATGTTGGAGGATTGCTCTCCTTCAGAAAAATCTCAAATCGCCAAAGAGTTTGTAAAGTTTAACGAGCGTTGTATGATAAGGTTGTTAGGAGATATGCGTGCTTACAACTACGTTATTGTGCCAACGCACGATTTTGATCATGTGGTTTTTAAAATAAGAGCTATAGATTTTGATCAGCAATCTTATGAAGGTAAATTTAATGTGTACCGACCTCAATTTTTTAAAGAAAATAATAAGATGGTGGCTTTAGTATCTGAAAAACTTACAAAAGATTCTATTGATCAATATAAAATTGAAGAACGCTCTACCATTGCAAAACGTATGATTAGTTACCAAGATAGAATAGGAGAGTTGTTAGAATGTATGACTAACGATACTATTTCTATTGAAAAACATATCGAAATGCTTAAATCAAAAATCTATGATTATACAATGGATATTGAATTTAAGCGCAGCAAAAACATGGGCGAAATACTTAAAAACGCCTTAGATTTTGTAAAAAGAAATTATGAAGATGTGTATACTAAAGGTTATTAGTTCCAGTTTTCGTCAAAGTCTAAACTATCGTAATCATCGATGTCATAATCGTCATCAAATTCATTAAAATCGTCGTCATTTTCGGCTTCAAAAACTTTTTCTGGTGCTTCTGTTGGTACTTGACCTTGTACGTACATAAGGTTAGGGTAGTCTGTGCCTTGCGCTTCTTCTACAATTTCTGCTAATTCAACAAAAAACGTCCACATACTTAAAAAGTCGTAAACGTAAATAAGCTTAGTTTGCGCTTCGTGTACAATGTCAGAAATGCTGTTTTCATTCATTAATTTGACTTCGTTTAAACCATCACTCATGTCAAAAAGGCTAATTTCTTCACCTTGATTCCAATCGTCGTCACTAACATAAAAAGAAGCCATTTCTGTACCGTCAAAACCAAAAGATTGTGTAATGACGTTGTGTAGATCTTCCATGGTATCGCTTTCGCGAATTTCAAAATCTCTAAAGATATCTTCTTCTGTATCGTTGTCTAAAATAGCTCTAAAACGGTATATCATAACTAATGAAAATGAGGCTACAAAGATAAGGTTTTAATCCTTATTTGCTAAATCTATGCAAGGTAAATGTCATTGCTGTTAATAAGAAAAACGCACCTACTTGATGTGCAACACCTAACCAAACAGGAACTTGTAATAATAAGGTTAAAACACCTAAAATAAATTGTAAAAATATCAATCCCATTAAACTATTTAAAGCTAGTTTTTGATACTTGGTTTCTACAAATTTTTTGCCTTTAAAAAATACGATAACAATTAATGCAACTACTAAATAAGCTAAAGTACGATGTACAAACTGTACGCCGCTTTTACCTTCGGTTAGGTTTAATAAAAGCGAGTTTTGTTCTGTATAAACAGTTTCATGAATAAATTTACCTTCGCTCATCATTGGCCAATGGTTGTGTATCCAACCAGCGTCTAAACCAGCAACAAAAGCGCCATAAATAATCTGAATTAATAGTACAAATGTAGTGATGCGTAGCAAGTTTTTAAATGCAGAATCTGTTACTTTATTAAAAGGAAACATTAAGTCCAATGCAACCCAAAATGTCAAAGCAAAGGTGATAAACGCAGTTGTTAAATGTGCAGCCAACCTAAAATGGCTTACATCTGGTCGGTCTACCAAACCACTTTTTACCATGTACCAACCTAAAAACCCTTGAAAGGCTCCTAATAGCATTAGTCCAATTGCTTTTTTTATTGTTGGTTTGGTGAGTTGTTTTGTGATTAAAAAGTATAAAAACGGAAAGAAAAACACTAACCCAATTACACGACCAATAACACGATGGATCCACTCCCAAAAATAGATATCTTTAAAGTCTTCTAAAGTGAAATGGTTATTAAGTTTTTGATATTCTGGATATTGCTTGTAAAGGTTGAAGGCTTCTGTCCATTCGGCGTCATTCATTGGTGGAATTGTACCTGAAATTAATTTATAATTTGAAATTGATAATCCAGAATGGGTTAGACGAGTGATACCGCCAACTATAACCATTACAAAAATTAATACACAGCCTGTTAATAGCCAATAAATAACCTTTATGTTATCCTTTTTTTTCATTGTAATTCTTTTAAAAAACAAACACTATTTTCTACGCCAGCGTACTGACCAAAATTTGGAATGATATTGTAATTATTTTTTTTGTAAAAATGAACAGCTTCAACTTGTCTTAGCCCTGTTTCTAAAATGGTAGACTTGAAATGGTTTTCTATTGCCCAATTTTCAAGTTCTTTTAAAATTGCAGAAGCAACACCTTTACTTCTAGTTTCAGGAATTGTGAACATGCGTTTTATTTTAGCACTATTAGAATCAAAAGCTTTATAAGCACCGCATCCAACAGGCATATTGTTTAAGTAGGCTACTACGGTGTTTTTTAAAACATCAATGTTGTTAAATTGGTGGTAAAAATCATGCTCATCACCATCAATTACTTTTAAATAATGATCTAATTGTTTAACCAAATTTATAAAATCTGGATGCTCAGAATTTGTTCTTACAAGTGTTAACATCACTAAACAGGATTTAAACCTAAAGCTTTTCCTTTTTCAAGCATTAAACTGAAAGCAGCTTGATGCTCGTTTGGTATGTCGCCTTCTAAAATAGCTTCTTTTATTGCTTCTTTAATTAAACCAACTTCTCTTGAAGGTTTTATATTGAAAGTCTCCATGATTTCTTCTCCAGAAACAGGCGGTTGAAAGTTTCTTACGGAGTCTTTTTCTTCAACTTCAACTAACTTGTCTCTTACAATTTTAAAGTTGTTGTGATATTTTTTAAACTTTTTAGGGTTTTTTGTGGTGATGTCTGCTTCGCAAAGCGTCATTAAATCGTCTACGTAATCACCAGCATCAAATAGCAAACGTCTTACTGCAGAATCTGTTACAATGTCTTGAGCTAAAACGATTGGTCTAGAGCTCATAAAGACTAGTTTTTGGACGTATTTCATCTTATCATTTAAAGGCATTTTTAAGCGTTTAAATAA
>Ga0160419_100613_pt1 | contig 21015 bp, 30 predicted proteins | sample CelAP2metagpilot_2_FD_108196 | JGI IMG/M metagenome (GOLD analysis project Ga0160419, IMG submission 108196) | Phycosphere-associated microbial communities from Cellana algal ponds in Kailua-Kona, Hawaii, USA - Cellana AP2-4-25 metagenome pilot ... | reverse complement strand
GGGGGGGGGGGGGGGGGAGGGGGGAGGGGGCGGGAGGGGCATTGGCGATGCTGGTGGTGGATGGAGCAGGGGAAAGGGGAGAGATGGAGGGAGGGATGGCCCACGCATTGCTAGCAGCGCGTGTGGAAGCAATTGTGCGGGCTGCGGACAAGCAGCTCAAGAAATCGGACCCTACCTCCTCCTCGTCCTCCTCCTCGTCCATGATCAAAACCAAGTCGGCCGTCCTAGCGATGCTCCGCGCCCTCACCACCGTCCTTCACGGAGGCCTTGAGACCTCTTTGCGGACTATTATTAATGACATTAAACGCTGCCTCGCTGATAAAGCCCAAGGCCTCAAGCTTGACGCCCTCTCCCTCCTCCACACCGTCCTCGAAACGCACCCCCCCCGGGCCCTCCACCCCTACCTCCCTGAGGTCGTCCTACTTGTCACTGCCAGTGCCGACGACGAATGGTACAAGCTCATTGCCCAAGCCCTCCAAGTTCTGGGCGTGCTTATCGCCATTCTCCGGCCCTTCCCACAGGAGGGCGGGAAGGTGGAAGGTGTCGATCTAGACCTGGCTGCTTCCTACGTCCCGGCCTTGCACGAGGCGATTTTCCCCCGTTTGGATGCACATGACATAGACCAAGAGATTAAAGAGGGGGCTATCCTGGCGATGGGTAAGTTAGTCTCTCATTTGGGGGACCGACTTGCGGAAGGTCAGCTTGAGCAGATCCTCACCTTGTTAATGGAGAAACTTCAGAATGAGATCACCCGAACGCCTACCCTCAAGGCACTTGCGGCCATAGCTGTATCCCCCCTGCGAATCGATTTGTCGCCCATTCTGGAAGGAGCGGTGGAGGAGCTTGCCCTCTTCCTCCGTCAGCAATCCCGGCCCCTGAAGCTTGCGACGCTCGAAACGTTGATTGCCCTGGTCAAGAGCAATGCCTCCTCCATGACCACTCCCTTGTTCGAACTTATTCTCACCGAAGCCGCCTCCCTCATCTCCGATGCCGACCTTCACCTCTCCCATCTCGCTCTCCTCCTCACGGTACATGTTCTCCAAGCCTCCCCTCAATGCGCCGGGCTCATTGTCCAGCAACACTCCCTCCCTAAGGTCCTCCACCTGGCCGCTTCCCCCCTATTGCAAGGCTACGCCCTCCGCTCCCTCCTTTCCCTCCTCGACGAGCTGGTGTCCGTCCACGCGCAGGCCAAGGGCCTCGACCCCCCCTCCCTGATTGCCTCCTTCGAAAACATCGCCCTCCACTATCCTTCCTCGCACGGGCACGGCAGCCACGCCGGACACCAGCCCACCAACAGCATCAGCAGCATCAGCAGCAGCAGCGGCATCGGTACCCCCGCGGCCCCGAAACAGGTCATCCACAACTTAGCCAATTGCATGGCCCGCATCGCCGCCCATCCCTTCACCCCTCCCTCTGACCTCTCCTCATTCACCGCCCGCCTGGTGACCAACCTGCAATCCCCCCTCGACGTCCCCCGGCACCTCGCCCTCCTTGCCCTGGGCGAGCTGGGTGCACAACGGGACCTTTCCTCCTCGGTGGCGAATGTCCAATCAATCATTTTGGAATCCTTCGAGGTGGGAGGAAATGAGGAAATCAAAACAGCCGCGGCTTACGCCCTCGGGCACGTTACCGCGGGAAATCCGTCCGTTTACCTCCCCTCGGTGCTCGAGCGCTTGGCCATGCATCCCGTCTCTGAGGGAGCAGGAGGGGGAGGGGTGGGAGGGAAGAAGACCAAGGCCTCGGCAGCGACGGGGGCTAAGGCTGATAAAGCAGCAGTAGCTGAGGAGACGGGGAAGGAGGCGGAGGAGGGTCAGCCCAAGTACCTGCTCTTGCTTTCCCTCAAGGAGGTGATCTTGACGCACACCACGCGCGAGAAAGATTTCACGGCGCATGTCAGCGAGGTCCTGCCGTGCCTTCTCCAGCACACTACCTGCCCGGAGGAGGGGGTGAGGAACATGGTGGCGGAGTGTCTAGGTGCCTTAGCAAACCTCGATCCAAAAACGGTCTTTGCCGCGTTGGGAGAGCACGCGAAGGAGGGAGGGAAGGAGGGAGGGGAGGCGGATCAGCACACGCGATGGACCATCGTCACAGCCCTGAAATTCTCTTTAACTTCCCTCGGGCGAGCCACGGGGGGAAGTACCGGAGGGCGGGCAGCGGCCTATCTAGCTTCGGACGAAGAAGGCAAGGCTTTGCTCGAGGAAACTATGAGGCACGCGCTCAGCATCCAAGTGGATGAAAAGACAGGGACCACCAAGGACCTCGACGTCGTCCGTGCCACCTTGCTCCTGGTCAACGCCGCCGCCCATCACCAACCCCGGGTCCTCCTCCCCTTCCTCCAATCGCACGCGGTTCCCCTTCTCTTCAAATCCCTCGAACTCAAGCTCCTCCGAAAGGTCAATCTTGGCCCATTCACCCACACCGTGGACGATGGCCTCCCCCTCCGCAAGGCGGCCTTCGCCTGCGTCGACACCCTCCTGGATTCCCTCCCCTCCGTCCTCGAAATGACTTCCTTCATGCCCTACCTCGCCAAAGGCCTCGAGGACAAAGACGACGTCCAACTGGTAGCCCATCAGATCCTGGTCAAGGTGGCGCGCACGTCCCCTGCCTCCCTCCTGGCCTCCCTCGAGACCCTGCTGGTGCCATTGGAGGCCGTGGTGAACAAGCAAGTGAAGGACATGTCCGTGGGGACTGAGGTGGAACGAGCGCAGGACTTGACCCGGAGTGCCGTGCGGGCAATGGTGGCGGTGTCGAAGGTAAGAATACGAGGATGGAGTGAGAGGAAAGAGGGGAGCGAGGGAAGGGATTAAGAAAGATAATTCCTCTCTTGTCTGGTGTACTTGAAGCCGTGTATTTTGGTGTCGGCAACGACTCACCTCTTCTTTTACGCCATTCCTCCCTTTCTCACACAGGTGGACGGCGCCACGTCTCATCCCAAATTCATTCAGATGCAGGAGCGTGTTATGAGCAAGAGTCAGCTGAAGAATGTATGGGCCACTGCGGTGGAGGAGAGGAGCGGAACTGGCGCGCGGGGGATGGGGTTATAGAGGGATGGAGTGGTGAAGGGATGGAGGCAGGACCAGCGTGTCTACCGGTAGTTTTGTTTTGTCTCAGGGACAGAAAGGAGGAAGAGAAAGAGGGAAAGGGAGACGTATCCGGAGACAAATTGGAAGCAATAGCAGCGCCACCACCACCGTCACAACGCGGAGGGACAATGACCATCAGATCGGAAAATAGAATTGAGGACGAGCAGGAGGCTGAGAGGGAGACGGGCGGCCCTCACTGGTGGTCGTCATCATGAGTGCAAAAAAGGGCGCCGGTGGAAGATGAGTGGAGAGGAAAACCAGAAAGAGGGTGGGAAGAGACGCTACCCCTGCAGCTGCAAGATCACCCATAGCCACCACGCCGGGAAAAAATAGGACAACCATAGGAAGAATAACAAGAAGAAGAAAAGAAGCAATGATTATAGGATGGCATCTTGTCGCTCGCACAGCCTATGTCTCTGTCATCGCGTTTTCGAGTTGGGTTTGTGAAAGTTTGATAAAAGTTCCCTCTTTTTCTAGTATATATATATATATATATATCCGTCACCCATTCCTTTTTTTTTGTCTTCGTCGCACAATATAGTATATGATTGATTTAATCCACCATTACAACCAGGATCGTCGAAAGCATAAACCTGTGGTAGAGACCTGCACGCATGTCTGCCTTCTCTTACCCTGCCTCCTCCTCCTCCCCTTTTCAATCTCACTAGTACACAATTCCTCGACATCCTCCCATACGTACATCCTTCCCTCCCTCCCTTCCTCTCTTCCTTTCCCCCTCGGACATATAACCTCTATTCCGGTGAGTCCGCCTTGGTAACGTCGCAGCCGATGCCGACGCCCCTCAGCCCTTCACAGTAGCCCTCGGCAACCTCTTGGGTGTATTCTCCCACCACAGCAAAGCCTGAAGGGAGAAATGAGAGGGAGAAATGGAGGGAGGGAGGGAAGGATGGAGAAGATGGGGGGAGGGGAGCGAGGGCATGAAACTATGAACGAGTGCTTCTCATCCTAATGTCTTGGGAGTGAGAGTGAGGAGGCGTCGAGGAAGGGAGGGAGGGAAGACAGAAGGAGAGAGGTGGAATCACCTACCATTTTTATGCGCCGTCATCATCACGTCATAGGCCTGATCGTCACTCAACTGACACACAGTCGTCAGGGACCTCGCCACGTGGTGCCTGCTGTTCACTTCATCGTTGTAAAGGATCAACTCCCACCCTCCATCGAGCTGGGTTTCGCTTTCGGTTTGCTCCACCACGAGGATGACGGGGGAGGGGCCGAGGTCTGTCTGAGGCGTTATTTTTGGTTTGGCAGGTTGCACCACCGTGGACATGACAGGAGAGGAGGTGGAAGAGAAGAAACAGCGGGTGGAGGAGGAAGTGAGGGAGGTATAGGAGAAGGAAGAAGGGAGGAAAGGGAGGAGAAAGGCGTGGAGGGTGGGGAGGAGGAGGAGGGGGACTAGGAGCGGGAGGAGGGAGAGGGAGACGGGCCGTCCGCGAGGTTGCATGTGAGGAGGCTGTTGAGGAGGTTGCTGTCAGTGGTGCTGGTGCTGCTGCGGCTTCCTGTATGGAGGGTGAGTTTGGTCGAGAAAACGAGGCATAAGGGCATGTTTGATGTGTTCTTTTTCCTCTGTTCGCTCTTGACGGGATGTGCACACCCCCAGATGAGCGCACTCATTGTCATACAGCAACAGCAACAGCAGCAACAGCAACAGCAACAGCAGAGCTTTCACACTACAGTGCTCTGTCCAAAACTCAACGAAAACAACACGGCAGGAGGAAGGCAAAGTTTGCAGCTGCTGCTACTGCTGCTGCCTCTCTCGCTGTTCCTGCGATTCCTCCTGCCGCTGCTACCACCACCGCTGATCCTCCTCCTTCTGCTCTCTCGCCTGTCGCTGTGTAAGTGAAGAGACGTGTTGATGGTTGCGCGGGACAAAGTGAGAAATAGATAGCGAGAAGGGGAGAGGGGGAGAGAAAGGGGGAGAGAAGGAGGGAGAGAAGGAGATCGAGGATGCGCAGGTTTCATCAGAGAAGGAATTCATAATATTTTATTCTCACACACGTTGTATTCAGTGGATTGACAGATATAAATAGTTTTCGCATCACATGAAGCGCATGCCCTCGTTTTCGTCTACTTTTTTCTTTCTTTCTTTTCGCGCACGTACCTAAATGTGTATGTCTGGGTCCTGCTCCATGTTCCCTGTAACATTGCATTTATGGGCAGAAGTACCTTGCTAATCCCTTCTTCAATTCACCAAATAGTGAAGTCCTGTGTCGAAAGAGGGGCCCAAAAATATGGAATAATGAGTGAGTCATCCAGCCCTTTTCGATCGAAGAAACAAACGGACGTCCGTTCGCCTCTTGTCACTTCGCATATGTTGGCTGGAATACTATCGTATTGTGGGTGTTGTCAGATAGAAAGGCTCTGTAATTGGAAACATTAAGAACTTTTTCCTTTTCATAAGACCGTCGTGATTGGTAAAATACGAGCAATCATCATTCAACCCGCACTTTCTTGCTTGCTCTCTCTCACGCTCTTAGACAAAAGCACCTTATAATCAAATAGAAGAGGAACATCATACAACTCATGACGTACATGTTCGTAGAAGAAATACGCCATTTTTATGCCTTTTTGATGCCTGTGTGGGTGTGAAGGAGGGGAAAGCAAGAAGTTGGCGGGCGACCAACAAAGCGGAGGGAAAGAACAAAGGACGAGTATGATCGCATAGAGGAAGAGGTTTAGAAAATTTTGTGTCTCAGAAAATAACATAGTGATTCCGGTTAGCGTTTCTTCTTCAGAGGGCAAAGGTCGTAACCCAGGCCTCGGTAGAGGGAGCTTGTTTTCGATCATTGACGACGAGTTTTCTAGATGTATGCAGCGTTGGGAGGGTTCACAAAAACATGCACAAGTGGCTTTGCAGGACACTGGGTGGTGAAATAGGCAATACGTAACAGAATGTTTCCTTGTGCTTACCATTAATTGGCAAATGGACGTGCTTGACTCTGGAGACGGTGGTGAGGTTGCGGCAAATGCTTGCGTGCAGGATGTTGTTGGTAAGGTCCGGCCTCGTAAGCAGTAATCCGCCGCTAGCTGCGGCTTGCTGAAAACAATTGGCTGTACTTGGAGTAAATCAGTGGCGACGTAGGGTGCTGGGGCGCTTGGAGGGAGCAGGGCAGAGCGGGACACAATTTTAATCTTTGGCCTCCTGTCTCACTTCTCATCCGCAGTGCCGCGTGCCACAGGGACTTCGTGGTCGGACGAAATGTGCCCGGCACCACAGGCGACAATGAAGAGAGATGCCAAGAAAATGTTGCTGACCAACAGGCCGCACAACTACACGGAGGCGAAGGCAGACATCAGACATCAGGAGCGGCGAGAGCTTCGCATCCATTGAGAAGCCAAAAGCAAGCAGCAACTTGCGATGCTGACTGATGCTTCGTGAACCTTTGTTTTTCATTGGCCAACGCGTCACGACCACATACAACGCATAGCTACAGGAGAACAACCCCTGTCGAGCCGCCAGGACTAGTGGCTGTAGCTTGCCCTGAAGGATGCTGGCCCTCTCCTAGATCCTTTGGCTGTATATTTCACCTCCTTTGGAATGCTGCAACTTGAAGCGTTCCGGCGTGGTGTGGCCGCAGTCCCGCGTCTGCTACCCCTCGTTCTCCCATTGCTGTTGCTGCTGCCGTTGACGGATTCCTTTCTACAGCTGCCGTCGGCACCGCGGGGTTCACTTTCTCAGACAAGGTAGGCATGTGCGTCGTTTGGTTCGCCACGGCAGCATCGTCATCCCCTGGCCCATCCCACACAGGAAATCGCAGGCATGCACACATACACCAGTGGGCACAGGTGTTCCTGTCAGCTTAAATCTTTAGCTGCTCAATGTCCTTACCTTCCTCTCGACCCCACTACGTAGGCCACCACCCCCATTATTCTCCTCCAGACTCGCCTCGGCCTCAGCCCATAACCCTCAAGATGGTACGCCTTCTACCATTCTCCCTTCTGGCCTACAAGAGCTCCAACAAGCTTTAAGGTCTCTTCCCCCCGATGATGATAAGGTCAAAACCCTCTACCTCGTCTCTCTTGGGGACCGCTACGCCGCCACTGGCGCCCGCCCTCCCTCCCGCCCTTCTACTTATCCCCCTGCAGTAGGACGACGTGTCCCTGGCTGTGTGTCAGTCGTGCATATGAAAGTCACTCTTTCGGAAAATCTAAGCCAAGTGTGGGTAGATGGTACCTCAGACGCCCGTGTGTCTTATGGGCTCGTGGCCTTGGTCTCTCAAGGGTTAAGCGGTGCTTCGCCTGAAGAGGTATTAGAAATAGATCCCACAGCAGTAGCCACGGCGTTGGGATTGAAAGGGGGGATGATGCAAAAAGCCCCGGGGAGACAAAATGGTCTATCGAATATCATCAAGACAGTACAGGAAGAGGTGAAAGCGAGGATGAAGGAAGCTGCAGCTCCTGAGGGAATTTCTACCATCATTAATGCTTCCAACACAGCCCCCTCCACCATCACCGACCCTTCTCCCATCGCCACCTCGACTCCTCCCGCCCCCTCCCCCCTCCAGATACCCCTCCTCGCCCACTCCTTTGCCTCAGATGAAGTGGCCGTCCTCCTCTCCGGCGGTGTCGACTCATCAGTCGCCCTCCACCTCCTCCAACAACAAGGATACAAGCCCCGCGCGTTCTACCTAAAAATCTGGCTCGAAGACGAACTCGCCCACCTGAACCAATGTCCATGGGAGGAGGATTGGGGCTATGCATCTGCCGTCTGTAAACAAGCAGGAAATGTTCCCCTGGAGGCCATCCCCATGCAGAAGGAGTATTGGGCCCGGGTGGTCGCACACACCATCCAAGAAGCCAAAGAGGGAAGGACCCCTAACCCGGATATTCTCTGCAACTCGCTCGTTAAATTTGGGGTCTTCTATGAAGTGATGGGGAATAGATTCAATAAAGTAGCAACGGGCCATTATGCACGGGCAGTGCCCTCTGTGGGAGGAGGAGGAGGAGGCGGAGGAGGAGGGAGGGAGGGAGGGCCGATGCGCTTGATGCGGTCCCCGGACAGGATTAAAGATCAGACATATTTCTTGAGCCGACTGAACCAGGAGCAGTTGACGCGGGCGACTTTCCCGATCGGCGAGTACGAGAAACACGAGATTCGCGCCATGGCGGAAAAGTTGGACCTGCCGACCAAGAGCCGGAAAGACTCGCAGGGAATTTGCTTTTTGGGTAAGAAGGCGAGGGAGAGGGAGGCGGAGGGTGGTGAATAAGAGGGCTTGCAGGGCGAAGTTTGCCAACGCGCTTTTGCCTGTGTATTCACTTACAGTGCTTATTATATCTTGACCGTTTTCCTCCCTCTTTTCGTCACTCTTCCCTCCCTCCCTCAGGCAAACTCCGCTTCGACGACTTTCTGCGACACTACCTCGGTGAATCTCCCGGGGAGGTGGTTTGGTTGGAGGAAAATGTTGTGATAGGACGGCATAACGGACTGTGGTTCCACACGATTGGTCAGAGAAAAGGGATTGTCCCTGTGTTGGCGAACGCCTATCGCCCCCTCGGTCCTTGGTATGTGGCCGCAAAGGACCCGAGTCGCAATGTTTTGTTTGTGACGAATAGCCCCGAGTCGCTGTCGTTAATGGGCGAGGCGCAGGAGGGAAGGCTTGAAGGAAAGGAAGGGGAATGGAGTGACAAGGCTCGTCGGACGTTTCGAGTGGATTGCGTGACTTGGATAAGTGGGTCGCCGCCGCCGGCGCTGGGGCTCGGCCAGAGCATGGAGCTCGAAGTCCAGATCCGGCATGGGCCGAATTCCCATCCTCGGTCGCTTATTCGCGCCCTGACGGGCATGGGCGAAGAGGCGGTGAGTTGCTTGGAGGTAACATTGCCAAGTGAAGATAGTTTGGCACCTGGTCAGTACGCGGCATTCTATCGAGATGCGGAGGAGGGCGGAACTGAATGCTTGGGTGCCGGAGTGATTTCGGAGGAAACGTGGCGCGTGCCACAGGCGCCATACAGGTTGACTGTCCACAAAAAGTAACGTTATATTATGTATAAGGGAAAAAGAGGTGTCAATATTGTGTAAATAAGTGTGCAAGCTTTATGTTGCTCGGCGTCTTTAATTTTAATTGATCTAAATGTTTACCGCATTCGTATGTGCATTTGAAGTTATTGGACTTTCTCTCTCTCTGTGGCCCTAAAGCCGGGGACTGAAAGGGTACCATAGTTCCCCACTACCGCGTGCGATTTATAAATCTTGCGAATAAGAGGGCTTCCCTTATTGGAAAACGACGTCACAGCAAGCAGACTGAAAATTGAGAGGATGCACTCCAAACTTACAAAACTGTTTTTCTTTTTGTTTATTGCTAAGCATGGAATAATTTTGTCCTGTCGCGGCCCTATGCATCCAAATACACAGTTATTCTTTTTATAAAAGCCGACAAATAATTATCATTTCATTGTTCCTCTTTGAAAGTCTCTTCGTCTCTCGATCCTGGTTTGCTAGACCGGCCCAGAAAGGGTTCCGCCAGGCAACACTCCACTGATCTGGTGGTCCATATGTTGAGCCTCGCCAATCACAAAATCGACTTCAGCAGGAGCTAACTGCATATTGCTCTCCGGCAATCGCACTTTGACGGGCTCAGGCGTCACCTCAACCGAGCAGCGCGCTGGCCCCACGCTTCGCAGACCGCGATGCTGGTGCCCAAGGAAGTCGTGAAATGAGTTGTGCGGGCGGTGGACGAGAAAAACTGTGCCGATGAGGCCCACGGTGATAGCAATGAGCAGACGACGGGAGAGCGGCATGTTTTCACCTGAATTTCCTGGCCGTAAGCGTGCAAAGCGAGGTTGTCTGACTGCGTAATAGGTTTTCTGTTCAGAGGGGAGGGAGAGAGGTCGACAGTATGTATGAAACGAAGTGTGGTTATTCAAAGGCATAAAATCTGTGGAGCGACCGGAACCTCCAACTTCTTATTTCACCAGAACAACCGCGTACTTGACAACTCTCCATGCACTTTCCGCACTTGTTGTGCACACGAGCAAAAGAAAGTGCTTGGCAGGATGGGCCGATGGCGACCACACGAGAGACTCGTCGCCGACAAAACGGGAGAAGAAAATTGGAGTCGACTGCAACTGCTCTGGGAAGTGTTGCTCTTGGTCTGGGGCGGCATTTGTTGATGGCTTCATCACCCCCAAGAAGACCTCTGCGTTGATGGGCAGGTCGAGGCATGTCCAAGGAAAATTTCAAAGGAATGGCGGTGTCCTTAGGGGACGCGGGGCTTTGGGCGAGGAGGACCGCCCCTCTAGTCCGTTTGTTGCCTGTGGCAGCTTACAGTGATGTCGAAAAGAGCTACCAAACACTCAAAGCAAACACTGCACATGCACAGTGCATAGAAACAGGGCTTTTTAATCATCTGGTTGAAGCCGGTATTGCTTGCACTGTTGCCTTACTGGTGCTAGCTGCGTATCTCTCTATCGCTCCGCAAGTCACACATACACGATTTTTCCCGTCAATGTCCGACCCTTCATATACACAGCAAATATGACGTCGCCCGCCCCCGAGAAGAAATACACCATGGCCGTCAAGGCCTACAAGAATCCGGACTTTCTGAACTCGGGCCACGCTCGCTTCATCCGTGTCATGTGCGAGTACGAGGTACGTCTTGGTGTCGAGTGGGCCACCATGTGGGGCCTCTCTCTACCTGCTCTTCTTCACAAGCTTCATTCCCCATCTCTAGCTTAGTTCGCCCATTTGACGCTTTTTTGGTCATATTTTCTTCCCCTAGTGGACTCAGTCCTTTGTTCTGTCCTCTCCGCAAATCACACCCCTCAGGAAACGATGTACCGCCTTAAGGCCTACGGCGTGAAGAGCACCATCCTTTTCTTCGGCTCTGCCAGGGCGAAGAGTAAGGCGCAGTATGACAGTAGGATGGAAGAGTTAACGCAGGCGCTGGGGGAGGCAGTGACGGAGAAGGAGAGGGAGGATGCCGAAGGAGCGATGGCTGTGTTGCGGAAGACGGAGTGGTTGGTCGAGTATTTTGACAAGGTAAAGGAGGGGAGGAGGGAAGTAAGGAGAAATGAAGAGAGGAAAGAGATGAGATATGAGTGACTTTTGTGATTGAGACTTGCTACATGCACAATCATCGTGTGACTCTTTTCAAAATTTAAAAGCAAGCGTCTCACACAATTTCACTATCTCCATCCCTCCTTCCCCCCTTTCCTCGCTCCCTCCGCAGGTAACCGAGCTCTCCAAGCGCCTCACAGAGTGGTCGATGCACTCCGGGCACAAACTTGCGCAAGCCCGAACGTACACAGGCGTTACCCGCTATCACCTCAAGACTCGTGGCCCTGCCCCTCACCAGTCGTACTCCATCATCGACGAGGACGTGAAAGACCACCCGGAGCAATCGATATATATCACCACAGGCGGCGGGCCGGGATTCATGGAGGCGGCCAATAAGGGCGCGAACGAGGTGCCAGGAGCGTTGACGATTGGGTAAGCCCCCCTTCCCTCCCCCTTCCTCCCTCCTTCCCTCCCTGCAGAGCAATCGATGTAGGACTCCATAAGGGTCAGGCCTACTATAGTAGAGCTGAAGGTGGCGTGGCCCTGTCAACAAACACTTAAATGAGGTGCTCAGAGCCTTGACAAATGACCATTTTATCACGGACAATCGTGTGCACTTTCTCCCGTTGTCGTTACCTCCTCATTGTCTCTTTCCCCCCAACTTTTTTCAACGCTCTTTCAATCAGTCAACTAGTCGCCGAATAACGTTCTACACCCTCACCTCCCCGCCTCACCCTCCACCATCCCTCCCTCAGCATGGGTATCACACTCCCCTTTGAGGATGGACTTAATCCCTACGTATCGGAAGAGCTGGCCTTCGAATTCCATTACTTCTTTACACGGAAGTTCTGGATGGTCTATCACTGCCAGGTAAGCCCCTCCCTCCCTCCCTCCCTCCCTCCCTCCCTCCTTTCCTTTCTCCTCTCCTTACTCAGGCCCTAGGTGTATGGGTACACTCGACGAGATCTTTGAGGTGCTGATGCTGAAGTAGACAGACTACTCACCCCCCTCCCTCCCTCCCTCAGGCCTTGGTGGTAGCACCAGGGGGCATGGGCACACTCGACGAGCTCTTTGAGGTGCTAACGCTGAAGCAGACAGGCAAGGTGCAACCTGATATGCCAGTGGTGCTCTTCGGAAAGAAGTTTTGGAAAAACATTATTAATTGGGAGGCGATTTGTGAATATGGCGTTATCTCGCAGGTTTGTATTTGCTCGGCCGTAATCCCTCCCTCCCTCCCTCCCTCCCTTCCTTCCTTCCTTCCTTCCTTCCTTCCTTCCTTCCTTCCTTCCATCCATCCTTGCATCGCTCCTATCATTGTATCTAACGTCCCTGCCCGTCGTTACTTTTCAATGTAAATTAGATAACGTATGGATAGGTCCTTTCTCCTCTTTCGGTGGTTTGACTTTCATGGCTCATAAGACAAAACACCTCTCCCTCCCTCCCTCCCTCCCGCCCATCCCTTGTAGAAAGACGTGTCAGACCTCTTTTTTGCCGACACCGTAGATGAAGCCTACGAGTACCTCCTGTCCAAGCTCACCAAGGTAGGGAGGGAAGGAGAGAGGGGGGGTTGAGGAGGAGGGAAGGGAAAAGGCTGCTGGAGCGGAGGGAGGAAAATGGGACGCACGGATGTGTGTGTCAACTCACCTGCATCTCCCTCCCTCCCTCCCTCTTCCCCTTTCCCCAGGCCCCACCCAATGACATTTTTAAGGAGTTTGACGGGGACAACGCCCCGAACGATAACACGCAAAGCCGGGTTGCCTGAACGCAAGGGAGGGAAGGAAAGGGAGCGTGGGAGCGAGGGAGGGCTTGCGCGGCGAATGGAGCGCGAGAAAGCGAAAGAGGCAGTGACAGTGGAAGGGAATGATGGTTTATATTCATCGTCCTGGTCGCCTGGAGAGGGAGGGAAGAATGTAGGACATTGTTTTGGGTGCAATTGAGGGAGGGAGGGAGGGAAAGGTATAGATATAGAGTACTGCTTGATTTTGGTAGACAGCTTAAGAAAAGAGGAGGAGTCTGCGGGCGCGGTGATTTTAGATGGGTTGATAGTGAGGGAGAAAGAAGCAGGGGTGATGTCTTCTTGAAATTCGGTTAGTTGGTTGAAATGAGTAGGAAAGAAGCAAACAACTTAACTTACGCTTCTTCTTTTGAAGTCACACACTCTCCTTGAAGCCTCATCTTTTTTTGTTCTTAAACGCTAATCAAAATGCTCGATCTCAATCATCTTTACCTTTTTATTCGTCTTGTTGGTATTTTGGAAAAACGTCTATGTTGGGTGTTTTTTTTGGCAACCTCCCTGATTGTTTCACTCTTTCCCTTCAGCCTTTGACTTTTCTTTCTTTGCAGTAATGTCAGCCAGCATTCAATTAATTTTTACACATCAAATCAAAATTTTAGATACGGAAAAGTCGCACCGCAAAACAACAATTGATGAAATCACAAAGGGCAAGGGGGAGGTGAAAAGATGAGTGCAACGACAGACAAGATGAGAAAAGGCTATGCCTAGGATTTCTTAAGAGATGAATGGTCATGCATGGCACGTCCACATATAGTGGCGATTCTGACCGTAGGAGTAATTTCATGCAACAAACCACACAGGCAGCTCCCTTTAAGTCCACAAGAAAAGACACAGACTGTCCCATGCCACGGACAGAAGGCGCGAAAATTCGTGGCAATAATGGACGAGTTCCTCAACATGGAGGCTGCCCGTGTCGATGTTGTTGAAGCTGAGCAGTACGGCCACAACGACCGCCACATTGTCCCCAATCCACCTCTAAAAAGGTAGTACATGAGCCTGATAACTTGATTGACAATTTTTGGGACGTAGGGCAAGTATTGGTGGCGTTTGGAGTGCTTGGTCGCCTTGACACGACCCCCACTCCAGCCTCCCCCATCTCCCCTGTTCTTTTCCCATTTCCTTATACCCCATGTGATGCGGACGTGCCCGTGTCTATCAAACTCATTGAAAAGGTTTAGAGGAAACTCCATCATCTTCCTTTGACCCACACGCAGGCTGGAGCTTGGGGCTGGCAATGATCTTTAAATCAGGAGTCAATTGTGGAGCATGCAAGCAGCGGCAGCAGGCCGGCGGCCATACCGGGGCCGAGCTGCAGAAAAGGAGAAGGGAGATGACCTCAAAACCTACTACGAGCCATACCGAAGGTGTCACGACGTGTACTGAGACGTCCTATCGATCTTGTGGTAGTCGAGGGGGCGGGGGTGGCTTGAAAAAGCGGGTGCGGCTTGGCACGTGTCCCATGTGGGTTTAGTCGCTGCGCCTGCTGCCTGCGTCCTGGTCGCTTTTGCGCTGCCGTGCAGGGCCACTTTTCCTGCGAGTCCCGTAAACCTTAATGGTCGTGACAGCTTGCAACCTCAGGAGTTTACACTTATAGAGGCGGCGGTGTTACGAGCTGCTTCGTTGCGTCCTCTCAAAGTGGAAAACAGACCACGTGTCACATGCCCTTGCACTGCGGGACGGGCCGCTTTTTTAAGTTTTGGTTTGACCATGATGCCTCATACGTTCTTTTGCTATTTTGCACGCACACACTCTCACAGGCAACGGGCCCTATCGCGTGCTGAGGGAGCGTCTTCCCTCCCTCGCCCCCTCCCTCGCAGGCGGGGAGGCTTACAAGAAGGAGCACCAGCAGCAGTGGCAGTAGCACAACAGCGGTGTCATCACTATCAAAAAGCGACAAGAACAGCAGTGAACCATGTCTACTCTGCAAGAAGGAAAAAGTGGTCGAGGAAAGGGTGGAGGAGAAGGGGATGATGGAGGGCAGAACCAACAACAGCAACTGCAGCACCATGACGACGAGGAGCATAACGATGGGCTGTTTGATTATGGGGAGGGAGGGGGCGGGAGCGAGGAAGAGGAGGGGGACGATGACAGTGATGGGAGTGGAGGGAGCGAGGATGAAGGAGGGGAGAGTGGATACTTGTCGAACGCGCCGGAGGGCAATGCAGGCCAGAACCAGCATCAACTGTACCAATACTCACAGAATCATCAGCAGCAGCACCAGCAGTTGCCCATGTTGGAGAGAACATTGGTGATGGAAGGAGAGCGACGACGAAGCCGAAGGGAAAACAGAGGAAAGCACTCGATGAGGCAGGGCGGGGGGGAGGGAGGGTATCTGGTGGGAATGACGTCCAATAGTAGCTTGAGCAGTGGAGGAAGCGGGGCAGGTTCCGGTCGGGATCGCCAGTCGGGCGCGGTTAGGAAAAGTCGACACGGTAATAGCAGCAGCGCCAATGGTAGGGACCGCCATCACCTGGACTTTCTGGAGGACGAACAAGCTGAATATTATGGAGGAGGAGGAGGTGGGGGTGTCCGCGGAAATGGCATCGGTAGCAGCAGCGGCGGAGGCAAAAAAACCGGCAAATCCCGCCGAGAGCTCCCCAACGGGGCGGTTGCCACATTGAAAAGGTGGTTGTTGTCGCCGGATCATTTTTCGCACCCTTACCCTTCGACGCAGGACCAAGCGCAGCTCATGGCTGCGACGGGCATCGATAAAAAGCAGTTAAAAAACTGGTTCACCAACGCCCGGCGTCGGATTTGGAAACCCTTGATGAAAAAGCAAATGGAGGAGGGGCATGGAGGTGGTGAAATGGGTGGAAAGGAAGGCTTGCCGCCCAAGTCGAAAGGATCGCTGCATCAGGCGAAGAGGGGAGGAGGAGCAGGAGGAGGAGCAGGGCTACCGAGGCACCAACAGCAGCACCACCATCGTCCTCATGCCTTGTCCATCCCTCCGCTTCCTTCAGCAGAGGCTGTTGCTGCCGTTGCTGCCGTTGGTGGTGTTGGGGGCATCCACAACCACAACATGCTGGACAGCTACAGCAGCAGCCAGGGCGACCCGTCCTCCCCGCAGTCGTTTCCCTCCCCGTCTCATTCCCCCCACCAGCAGCAGCACCAAAAACACCCGACCCACTTACACGGTCTCCACTCCTCTTCCCCCACTGCTGCCGCCACCGCTGCTGTTGCTCGGCAACAGCAGCAGCAGCCCTCGTACGGCCAGCTTCACTATCAGGTGGCTGCTCGCCCGGGCAGTCCTACAGGAGGAGGAGGGGGAGTATATTACCCTCGTCACACCACCAACCTAAGCCACACCAGCGGCTACGGTAACAGTGGCGATGGCACTGTTTCTTCCCTCCCTCCTCACTTGCAGCACCAGCCGCAGTCGATGGGAGGGACAGGGGGAGGGAGGGACGGAGGGACATTGACGACGATGGGATCCCTTGGTACGTTGAGCGGCTTTGCGAGTGTGGAGGATTTTTTCAAAAACTTTCTCGGGGACAGCAACAGTCCGACGAATCAAGGAACAGGGAGGGAGGGAGGGAAGGAGGGAGGGCAGCATCCGTTGATGAAGACTTTCTCGTCGAGGAGTCTGAGCAATTTTCGGACGAGTGCCAGTCTGTCTGATTTCCCGAGGACTGACTCCTACGCGTTTTTGGAGGTCTTTTTTAATGATGATGGCTTGGATGGGCTAGCGGGAGGAGGGGGGGGAGGAAAGGAGGGAGTGAGGGAGGGTGGGAGGGGGGGCAAGGAGGAGAGTGTGGGGTTGTCGATGGATGACGATTTGCCCTTGACGAGCACGAGTGTGGGGAGTGGTGGTTGTGGCATGGTGGGAGATGGAGGAGGAGGAGGAGAAGGAGGAGGGTTGAAACGTGGGCTTTCTGCGTCCTCGAATCCGGAGCAAGAGCAGCAGGAGCAGGAGGAAGGGGTCGGCGATGGGAGTAATAAGAGGCTGGCGAGGGAGGGAGTAAATATCGGACAAAACGGTCCCTTTCCGGCTTTGGACCAGCAGCAGCAGCAGCAGCAACAGTACCTTGGGTATTCTCCTCAGAGTGGCAATGGTTCTCCTGTAGGAGGGATGGGGGGAGGAGGGGGTCCAACATACCATGCGTTTTTTAAGGTGGCGAGTGATGGGAACGTGGTGCCGGCAGGGGCAGTGGTGTCCTCGAGCTCTGCTCCCTATCATCATCCATCCGACTCTCCTTCCTTCACGGGTGCAACCACCACCACCACGGCCTCCTCCTCCTACGTGGCAAGTGGGGAGGGTTTCCTCCAATCCGCAGGAGTAGGAGCAGCAGGTGCAACAGCAGCAGCGGCAGAGGGGGGTCTGGGCACAGCTGGTTTGAAACGCTCCCCTACACTCCAAGAAGTAATGATTGAGCAATATCACCACCATCAGCAACAACACCAACAATCACACCCTGCCTCCCCCCGCCCTGCCTCCCCCCGCCCTTCCTCCCCCACCTCTGCCTCCTCCCTCCCTCCCGTGCACGTCTCCAGCTTCGCGCGCTGCCCCTTCTGTCCTTCCTTCAATGTCGACACGCAGTTGCGTCCTTGCGGACACCTCTTCCATGGCAATTGCCTCAAACCCTGGCTGCAAGCGGCCCATATCCCCCCCGGCTGCCCTGTCTGCCAAATTACCATCAACAGCTGCGTGCTGGCCATCCCCTGCATTTCCTCCTCCTCCTCCTCTTCTTCTTTCACCGGCACCTCTTCGTCGAACCCCACGGCCTCTGCCTCCTCGGGCTCCCTGGTCCAGCTGGTGACCGACGCTAGAGAAGCAGCAGCAATAGCAGCCGCGACAGCAGCTGCTACAGGAATGGAAGGGATGAAAGGGACGGGAGGGCGCGCCTCGCCCCGAGGAGGGGAGGGAAAGGAGGATAGATGGGTGGGAACCTCTACGGCACATCTTGTGACGCATTCGTAGCGGGAGAGGGGGGATAAAAACATTTCGAATGTTTCTTTGCACAGGTTAATTTTTTCAAATGCTTTTAATGATTATGATCTGTGTGCTGTGTGTTGAGATCGATCAAGTGATGCAGAGAAAGAGTGATTTTAAGAAAAGAAAGGTTTCAGAAAGACGGACAGGGAATACAAGCAACGAGGAAGATGGTGAACGCAGAGAGGGGTAATATGTGCGTGGAAAGAAAACAGAAGAAGAGCGTGTTAAGACAAGTTTAAGATGAGTAGAGGGATACTGGAGAGATATTTTAAAACCCATACTTAAACGTCCACACGCACAACTTAAAAGATATGTAAAGGGGGGGGGGAAAGACTCTGGGTAGGATTGAAATACAACAGAAGTACGTACGAGGAGGGAAGAGGGAACAGGCACAATAATAAGAAGCGTGTCGGGAAAGCGAAATGGTGGAGTGGGGGGGCAGAGGGAAGGGGAGGGAGGGGCGAAGTTTGGAGAGACTAAATAAGTGCTTGTAAATTTCCTTACATGTCTGCTTCTCCCATTTTCATTGTCATCGTCATCTCTTTTCCATGACGTATGACTGGAGTCGTGGATTTGGTATTCTGCTTTCGCAGCTACATTCATATAGGAGGAAGGGCCATCACATGAATATGACCCCAAATTGACAGACAGAGGAGAGGGCATTTAAATCCTTCCGTCCGACAAATAAGTAGGGAAAAGCACAGCGACCCATATGACTCAAAGAGTCAAGACGCCAAGAACAGTGAAGAAGGTTAAGGAAAAAGAGACGAACGAGCAACACAACACAGACGAGGCTAAGACAGGACCATCAGGAAATATGAAAGATATTAAGTGTGGGTCAGATAAATACTATTGAAAGGGGTTGCCAATGATGACGGGGGCTGTGGGGACTGAGGGAGGCCTCAACACACACAAACGGCACGAGGATGCACCCACAAAAGTTACGAACGAATGCAGGGATAAGCAAAACGAAATGGGGTGTGTAGATTACAATACAAATTGACGAGCGACCGCTTTCATTTCTTAGCGCAATAAATGAAAAAGAAATGGTAAAGAAAGACGAAACACACCAGGCAATATTGAGTCAGGAAGAGCCGGAAGATGAAAAACAATTGCTTTTGCTTTCGTTGTATAGCAATAGATGGGCCACTCTCGGTAAGAGGATGTTTTGGGCTTATCCCATGTTTATTTCCCTCCGATCCACCACTACATATTGTTGATACCACAGCTTCGCCCCTTACCTTTTCCCCCCTTCGTTGTGCGTTTACAAGTGGCAAGCGTATGTGAAACATACAGCCAAAGTCAGTACGACGTCGTCCGGTAAAGAAGATGAATTTTCCTGGCCTTTGGGTTTGCGGTCACGGAAGAGCGCATCTATGTATTGGCTGTCTGGGCTGCACTGTCTCAAGCGCTAGCATAAGTTCCGCAGCAATCGAAATTGGGACCCCACGCCAAGACAGCAGTCAAGTACCCGGCGGCAACCCGCTGCCGGGTGTCTTCGTTGAAGCGCGGCGAGGTAGAGGCTCTCGTGGTTGGAAACGGGAGAGAAAAATAACCGGGGTAATTATTTTTTTTGGATTTTACATTAAAAGTGCTAATCACACCGCGCTCACTCCTATATCCGCACCATGCACAACACGCACACGCATACAGAAGAAACAAAAGAGTATGCGCAAGGCCGCCTTGTCAAGCGCCGAGGCGGAGCGCGCCTCCTCCTTCTACGAATCCCGGCGCCCGACCGCCTCCACTATCAGCTCCAAGAATAAGGACAGCGACGACGACAATGAAGAGGAGTTTAAAAAGCTTGAGCCACAGCCGTCCGCCCAGGCAGATCCGGTGGTTTTGGAGCCTCTCCCCCTTCCGCCCCCGCCTCCTCCGGGTTCCATTCCCTCTCCCACTCTTGCGATCGGTGTCCTCCCAAGCAACCCACATCACGACCCACCCCCAACCCCCCTGTCACATTACCCTCCCCCTCCCCCTCCCCCACATATCCATCCCTCGCACCCTCACCACCATCCGCACCCGCACCACCACCAACATCACCACCATCACCACCACGGCCCCGACGATGATGGCCTGATGCCCCCCCTTCCCCCTTCCACCTTCCCCGGACTCCTCCCCTCTCCTCCCCCACCACATCATCTCGGTACGAGCCCATCCCATCCTCGTCCCCACCATCTCGGCCCCCATCCCAACGTGAAGAACATGCAAGGCCAAGGCCAAGGCGGCTGGAATTGGAACACCACTGCGCAGAGTGTTCTCCCCCCCGGCTCCGTTCCCATCAAATCCGGGAAATTCAGTAAAAGCGAATCACAGGCCATTCTCCTCTCCGTGCAATCATATTGTGCCGCGCATAACGTAACCGTCCATCGTCTATGCAGCGAGAACGCGCACCGAGGGGATCTCAAAGGAGCCTGGTTAGAAATCGCAAAGGTCCTGCCGAATCGAACAGTTCAAGCCGTCTATAGGCACGGCCTACGAAAATTACATTCGTTTAAGAGGGGTAAATGGAGCGAAGAGGAGGAGAGGAGGCTTATGGAACTGGTGGCGGTGAACGGGCCCAAGTGGGTGAAGTTTCAGGAAGAGTTGAATAGATCGGCAGATGCCTGTAGGGATAAGCATCGGGAGTTGTCGACGGGCGTGATGGGGAAGGCATGGAGAGGAGGGGAAGGAGGAGGGGGGGGGCTGAATCTGGAAGAGGAGGAAGGTCAAAAGCTGGAAGAGGAGAGTCTGGAGATGGAGGATGAGAGGGATGGTGGTGGTGGTGAAAGGGAGAAGAAGGAGGAGAAGAAAAAGAAGAGGAAGAGGGAGGAGGACCAAGGGACAAAGCCACCAGCGGAGGATAAAATCAGCGAAGATTCTTCATCCTCCTCCAGCTCCTCAGAGGGTGAGAAAGAGAAGGAGGATCAGGAAGAAGGAGGAGAAGGAGGTGGTGGCATACGAAAGAAGGAGGCTCGGAAGGAGAAGGAAAGGCACGAAAAGATGAAGAAGAAGAAGAAGAAGAAGAAGAAGAAGAAGAAAATGCAGAGTGAGGGGAAAAAGGGCAAGGAGGGTGAAATGGAAGAAAATGTGATAAAGCATCAAGGCGATCAGCGGGAGAAGAACGAGGAGGAGAAGCAAGAGGAGGGGGAGAGTGAGGGCAGGGTGGGGGAGGACGCGGCGAAAGGGAGAGCGTCGTTTAGGGGAAGGGGGT
>Ga0160419_100612_pt1:0-20000 | contig 21042 bp, 21 predicted proteins | sample CelAP2metagpilot_2_FD_108196 | JGI IMG/M metagenome (GOLD analysis project Ga0160419, IMG submission 108196) | Phycosphere-associated microbial communities from Cellana algal ponds in Kailua-Kona, Hawaii, USA - Cellana AP2-4-25 metagenome pilot ... | reverse complement strand
CTGGTGGTCCACTTCTAAGGGGCCTAGCGCCAAAGAGGACGAGGAGCACATTTCGAGCCGAGGTCCGCCGTCCCCGCCCTCCCCCTCCCCGCTGTCCATGGATAAGACTTGCATGCTACCATCGAGGCGTCTATCATCTACCGCATTTTCTCCAACGTCTCCAGCCGCTGCTGCCCGCGCGCTGTGGTCCAGGTGTTCCCCCGCCAAGCCCCCCTCATTGTCCTCTAGCCGCCGCCCGAACCATGCGACGTCAAAAATGTAAAACATTTTTGTTTGCACGTCCACGTAGACATAAGTGCTTTTGAACAAATGGATAACCCCGGATGGCAAGCCTTCTTGCCCTAGCTGTCCCCCCCGCCCTCCTCGTTCTACTCCGAGCTGCCGACCGTAGTGATGTGCGGCCGTGGCCTGAGCCCGCCGCCAGTGCGCCACAAGCGCTGTCCGTCCCAGTCGAGCGACAGTAACCAGACCATTGTTCCTTTGAATAGAGGTGTTGTGGAGGGTTGCGTATTGGGGAGGATGTTGAGGGTTTCGCAAGCCGAGACTGAACAAATTTGCTTCGTTGTAGGGAGGCATGCAGAAGGGTTGGGCGGGAAGCAGAGACAAGACACGCATCATACACCCGCACAACACCTAAAATTCCCAGCCCCGTGTCTAGCGAACGAACGGCAGGACACATTAACATGCGGGCGACAAAGAACGCCTGGATTTCTTCCAGATAAGCATAAGATCAACAACGTATACTCAGAAGGCCGCCTCAATTTTCTACGATGACGTTGTGCATGCCATGCCTCCTCTCTCTTCTATGCGTGCTTACCTTGCCTGTGCTGTCCAGTCCACGATTGTTTCGGCCCCTTTCCAGAGGCTACGCCAAAGGAAATGCATAATTTTGAAACCCGTCTAGTATGAGATCACGCCCGGCTTGAATTTCTTTGCTTCTACCTGCATGTAGTAGAGACGGCAAGGGGATCGCTGTGTGGATTCAAGTTGGCAATGGGCCTTGGCGGGCGTGCATGTTTGGCAAATGTACAAATCTTTGCGCCGCAGAAACAATTTAGACACACTTCCCATCTAATAGTAGGGTCAAATCAGCCGCTCCCTTGCTTCCTTTGCCTCGAGACTCGCCCGCGGCGTCCTCGGACATGCGGTCAGTCACGAAGGCGTGCGGCTGCTCTACGCGTCTGCTTGCTTGTCTGTGCTCACGCGACGATGCCGTGCGCAGAATCGAAGGACAGAGGTAGAAATGTCGGTTGGAAGGAGAGGAACGTGCTTTTAGTTCCTCGGAGGGGACTGGGTTCACCATTTAAAGAGATGTGTCTTACCACTTACACACCACGTCGTTTGTAAGGCTGAGTTGTCTCGAAGCAACGTAAATTAAAAGTAAGAAATAAGATTTACAAGAACGGTCGGAAAGGACGTAGCGTATCTTCGAACAAATAGCTGTGGATGTTGTATGGCATTGCTTTGGCTGCATTCACTCAACGGTCACCGCTTCCCCTCAACGTTTTATTTTTCGAAAACTGAAAATCGACTCCTCAGATCCCTTTTTGGAAGATGACACTGCTCAACCGCACTCTCGCCACCTTTTTGGCACGCGATCATGCCTGTTAATGATTCCTGTGTAATTTTATTTTTCACAATAACACCTTCATGCCCATTGGTCACCCGTGGTCCCTCCACATCGTCTTTCAGCCCCCCAAACAAACATTGACACCCGCCTAAGCATCATGGTGAACGTTCCCAAGGGTACCCCCATGCCTCTCAAACGATACGACATCCAACTTTTGTTCATTTTCATTTGTGCACCTGCAGAGCTACAAAGCAAAACAGACTGCCCAAAAATCCATTTTGGAAAGTTAAGCCACGTGATATTACACCATAAGAGTTTTGGCCTACTGGATCGGATTGGTACTGTCTGTTTGTAAAAGGTAGAGGGCGACAGGGCAATCATCTCTTGGCCTCCCGCATGGCAAAATGTGTACCGAGGGGGCCATCCACGACAGAATCCATGCCGTGCCGCCCCGTAGATCTCGCGTCCCTCCGCTCTCCTACCCATCCACCGCTGGCTTGGAGATACATTTTGTCCCAGGGATTACATACCTAGGGTTAGACATGGCTATGCTTTTTTTTCTTAACAATTCGTCGGTCGCTGGAATGATCATCACGGGGAATCAGGAAGGAACAGGACACTCTTCCATCCCAACCAGTCCGACTCTGAAAGAAGAGTTGGTGCCTTGGACTGGCTTGTGATGTCGTCGCCGTCGTGTGGGTACAGCGCACGCACCACTACCCGGAAGGGCTTGACACAGGCCACTGTCGTGTGCAATATATGTAAAGCTGCCTGTGTCGGGGTGTTGATGGGGAAGTTAAAGAAGAAAAATCAACCATGGCACATGCCCTCCTTCCGTACCCCATTCTGACCGGGCAACAACCAATCGCATAACACTTACAAAATCCGCCCGCCGATCATGCCGTACCACTGATCTGGATCATACCCTTGTTCTCAGTCATTGCAGGCCCACAGCGTAGCGACGTAGCCTCACCCAACAAGTCTTCACCCGGCGTCTGGGTTGGGGGACGAGAAGCCGCCACGCGCCCGTTGAGCGCCTAATTTTCCTTTCTCTTAACTATAGCAGTAACACAGTCCGATTCACATATTTTTAGCTTCATATGCTAGTATTCTCGTCTTTTCGCTAAAATAGAGGGAAGTAGCCATCCACTTCCTCAATAATTTCATGTGAGAAGCCGACATCAAGGTGACCGCTACCTCAAAAGAGGTGGATGCGGGGGTGGTACCCTTTTTCTCATTTTCTTTTTTGCTTGTTTTCAGGAAAGAAAAAACTTGCTGCGAACACCTCGTTTGACAATTTGAAGCCACAAGAAATCTGATTTTATTCAACGAATTTGTTATTCCTTTTCCCACCCTCAAACCTACATCCCACTGCTCCACTCCTCGAATGGCACCCACCTGGCCTTCCCCTCCCCCTCCTCCCCTTCTAGCTCCTCCATATCCACCAATCTCCTGGCATTCGCATACACAGAATCTAATCCTTCCAAGGCATTTTTGGCATCCTGCACGTCCTGATTAATTGCCTCCACCAATGCGGGGAAACTCTGAAATTTCCTCTCTGGTCTCTGAAAGCCCGCCAAAACCAACGTCATCTTCTCCCCGTAAAAATCTCTCTCAAACCTCCCTTCGATCAAATGTGCCTCTACAATCTTCTCCTTATTCTCTTTCCCTTCAAATGTAGGGCTATATCCAACATTGACGACGGCCTTGTACGTCTCTGCTCTCACACGGGCCCAGCCACAATAAACACCCGTGGGGAGGAGGTCTAAATAGGACTTAATGATGAATAGGGAAGAAGGGAGGTTGGCGGTTGGGATGCCCAGCTTCTTACTCCCTCGACCGTATCCTTGCGAGACAGGGCCTTGGAGGAGCAGGGCGCGGGGGAGGGCTTGGTGCGGGCGGTGGTGTAGGAGGGCGAGGTAGATCGAGGGGGTGGAGAGAAAGGAGGTGAGCTGGAGCGGGGTGAAGCGCAGGAGGTGCTAGTTTGCGGTGGGAGACAGGGAGGGTAAGAAAAAAGGAGAGAGGGATAAATATAGGATTGAATGAATGATGCGGATATTTGCATTGTTTCAAGTGCAAGTTTCCTTCCCTCTCCCTCCCTCCCTCCAACCCTTCCTCCCTTTCTCCCTCCCTCCCTTCATCCCGACCTTCCACTCCCCCTCATCCTTCGGCAGGCTCTTTAACACCACCGACGGCGATCTCCTCTTAAGCTCATCCACAAATGCAGCCCCCAAAGGGTGCGAGATCACCACCCTTCCCTCCCTCCCCATCACCCTCCCCACCTCCCTCAACGCCCTCTCTTGATCGTAAACATTTCCAAAACATGCATTAAAAAACACCGCATCAAACAGCTCTCCATTCGCCCCCCGTCCTTTCAGCCATGCCTCTGCAAAATCAAGAACGTCTCCTTCCCAGAATTCGGCGCGGGGAAACCTCTTGCGAGCTACGGCCAGCATGCCGCTGGACACGTCGACCCCCACCACCTGCCCTTCCTCCACCCCGCCCTCCTCCTTGAAATAAGGGAGGAGGACACCCGTCCCTGTTCCTATGTCCAAGACGCAGCTGGAAGGGGAGAGAGTTGCGGCGCGAACGATGGTGTGAAGGCGAGGCACGACATCAGCGGGTGTAGCTTCGCTGCCGGAGAAAAAGCTGAGGGAATGAGATGGGGGGAGGGAGAAAGTGACGGCTGAAGGGTGAGCCAGTGCGGTTGAAAAGACAAAAGAAAAGGATGATTCGCGGGTGTTTCGTCTCATCCATCGTCTCTTACCGTGCTGACTCGTCGAAGACACTGGCTTGTTTCTCGTTATGGGCCGCACGTTTTTCTTCCTCTGCGGCCACATCTCTTGAGGAGGAAAGGGAGGAGGAAAGGAGGGAGGAAGGACGTGTTTCGAAACTGTCATGCAGCCCATAGATCGTTTCCTTATGCCCGTCCAGGGATCCTGATAGGCGCCACCTATTCCCTCGTCCTCCAGGGGAAAGAGGACGGCAGGTACTATGTATTTGTGGGGAGGGAAGGAGGGAAAGGGAGGGGAAGGAGTGAGCAGGGTGCTATCAAAGTGGGACGAGCACGACAAGGAGACCAGCTGGGTTTGGCCGACCGGCCGCCCTTTTCTAATTCAAGGGTGGGTGGACGTTGATGCCCCTGTCATGCGGGGATCAGCGGGCAACGTGACAAGGACAGACTATGAAGGAGGTTGCAAGTATCTTATTTATCTGTACGTACCCTCGTCGCGGCTGTAAACAAGAAAACGCGAGTGGCGCCGAGTGAGAGGGTGGCCCTTTCCATGCGTGCACTGCAAGGAGCGGCGAGGACCTTCGGGTGAGTAGAACTGCAAGGGCGGCGGCCAGACTCAAGTAGGAAGTCAACCGTCGAGGAAGTGCAACTGGTGTCAAAGGGAGGTTTCTGAAATATAGACGGTCGCGGCCCCGTCGGCGGCTAGCTCTGCACCACAGGGAGGGCATAATTTCCGGCCTGTGTATTCGTGGGCGTCGTTGATGTGGTTGCGTGTGTGGGCCTACTTTGAGTGAGGAGAAGCAGAAGCACGCATGCTTACCGTTGTGACGGCCCGTCGTTTGCGTTTTAGTGCGCGGGGTGAAATACCTCCGTCATACCCGCAACTCGCTCTGAGTCCAACAGAGACTTCGTGTACACTTCCCTCTGTATCCTGCATAGATGGCAGTCGTCCAAAAGGACGTAGCGAAGGAGTGACTCGGGCGAAACATTTCAAGCAAAAGGAAGGCCCCCACCATGGTCATATCCCTATCCACTTCCCACACGCATCAAATGAGACCGTTAGAGGCCCATGGATGTGATGATAGTGCATTAAACAAGCGTCCGTCCTATTCCATATGAAAAATGATTTCCACGAGGCATGCGTTGTGACATACCTCTCGCACACTCCCTACCATCTCAATGTGCACAGGGAAGGAAATAAGAGGTACGGCCACCAGCGGGAGCAGCTACAGCAGCAGCACACACTGCGTGGGAGCCCAAGGCGCTCGCCCACCAAGCCATTTTGGCGTACCCACCAATTTCCTCCACACGGCACACGGAACGACACAACAAACGATAATACTTGATAAAGTATGAATCCGCACACCACCCGTTTTGCGTCTTTGCCCCCGCTTGGCACCCCCACCACGGCAACGACCGCAAGCACCCAAAATGACCCGACATCTAGTCCCACATGGCCAAATGTCTTCGCCTCCCGCCTCGCCTCCCCCACTTCCTCCGCCGCCCACTTTTCTTCGATCTTCCACACATCCTCCTCCTCCTCCTTTTCCTCCTCCTCATCCACCACGCAAGGACAACGTTTGGGGCGCTACCTCTTTCAGGGTATTCCCCAAAACTACCCTCTCCGCGCCAAAATCCGTATTAAACTCGACACATCTCGCTGGGGCATGGCCTGGGATACATTCCAAGCCCTCGCTAGCATTTTGTCGTGTATCTTATACGTCATGTCCACTTACCAGCATCTCTTTCCTGCCTGGGTGGATTGGTTTTTGACGGTGACGTTCACCAGTGAATTGGCCTTACGGTATTATGTATGCGAGGACAGATGGGCGCACACGTTTGAGTTCTTCACGATTATCGATTGGTTGACGGTTTTGCCCATGTACGTTCAATATTTGGTGTGGACGGCCGGGTCGACAATTGGTGGGGAGGCGGCGTTTTTCTTCGTGCGACTCGCGAGGACGATGAACATTATGCGAACATTTCGATTTGCGGCGCAGAGAAACATCAATAAGACGACTCGCCAGTATTTTATGCTGGGACTGACGGTCCTGAGCCTGGTATTTTTGAGTGCCGGCATCGTGCAGATAGTGGAGGAGAATATGACGTTTGGACTGGCGGTCTACTTTATGATTGTGACGATGAGCACTGTGGGCTATGGAGACATCCACCCTAAGAGGTACGTGGGGTCGTCTCATCCCTCCCTCCCTCCCTCCCTCCCTCCCTCCCATCCTATCATCCAAAGACCTCGGGAAGCAGCTGGGGTAAGCTTTCAATGATGTTGGACGCTCAAAATCTCGTCCTTCGGGAGATATCGAAGTTCCTCACAATTTTCACTCACCATCCCTCCCTCTCTTCCTTCTTCCCTCCCGCAGTCCCCAAGGGCGCCTGGTGGTGTCCCTCATCATCATCACATGCTGGATCCTCGTTCCGTTGGAGATATCCAAACTTTTTTTCTATCTCTCCTCGCGATCCAAGTACCGGACGTCGGTACCGCGGCACCGTCAGGCCCGTCATCAGCAGAAGCACGTACTGGTGCTCGGTAAGCTCTATGCTGTTTAAATCTGCTGATTTTGTTTGTTATTATTTATGTTACTTCCCTAAAAAAAAATCACGTTATACATTTATTTATGTGTGTTTGTGTTTATTTGCTCATATACACCCCAAAAACTCACGCATATGTAAAATATGTACATGGACACTTACCGCAGGCGAAGTCGACGACGTTTCTCGCCTTCAAAATGTCGTTTCGGAGTTTTACCATCCGCAACGGCCAGCCACTCAACGTCGTATTCGTCTTGTCATCGTAGGCCCGGATGAGCCCACCCGCGAGCTGAAAGGTAATGTAAAAAATTCCCTCCCTCTTTCCCCCGCTTTTCCCCTCCCTCCCTCTTTCTTTTCTTATCGTCTCAAGGAGTGTGACTTGATTTAACCCCTCATTCCCTCCCTCCCCCTCCTCGCCCGTAGAGCTGATGCTCAACCCTATCTTGGAAGGCCGGGTGAGTTACATCAAGGCGTCCGTTATGAAAGGAAACGACTTGGAGAGACTAGCCGTTGAGGAGGCGCGGGCTGCCTTCATCCTCTCCGATTGGCAGAGCGGACAAGCCCAAGCAGAAGACAGCCGGGCCATCATTCGGACTCTCATGCTCAACAATTACTCTCCCCGCTGCCCCGTCTATGTGCAGCTCTCCGAACCGCATGCCACCTTCCAATTGTCCTTGTCTCCAGGTATGTGTCGTCCCTCCCCCCCCCCCCCACCCTCCCGTCCCTCACTTACACTCAATAATTACACCACGACGAATACTTGCTCGCTTTATCTATCTCACACATACACATAAACAGAAAACCACGTGCTGTGTTCGGATTCTCTCAAGATGACGATCCTCGGCCTTTCTGTCGTGCATCCGGGTGCCAGCACCCTCCTCATCAACCTCCTCACATCCACCACTGCCCCCACCTCCCATCTCCGCCACCTCCGGGAGGTTGCCTCGAAGGAGGGTGGGAAGGAGGGGAGGGAGACAGAGGAAGATGGGTGGTTACCTATGTACTTGGAGGGATCAAGCTATAAATTTCATGTCAGGGAGATGCCCAAGGGAGTGAACGCGCTCTCGTTCTCAGAAGCAGCAATACTCATCTACCAGCAGACCTCAGGAAGGGTGTTGTTGATTGGGGTGGAGGAGGAGGAAGGGAGGAAGGAGGGAGGGAGGGTGGGGGGAGGAAAAAAGAAGAGCAAGTTGCTGTGCAATCCGGGACCGACGTATGTCCTGCGGGTGGAGGAGCGGGAAGAGGAGGTAGGGAAGGAGGAAGGGGTAGGGGTAGGAGGAGGAACGATGTCAGCGATGACGCATGGGAGTGGACGAGGGGGGAAGGGAGGGAAGGAGGGAGGGAAAGAGACCGGGGTGTTGCAAGGGATCTTTTTGGCGGCGAACGCGGAAGAGTTGGAGAGATTGCATTGGTTGACGCCCAAGAGTAGTGGCAGTACTTGCAGTAGTAGCAGGGGTAGCAGTGATGTGAGTGCAGTCGCGCGGCTGGCACGAGCGTCGTCCCAGCTGTTGGGGCTGGAGGGTAGGGGGGAGGGAGGGAGGGAAGGAGGGAGGAGGGACGAGATACCGGTGGCCAAGAATAAGACTTTGAGGGTGCGTCCTGACGTGATCGGATTGAGAGGGGAAGTAAAGGGGGAGGAAGAGGGGCGGCATCCGTCGGCCATGGGGGATTTGGAGCAGGAAAAGGAGCAGCAGCAACAGCAACAGCAGCAGCATGCAGATTTGATTCGTTCCTCCACGTCCCCCTCGTCTTCTCCGCCCTCCCCTCCCTCCCCTCCCTTTCCTTCCTCCTCCTCCTCTCCGTCTTCATTCGTGTCCTTGCCGTCCTTCATTCCCCTCCTAGGTCGACCCGCAGAGTCCGCCCCCCCCCCCTCCTCAATCCCTCCCTCCTCCTCCCTATTCTCCCCCCCATCCTCCCCGCCACGTCATCCTCCCTCTTCGACTACTCCCCTTCTCGGCATTGAAATGCCACAGCAGCAGCAGCAGCAGCGGCAGCAGCAACAGCGGCAGCAGCAACTTCATCAGTCCCCGCTTCCCCGCCTCCCACCCTCGCCTACCTACTCCTTCTCTTTCAGCGACCCCGGTCACCGACAGTGCTCCCATCTCCCGTCCTCCCTTCCTTCCTTATTTTCTTCTATGGGGTATTATCTTGCCAGCCTCGCAGCGCAGCATGAGTGTCTTTCCATCTGCCCAGGAGGGAATGAGGGGGGAAGAGAGGGAATGGGAGTACGAAGGGAGTCGCTGTCGACCCTACGGCAGATGGAGGGGCATATGATTGTGGTCTGCCACCTGGCTAATCTCCCGTGTCTAGAGTACTTTTTGGCGCCGCTCAGGCAGGAAGGGAGGGAGGGAGGGGAGGTCGACCAACCAGTGGTTATCGTTGTCTCGCTCGCGGGTGAGGAGGGCAGTGGGAGGGAGGGGGGGAAGGAGGGCAATGTCGTCACCGCTCTTAACGGCAAGCGGAATCGGCCGAACACTACACCCGGCGGGGGGGGCGGGCGACGTCGGCAGCGGGGGGTAAAGAAGGTCATAGAAAGTCTGCGGCGTTTCGGACCCCTCCACTTGATGGAAGGGGACGCCACGACGGACGTGTGCCTGCAACTCGCAGGCTTGGGACGTGCGCAGTCGTGTGTGATGATGGCAGATAAGGGGAACAGGATGATTGATGGGCATCTGGTGGACAACTCGTCGTTAAGGCGTTTTTTGAGTGTACAGAAGTTCATGTTTGAAGCTGTGGGGAAGCAGAACGTCCGAGCCGACTTCAGATTTGTCTGCGAGGTTCAGAATTCCTCGACTCTCAAGATCATGAGCAGGTAGGTCTTGTCGATCCTTCCCCCTCCCTCCTTTCTTGCCTTAGGTTCGAAGGTTTATTGGTGGCTCTTCCCCCTCCCCCTCCTCGAGCTATTTTTTAATTCCATACGTCCCATTTGGTCCCTTTAACCTCCTACCTGCTTGTCCAACCCCCTTCTTATAGGTACCAAGAGAAAATCAAGACAGCTTCCCGCGACGTCCTACTTCACTCCCTCCGAGAACTCTCCTTCCACCCCTCCCTCCCTCCCTCCCTCCCTCCCTCGTTCCAACTCCGCCTCCGGGCCGCCACCGTGGCTCCCACCGCTGGGCGTGTCACAAGTGCAGTATCAACAGCATCAGCAACAGCTTCAGTGGGAAGGTTGCCGGAGAAACCTGTCTCTTCATTCCTTGCGGGCGACGAGCTCGAAAGCCATCGGCCCGAGGTCTCAAATGGCGTTCATTTTGGGGTGAAAGAAGTCTACCTCTGTCCTTTTTTTGCGAGTGGAAAAGGCTTTCTCACGCACATCTTCGACACGTTGCAGGTACAATTTTATTATGCGCCGGTCGTGACGAGGTTTGTGCAGCTGCTTGTCGGTCACGTGCTTGACGTGGAGCACCCCGACGGGCCTTGGGGGGGGAGGGGGCCCAGTGGAGGGAGGGAGGGAGGAAGGACAGGAGGAGGAGGAAGAGGAGGAGGAGGAGGAGGAGGAGGAGGGCAGTTGAGGAGGATTGGGGTGCCAAGGGCGTTTTTGACAGAGGTGAGAGAGAGGGAGAAGGCGAAGGAGAATTGGGCCATAGGTGCTGACGACCAGAGCAACCCGCGCGTGGACGAGAGGGATATGGGCCGCAGCAGCAGCAGAGTCAACAGCAGTTGCAGCCTCGACGATGAAGAGGAAGAAGATGAAGAGGCGGGGGAGGAGGAGGACGACGTGGGCAAACCGACGTTTGGGGTCTTTGTCCGTTACATGCTGCGTACCCGCGGTCTCCTCCCGATTGCGCTCCATAGATACTGTCCCTCCAGCCTCCAGCATTACGTTGTCACCATGCCTAGAGCCAGTTTATGCCTACATCCCATGGACTACGCCTATGTCCTCACGCCGGCGGGACCCCTCACACCGCAGCAGGAAAAGGCCACAGCAGCAGCTGAAGCGGCGGCTGAAACGGCGGCAGCTTGACATTAGAATAAGAGGTGGGGAGAACACGACGAAAGTCATCACTAGAATTGAGAGTGCCGTCGCCGTTCAGATGGAACTGAAAAATACATGCTACAAGGGTTTATTTTAGACCACGCTATTGCAAGTAATCATAGATTTTAGAGACATTCCAAAAAGGCAAAGTTAAACCAAAGGGCACGTCTTTCTTTCTTCATATTCTTACAACGTAACGGTATCACGTGCCTCCTCTAGCTTCCTCCCTCCACCACGGGCCAAAAATGAAAACGCACGCTGCACCTCCTCCATGCGCTGCCTTCTCTCATCCTTTCCCTCCCTTTTCTCTTTCTCCAGTCTTCCCAGTAATGCACTCATCGCCTCCCGCTGAGACTTGCTCAGCAGCGCAAGGGTGATCTGGATCCTATCAATCTTAGTCAGAACGTGCAATACCTCCAAGACATCCGTGATTAAATCAACACCTGTTTTCTCTTCCCTTCCTTCATGACCATCGTATTCCTCCATTTTCCGACTTCCACCCCCACTGCCTTCCTCTTCTTGCAATGCCTCCCACAGCACTACGACCACATCACCAAACACATCAGCATTCATCTCTCTTTTCTCCTTCCCCATGACATAGCACCGGTTCAGAGATGACGCTCCACCAGCAGAAAGAAGTGATAATTTTTCGTGGTTTGTCTTGCCGGCTTTGGCCAGCTGCTGCCATTCACGCTCAAAGGTCAGGGGGGTAGTAGCGGTAGCGGATGAGGATGAGGGGATTGAAGAGGAGGAGTTTTGATTTCCATGCATTGTCGTCGCCGCATTCTTTCTGTCATATTCATCTTGCAGCTCATATAGAGCATTACTCTCCCTTCCGTTCCTTTCATTTCTTTTTACGTTGATCATCCCAGCCGCCCTACTGCTCGTCGTAGTCCATACTTGCGTGCGCTGGGCAACATTCTGAATGTCCTTGCGGGTAAGCGGTCTAAGGTGGGCACAAGCCACCAAATTCTTGAATTCCTCATAGCTTCCAACCGTGCGCACGGCGCGTTTTTTTACGACGTCCACGCGTGTGAGTCGCTGGTCTTCGTCCAGGGCTTGGTGCTTGTGAGGGGAAGGGGAGGAAAGGAGGATTCGGGGAAAATGAGCCTGAAAAACAAAGCGACATAACTTTGGGAGGGGATCTGGAACCTAAATACACTACTGCCAAGCCAAGCTACCTGTGTATTGTTCAATGCGTGGCTCAAATGACTGAACGTATGGACAAAGGGGTGAAAAGTGAAAATGGGCCTGGGGGCGTAGGGTTGGGAAAAGGCATGATTAAAAGCACGTACTAATTCCTGCTGGAGCTTCCGCATGTTCAGCTCCCCACCACCATCAATCAACAATGAAGCTGCTTTGGCATTCATAGGTCCTGTAGAGGTGATTTTAAAGGGGAAGGGCGTAAAAGAGTGTTGCATTTTTCGCCGCCGCCTCCAGTCGCCAAGCCAATGCTTCGGTTGTGATGGTGTCAACGATCCTTCGCTTCACGACCATTCCCTCTCACCCTTTGATCCCATAATTACTACCCGCACGACTCCCTCTGCCACGGGGGGCTGCATCACGATTTAGGCGAGGAAATGGACACCGAAACCCTCGCCCGTCTTGGACAAGGCATTATCTTTTTCACTCAATCATAATTATCCGGCCTCGTCTCACTTCATTCACCATACGGCATAATTTTTCAACCCTCCGGGCAGCCCCTAGGATGAACGACAGCCCACCCCCTGGTGGAGGTAGAGGAGACGGTCGAGGTGCTGGACGGGGTCGTGGCGGCGGCCCTGTGGGTGAGCCACTGTTTGCTCCCGACAATGACGACTCCAACAGCCTCCCCTCCGGCCCTCCTCCCTCAAGCAATGGCGGTCGAGGCCGAGGCCGTGGCAATGGCCTACCGTCCTCTTCTCACGACAACGACGACGCCGAAAGTGGCCGCAGTGGCGGCGGAGGAAGAGGGCGGGGTCGAGGAGGAGGAGGAGGAGGAGGCGGCCGAGGTGGAGGGCGTGGAGACAAGGACATTGACTTTGCACGTGGCCCGCCAGGATTGTTTTCGACGGCCGATTGGACCTGCCCTTCGTGTGGTAATACCAACTGGGCCCGTCGTGAGATATGCAACATGTGCGGTGGGAAGAAGCCGACCCTGGCAGGCGCGGGCGAGGCGAGGGAGGGGTTAGGGGGAGGGTTTAATGAACGACAGGAGAGGGGAGCAGCGACCTTGGGAGTGGAAATTGGGGATGATGGTTTTGATGATTTTGGAAGGAAGAAACAGAAGGAGAAGGTGGATAGGAAGGCAAAGGAGGTGGCAGCATTGGCACGGTTGAAGGCGACGTTTGGGTGCGTAGAGGGAGGGAAGGAGGAAGGGAGGGAGGGAGGGAAGGAGGGAGGGTGGACTGCCCGAGTGGGTTACGGATGGAAGTGAGAGAGGAAGAGAATGAGAGAGAGAGGTGTTAGAGCCTATGACATACTCGTTTTCCTAATAATAGTAACGTTTGTTGCTTCTTTCTACCGCCTTTCACCTCACAGAACGGAATCCCTTAGCATCGTGCAGCCCAAACTGGCGACCTCCTCCTCCTCCGCGACCTCCGCTTTGTTTCCTGCCTCCTCCTTCTCCTCCTCCTCCTCCTCGACGGGCCGGAGTGACAGCAGAGGCAGAGATGGAAGAAGGGAAAGAGGGCGATTTGATGACGCAGAGGAGGAGAGAGGTCGTCCTGCTGGTGGTGGTAACAATGGTGATGGTTTCTATCGGCGGAAAGAGGTATACAAGGGGGGCAGGCGGCGAGATAGTCGCAGTCGAAGCCGGGAGAGAGAGCGGGGAGGAGAACGGGAGGGAGGAAGTGGGGGAAAAGGAGAGAGGGGAAGGTCTCGAGATCGATCGCGTGAAAGAGATTATCGAGGAGAGAGGGGAAGGTCTCGAGATCGATCACGTGAAAGAGATGATCGAGGGGGAGGGAAGTATGGTGGGGGAGGAGGAGGGAGGAGGCGGAGCAGGAGCGGGAGCAGGAGCAGGAGCAGGGAAAGGTATAGCCGGAGTTAAAGAGGAATCAATGATGAGGGCGTTGATTGAGCTTTGAAGTGAAGTAAAACCCAACAGTTCTGACAGTTCTAACATCGGATGAGGTTAGTTTATGGCTGCTGTGCGTCCATTCTTCCTATTTCTCAGCTCTTTTCGTCTTCTCTCCCGAACCCCTCATTCTCCCTCCCCTAATCATCATACGAACGATGCCGACACGCCACACACCCTGGCGCCGTCGCACTTGTCTCTCCGCAGCAATCCCAGAATCTGGCCAGTCCTCGATCCTTCCCTCCACTCCTCGTTCCACAAAATTTACTTTTCTCATTTCCCAAGTATGCACTGGGATGGTACCTGCAGGCAGAGGGATGGTTAAGGGAGGGGAGGAAGGGCTGAAGGCAGATACGGCAGGTGCGGGAAGTTTCAGAGGGAGAGATGGAGGAGGTGGGAGATAAAGATGGTAAAAAGGAGGAGGAGGAGGAGGAGGAGGAAGAGGAGGAAGAGGAGGAAGAGGAGGAGAGTGTGGTAGCGGTGCTTGTAGGTGGCAGGGAAAGAAGGGGGCTGGTGGGGGAAGATGGGAGGAAGGCAGCGGCGCCAGCAATAGGCACGACGAGGAAGGGAAGGAAGCCCAGCAGAAAATGGGAAAGCAACGAGCGTGCTCGTGGCATCTCTGGCCCCAGGGTGTTGTGTTGGAGAAATGGAGGAGGGAAGGGGGGACGGCAATAACTGATAGGTTGTCAATGGTATCTTGGTCGCATCGGCCCCTCAACAAGTATAGGCGCGCACTTAAGCTTGGTTTCCCTTGTCTGGTTCTACTGGCGGTGCCGGATGAGGAAAGTGTATCACACGTCGTGATACAATGTAATCAAGCCAGCTTCATCTACAAACGGCAAGTTTTCCGTTGCCACTTTCTTCTTTCCTAATACCGTGTACCGCCTTTTGAGGACATCCTCGCGACAAATCCGATTACATAAAAGCTATTCGCCATTAAAATAGGAAGACATGATGTTTGGGCCTTTCTCGAATGGGCATGTATCAAAGAGATACAGAATTAAATTGCGTCAAGTCTAAATGGGCAATCTCCCCATCCCAAGAGACGCACATGATACCCAAGCAAAAGAAGCGAATAATGCGCATGGCACGCACATAATTTTTGGATCAAGAAAGACTATAAATATATTTTAATCCATCCCAATATTTTTCATAAATGTCCCCCGATTTCATGCATTAAACTTTTTTGTTTTGTCAATGTAGTGTCTTCATCTTTCTGTCTCCCATGTTCCTCGGTTCTCGGTACTTTTTCTTGTGTGGTTTTTGTCCCATTCCCTTTTTCATTCCTTCCATCTTCCCTCACATTATTGAACTTAATTCGGTCCTTTTCGTGGAATATTTTGGCGCCTTCATTTGCTGCACTCTTCGGCCTTACCCCCTCATGATAATTCGCACATCAAGAAGAGCTTCTCGTGCTCGCCCCGCCACCTCCGCATCATCCTGTTGTTAACTCTCTATATTTCTCACACGCACACTAAGACTCCTCCATTGAACTACTTTCACACATATTTACACTCGCTCCCTTAATTACGCCAGGCTTAGCACCACACATCCATTAATAAATGCTGTGGTCCGTTCCTTCTTCTTCCTTCCCTCGTGGACGCCATTTTATCACCCTTCATCCCTTCTTGCTTCGGGAAGCGACCATATGGAATGGCGGCTGGGCGTTGAGGGCGGCACAAGGAGGAAGGCGGTCGTGGAAGTGCAGCTATCGAAGGAGGCAGAGGGTGGGGGCGACGAGGAAGGGAGAGACAGATGTGGGAGGGAGAGGTCATTGGCTTTGGGCTGTAGCGTTTAAGGGGAGCAAGACGAGGTTCGGGCTCACGTTTAAGATGGACGAAAGAAGGGAGAGGGCGAGAATGAAAAGGAGGAGGATGATGATGATAATTATGATGATGATGACCATGATGATGAGGCACGGCATCAGGAGGAAGCAAAAGGGGAAGAAGGGGAAGAGGCCTCTGCAGCGAGGATGACAAGGGCGGAGGAAGATTCAATCGCGGCAGAACAGCTATAGCTGAGAGTCTCTCACAAGCCTGCTGTCTCTCCGGCAAAGAACTCTTGCTGCTTTTCTTCAGGCCAACTTTGTCCTTCCCTCCACGTTCGATCCAGCCCTCCCTCCCTCCTGCCCTCCTTCGGTCCTTCGCTCTCAAGTTCATCTCTCGAAGCTCCTGTGTGATCCCTTGCAGCAAATCGAGGAAACCATGTGCGACTTTGCCCTTCCTCCTTCCTCCGCTTTCTCCACCCCTCCTTTCTACTGCCTGCTCCATAGCCCTTCCTCTCTTATCAATCTTCATTTCTCGAGAGAGCGATATGCAATTTGGGGTCTTTACTGCTTTTGCTGCTTCTTGATTACAATTGCACGAGCGAGGAGGAGAAGGAGGAGGAGAGGGAGGGAGGGAGGGAGTAGGAGGAAGCAAGATCGGAGAAGGAGAAGGAGGCGACGGAAGAGGGCGCAAAGCCAGAAGAGAAAGAGGAGGCGACGCGGGAAGAGGCGAAATGCCAGAGGGAAGGGGAGAAGGAGGAAGAAGAAGAATAGGAGGGGGCATATGATCTTCCCTCGTGTGGGCATCAGCTACAGGTGGTGGGGCTGACACAACCGGCAGCTCATCCTCCCCCTTCTCTGTCTCTTTCCCTTCCCTCCCTCCCTTCTCCTTCTCCTCTTTTCCCTCCTCCTGCTCGACAATTTCCCGCCCACCCCTTCCCCTTAGAAATTCCCAAGCTGCGGCATAGGCGTTTTCTTTCGCCTTGGCCGTTTCTTTCTGGATGACCAAACTTCGATCTAACAGCCACTGCAACGTGTTTTCCCCGCTCCGGTTTCCTTCCTCCTCCGCTTCCACATCTTCCACCTCTTCGCGTTCAATTCGTTCGTGCTGTTGGGGCGGCGGCTGAGCGAAGGAGGAGGAGGAGGAGGGTGAATAAGGCTGGCGGCGCTGTATCTTAACCTCCTCTTCCCCAGTCGCAGACAGCCCGGGAACCGATTGAACAAGGGAGGGAGGAAGGAACGGAGGAGCCCTTGAAGTCAAGGCCATTATCTCCCTCTCAGCACCCTTCCACATGCTTTCGCAATGATCTTTCAGCAGGTGCATCTCGCTTAGTTCCTGCTGCAGTCTCTTGCTTTCACCCAAGGAATGAGCCAGCTTGATGTTCACTTGTGTCAGCAAATGGTGTGCTTGTTGCTTCTGGGAAAGGAGGGTTTGGATGTGCGAGTGGAGAGTATCTTCTTGTTGCGCATGCTCCTGCTCTTGGGCTTGAAAGCGGATGATTTCTGCGGCTGGCGAAGACAGGAAAGTGAGGGGAGAGGGGAAGGGAGGAAGGGAGGGAGAGAGAGAAAATATTGATAATTCTGCGTGCATTTTTTACGCCTTGTTATCGATCTGAGCTTTTAATTTTAGGGGTAACTTATTCAACAGCTCGGGATTGTGTAAGAGGGAAGACGTGCCGCGCGGTAAGGGACAGCAGTAAACAGACTTACGCCTTGGGGGGTGGCCCATAGCACCCCTTCGCGCACATACCTTTGACCTCCAACTCGAGCTCTGCTTTAAGGAGCCGATGCTTTAATTGTTGAGCTATGTGGAGAATGAATGATGATGACGGCGTGGGAGTAATGCCCATGATGGGCCTGCTTTCCATTTCTTCCTGGTGCCTAACGAGGCTGCTGGTGATTGGAGGATCTATCCGGGAGCGGCGGCGGGGCCGCGAGGACGAGGAAGAAAAAGAAGAAGGCATTTGTGGATGAAACATAGGCATAGTTCCTGGTTTTGAAAAAAATGTACACGGAAACACAAGTGTGCGCCGGTAAACAGTGAGAAGGGAATTAGAGGCATGGGGAAAGGTGGGAATGGGCCAGGCTATAGCAATAACGATGGGGCAGGAGGTCTCCTGTCGGGGGTTTTTGTTCCTTCATGGACACCCAATCAAAATTAAGTGCGGCCCTGAGTCCTTGTAAACTATCGATACATAAACATAAACACACGGCGTTAATCCGTGTGTATGCATCTTATCCCCTTCCCCATCCCCAATGGACTGCTGTTTGTTTCGTCCTCTTTTCCTTCTTGCCCTCGACAGCGATAAAAGCTCAAGGCTCAAGCTGATATTTTCCTCCGAGCGGGCCGCGGACTGTATTCAGCCCTCTGTCCCATCCTCCTACCTCTCCCAAGGATTTTTCCCGATCCATTAAGGCTGCCTTAACAATCCTTCCCTCCAGTTCATTTGCTGAACCTGTCTGGCAGGGTTTTGGGCTTCTAAGAGGGGTGCACATAATCCTTCCGTTGCTGCCTGCAGCGACGAGGAAGCAGAACAAACAAGAAGATGATATGATATAGCGAATCCTTAATTCGCAAGCCTTATCGACAACCAATACGGTCGTTCTCATGCCCCGCCGCCCCCAATACCTAAACAGCAGATTAAAGCAGCCAACAAGCCGCTTCACGCAGGGTTTTTCGCCTGTCTTAGCCCCCTCAAACTCCAATCGACCTCCTCATCCCTCCACTTTCCCCTGATACCATGGCTACTGGCAGTGCCCCCTCCAAGCTGGATGAGAATGCGCGCAGCAATGATGCCGCAACCAAAAGTACGTACGAAATGTGTGTGGGAGGGGCGCGCCTGTTTGGTTCGGCGGGTAGAGGGCAGGGAAAGAAATGCGTGGCCTTTTCCCCCTTTGGTAGGGCATGACCCCCTGCGACACTTTCCTTCTTGTTACTGCTCGGCATCTTTCTTTTCCGCTTTCAGCTCTTGTTTTTCGTAAGTGAAGCTTGTTCTCTCATGTGTCTGTGGTTGTTAAATAGTCATTTGCTTCGTGGTGGAAGGTCTTCTCCTCTCCTCCTCCTCATATTCACCCTTTCTCCCTCCCTCCCTCCCTCCTCTAGATCTTACTGACGCCGGCGCCGCCGCCGAGAACGCCGTGGCTTCTGCCTCTGCTGCCGCTTCCAATGAGATGACCCCTCTCGTCACTCCCACCCCCCCACCTGCTGCGTCAGCCCCAGACAAAAAGTCCGCTGCCAAGCCCGCGCCTGCGTTCAAGAGCCCCCTTGCCGTGTCAGAACCGACGAAGGAAATGCTTGTCCCGGGTATCTTAGTCGTGGCGGCCTCGGTCCTCTCCTGGACGGCAGGGAAGTACAACATGTCCGTGCTGGTGTCTTTGGGGATAGGTTCGGTGGTGTACCTCTCCATCAAAACCCTCCGCGACCGCCTCACCCGGGCCGCCACGATTTATGCAGATCGGAACGCGCAACGGAAACGGGTGATTGGCGACGAGGAAAGCGCGGAATGGATCAATACGGTCTTATGGCGATTTTGGCAGTTTTATGAGCCGGTGCTGTGTCAGAACCTTCGAGAAGCAATCCAGCCGGCCTTGGATGCCAACACACCCGCGGGACTCAAACGACTGGAGCTGGGGAGGTTAACGCTGGGGAAGACCCCTCCATTCATCAGCTCCGCCCGGCTGCTCTTGCGAGATAACCACCATAACGAAATAAGCGAGAGTCGTATTGTCCTTAACTTGGGCCTTGGCTTCCATGCACCAGACCTGGAGGTGGTGGTGGCCGCAAAGGTACGTCGTTCCTCCCCTCCCTCCCTCCCTCCCTCCCTCTCTCCCTCCCTCTCCCCCCCCTTCCCACGTTCCACATCGCAAGGCCTCATTTTCGATCTCATTCTCTTCCCCTCCGTCAGACCGTTGCCGCCAGCCTTCCCCTAGCCGTTAAAAACGTTTGGTTCGAAGGTACGCTCCGCGTTGAGATCGAGCTCGTCCCGGACTTCCCCCATGCCAAAACCGTCCTCGTCACCTTCCTCGACAAGCCCATCATCGATTTCTCCGTCATCCCTCTCAAGAGCGTTAATATCTTCGATTTGCCTGGCCTGTCGCAGTTTATCAGCAACCTCATCATCAACGGCATATGTACGTACCTTCCCTTCCTCCCTCCCTCCTCCCTCCCTCCCTCCCTCTCTCTCTCCCTCCCTCCCTCCCTCCCTCCCTCCCTCCCTTTCAAAATTCCGTTTCATGGGTTCCTTCGTCATCTCCATGCTCTCTTTGCACCCTCTTTTGTCTTTCCTTTGTATCGTACTCCTCAGTCTCTCCCAAACAATATTCCTTCCCCCCACTCTCCCTCCCTCCCCCCCT
>Ga0160419_100611_pt1 | contig 21053 bp, 25 predicted proteins | sample CelAP2metagpilot_2_FD_108196 | JGI IMG/M metagenome (GOLD analysis project Ga0160419, IMG submission 108196) | Phycosphere-associated microbial communities from Cellana algal ponds in Kailua-Kona, Hawaii, USA - Cellana AP2-4-25 metagenome pilot ... | reverse complement strand
GGGAGGGAGGGAGGGAGAGGCAAAGGAAAGAGTACGCGCGGTGATTCGGAGGGGAGGGTGGGAAGGAGGGGGGGAAACAAGGAGGGAGGGAAACAAGGAGGGAGGGAAACAAGGAGGGAGGGAAACAAGGAGGGAGGGAAACAAGGAGGAAGGGAAACAAGAAGGGAGGGAAACAATGAGCACTTACCCCATCCCAAAGGCAACCGTCGCCGCTGTGTGTTGAATGTGTGTGTGTATGTGGATAGGCGGTGAGAAACGCCTGAGCAAATCAGCCGCTCCTTCTCCTCCCTCCCTCTCTCCTTCCCTCCCTCCCTCCTTCCCTCACCTATAACCGGTATCTTGCCCTGGCTCCACTCCCGGTGAGTTCTCTCTCGGTCATTTGCGGACATTTCGGCGTGATAAAAGCCGACGCGCATCCGAGTTTTCTCGCGGAGGGCCTGAAGGAGGGAGGGAGTAAGGGAAGGAGGAAGGAAGAGAGGGCGGGAGGATGGGCGGGTGGGAGGAGCGAGTGAGAGATGGGAGGGAGAGAGGTCGGCAGGACGGAGAAAGGAAAGGAAAGGGAGGGAGGGAGGGAGTGAGGAGGGAGGGAAGAGGGGGCGGGGGAGGGAGGGCAGGACTAACCTCGGCGATGCGTTCCGTGTCCTTGCGGGAGAGGCAGTAGACAATGCCGCTGGTGCGTGGGCCCTTCCCTTTAATGTACTCGGCAATCTCGTCCAAGGCGCCCTGAGGGGGAGGGAGGGAGGGAGGGAAAGGGGGGCGTTAGAATAGGTTGAACATCTGACCTTTGTGATTGCCTTCAGCTCCCTCCCTCCCTCCCTCCCTGACCCACCTTATTCTTGGCCCGCACATCGTAGGTGAGGTTCGGTCGATTGAAAGACTGCTGGTGGATGTAGGGCTGGTGCATCTTCAGGAGCTTCACTGCGTCCTCGAGGAGGCGCTGGTTGGCCGTGGCGGTCAGAGCCTAAGGGAGGGAAGGAGGGAGGGCGAGGGAGAGTGGGTGAGAGGGAGGGAGGGAGAGAGGGAGGAGGGGAGGGAGGAAGGGAGGGGGGGAGGGGGGGGGGGGGAGAGCGGGAGGGAGGGAGGGAGGGAGAGCGTACCATGATAGGGATACCCGGGAACTTGTCGCGGACGGTTCGAAGCATCAAATAATCGGGACGAAAATCATGGCCCCACTGGCGGGAGGGAGGGAGGGTGAGTGGTGAACGTCAAGTTTGTGAGAGGGAGGAAGGGAGGGAGGAAGGGAGGGGGGAGGGGGGGGGCGCACCTGGGAGATGCAGTGTGCTTCGTCGATGACAAAGCGGGCGAGCAGTCCGCGGTCTTTCAGGCGTTGGAGGCACTTCAGCATCGATTCCGACCTAGGGAGGGAGGGAGGGAGGGAGGGAGGGAGGGTGAATAGGAGGAAGGTAGGGGAGGAGGAAGGGAGGCGCTGGAGGACCTCCGGCATCAAATCCGACCTAAGGAGGGAGGAAGGGTAGGGAGGAGGGGGGGTGAGGAGGGCGGGAGGGAGGGACGTACCGTGCGAATTTTTCCGGTGTGATGTAAAGAAGCTTCAGGCCGCCCTGGGCTGGGAGGTGGTAGAGACTGTCCATGATGCGCCGACCCTCAGTCTCGTAGTCCTGGAGGGGAGGGAGGGGGGGAGGGAGGGAGGGAGGGAGGAAAGGAGGAAGGGAGAAAGGGAGGATGAGTAACTCGTTCGGATTCAACAGTCTCGTTCTTGCCCGAGAAAAGGGGAGGGAGGGAGGGGGGAGGGGGGCACGCGCCTGGTGCGAGGTGAGCTGCTCGGCCAGGACGCCATTTTCACGCAGTCCCTCCACCTGATCTTGGATGAGGGAGAGGAGGGGGGAGAAGACGATCGTCACGCCTGGGTGGGGGGGGGGAGGGGGAGGGAGGGAGGGAGGGTGAGCGGGAACTGACGAAGGAAAAATCGAGAGGTGGAGGGTTGAATCCTCCCTCCCTCCCTCCCTCCCTACCGGGTGTCAGACAGGCCGGCAGTTGGTAGCAGAGACTTTTCCCTCCCCCCGTCGGCATGAGCACGAAGACGTCCTTCCCCGCTAGGGCGGCCTCTACCACCTTGTGCTGGCCCATGCGGAACGAGCGGTGCCCGAAGATGGAGCTGTTGCACTGCAGAGAGGGGGGATTGAGGGAGGGAGGGAGGGAGGGAAGGAGGGAAGGAGGGAGGGAGGAAGGAGGGCCGTGAACGTCAGCAAAACGAGAGGGAAGAAACATCAACATGGGGAGGAGGGAGGGAGGGAAGGAGGGACGGGAAGGCCTCTACCTGCGCCGCCTCCTGCATTGTGGGCCAGCGGTGCTCGCTCTGCTGCAGCTGCTGATAAGAGGTGAAGGCGCCTCGGTCCACATAACCTCCTCCCCCTCCTCCTCCCTCCTCGTCGTCCCAGCGGAAGCCGGTGTCACAGTCGAAGCACTTCCAAAACTTGCGGCCTGGAGGGAGGGAGGAAGGGAGGGAGGGAGGAAGGGGAAGTAACCCATGAGCAAGGCAGGTGGGGACCCAAGAGAAAGGTAAAAATAAAGGGAGGGAGGGAGGAAGGGAGGAAGTAACCTTGATTCGCCTCTGTGTGCGCCACACGAGCCTCCAACGGTTTTCCGCATTGGGCACAAGGCTCCCCTCGCTCCTTCTCGATCAGGCCGCTCGCCCCCCACCCTCCTTCTCCCCTTCCTCCTCCTCCTTCAACCCGTCCTTCATGGACGTAACTGTCATTGCACTTGTTTCTGGTGCTGCTGCTGCCGTTGTCATCGCCACCAATCCAAAGCAAACTATCATATCCTACCGTCGATCCTCCTCCTCCTCCTCCTCTTCCTCCTCCTCCTGGTGGTGGACCCCCAAACGCAGTCGAAGGAGGATTAGGGAGGTAGGTAGGGCGGGAGGGCGAAAAAGATGAAGAGAAGGCGGAGGAGGAAGGTTGGTAGGGTGGTATGGTGGGTGTCGGCAAGGCCCCAGCCACTCCTCCTCCTCCTCCTCCTCCTCCTCCTTCTCCTCCTCCTTTATCACTGTTCCAATCCCCAACCCTCCCCCCCCCTCCATCAACGCCTCCCTCCCGTCCTCCCCCCCCCCCTCCTCCTCTTCCTCCAGTCTTGATCAGGGCATTTACTTTCCTCAGTTCCAGACTCAGTCGATCTTCTTCTGCCCTGAGGGAGGGAGGAAGCGCCTCCCCCTCCTCGTCCAGCAGCCGTGTGCCCTCTGCAGCTATCACTTTCAGACGAGCCACCAGTCGCTGTTTTTGCTTCTCGAGGTCGAGAGAGAGAGGGAGGGAGGGGAAGGAGGGAGCGGGTGAAGGTGGTGGTTTTTTGGGGACGGTGCCTGAGGAAGTGAAAGAGGAGGAAGAGGAGGAGGACGTAGGGCGGGAAGGAGGAAGGGGGAGAGGGAGGCCGTCGAGGCTCATGGTGAGATCGATGGTGGACGCGGAGGAGGAGGAAGTGGAGGAGGAGGAGGAATGGCGGGAGGGGCGGAGGAGTGAAGGTGGAGGGGGCGGTTGGTTCTCGTCGCCTCCTGCTGCTACTGCTCCTGCTGCTACTGCTGCTGCTACTCCTGCTGCTACTCCTGCTACTCCTGCTCCGGCTCCTGCTCCTGCTCTCAGTGCGGTTGCTGCAGGTGCTGCTGCTGAATTCTTAGTGGTTGAAAAGAAGGTGGAAATCCTCGACTGGCACTTCCCGTCCTCGTCTTCCTTGCCCCTTCCTCCCCCACTTCCTCCCCCGGCCCCTCCTCCCTGTCCTTTTCCCCACTCAACTACGTTTCCCCCGCCTGCGCCTCCTCCTCTTCTTTCTGCCGGTGGTGCTGGGTGCTGCTGCTGCTGATGAATTTGAAGCTGGGGCTTGTGAGGAGGGACAGCAAGACGCGTACCTCCTCCTCCTCCTCCTCCTCCTCCTTCTGGTGTGTAAGGGGGCACCACTGACCTCACATGATGCTGCTGTTGCAGCTTCACGTACTCTCCACTACTCCATCCTCCCTCCTTTCCTCCTAATCCTCCTCCTCCTCCAACTCGCAACTCCTGTAATGGTGATCGCTGCTGCTGCTGCTGCTGCTGCTGCTGCTGCTGCGGTGGCCGTGGTTGATACCCTCCTCCGCTTCCCGTCCCTTCTCCCCCTCCATCAGCAGATTCCTGAGGCCTTCGACTACTTGAAGAAGATGACGGGGTTGACGACGAAGGAGGAGGGGGAGGAGGAGGACGGGGTGCTTGGCCACTGACGAATCCTTGCAGGATCTTGAGGGACTGAATGGAGGAGGTGGAGATGGAGGATGATGCCCCCAACCCTCCTCCTCCACTTCTTCCTCCTCCACTAGGGGCTGACTGTTTTTGTAGATGTGCATGCGCGCCGCCACTGCCACCCCCTCCTCCTCCTCCCCCTCCTCCCTGCACGGCCTGTTTGCCAGCGGCAGAAGAGGAGTTGGATGGTGCCTTGACCCCAAATATGGCTGCTATGTCATAGCCTCCAGCTTGTTTCTGCGTGCGTGTGCGTACGTGGACGGGTGGAGGTCGATGAGGAGGGAGGGATGAAAGAAGGCAGAAGGGGCAGAAGTGGACGGAGGGTGGAAGGAAGGGAATGTGGTGGTTTGCATTACCTCTCGCAGCCTTTTCAGGGTTTCCTCGTAATTAGTCTTCATGATGCCGGACCCTCTACTGAAGGGAAGGCCTGCAGGATGTGACCAGGCGTGCCTGTCTGCCTGTTGTGGGTCGGGATGGATGGAGAGGTGGTGAGTAAGGTGGAGGGATGAGGCAGAGTGATGCAGGTGAAAGGACGGAAGAAAACATGCCACATGGCCAGCCCAGAGACCTGCATCGCGCACTTCTCCTCACTCTTCTCTAGGCCACTCCCTTGAAGATATGCGCGACCAGAAAAGGTGGTTGGGATGGGCGGTATGTGGAAACCGGGGATGGTGTAAATCTCGAGCGATGCCAGCGACTGTTCTTCTGGAGCGCAATGCAACGCATCCTTATCGCGCTACCCGTTATGCGCCTTAGGCGAATATTACCGGGCACCACGATGCAATACCCTTACAATACATGTGCCAGCCGCAATCGATTGTGCATTCAACTCATGTCTTAACGCTGACCTTGATTCGTCCATTCGTATGCAGGCACAGACAACTGTCTCACTACTATCGCCCGGTGATCGTCATCAGCTTCTTCCTCGCCTTCCTACGTCCCACGCGCAGCCCACACCACGCACCACACCCACGCCACCCTTCACGCCCGCTGCACATCAACCATGACTATTGTAAGTACCTACCCTCCGTGTCCCCTTTTCCCGCTGCCGGCTAGCACACGTCCCCTCCTTCCTGAGGATGGCACCTGGGGCTCCGCTTATGTCTCTCTTGTCTCTTTCTAAACGAGGTCACTTATGTCGCATTCACGCAGCACAGCATGTCCATCCGCATGCATCATGTACTCTCGCTCCGTCTTTCCATCCTTCACGCAAATAAATGATGTCATCACACCCTCATTTCCCCTCAACTCACCACCATCCCCTGTCTTCACAAGCTCTACGGCCTCATCGCCCGGGGCAAGGACGTTCTCAGCGAGTTCACGGCCGTCTCTGGCAACTTTCCCACCATCACACGCCTTCTTTTGGGGAAAATCCCGCGGGACCAAGAGGGCAAGCGCAGTTATGTCTACGACGCCCACGTCTTCCACTACCTTGTGTCGGACGGTTTGACTTACTTATGCATGACCGATGACCCGCATCAGCAGCGTTTTCGCGCGCCCTTTGCTTATTTGGATGACATTCAAAACCGGTTCCTGTCCATGTATGGCCGCGAACGCGCACAGACGGCATTCGCTTTTGCGATGAACGAGGAGTTTTCCCGGATCCTACAGCGGCAGATGGACTTTTTCAACAGTCCTGATGCCAGCGCCGCGAGTGTCTTGCAAGCCAAATTGGACGACGTACGAAATGTCATGGTTTCCAATGTGGACTTGGTCTTGGAGCGAGGCGAGAAGTTGGAGTTACTGGTTGACAAGACGGCGGACCTGCAGCATAGTGCCTTTAAGTTTGAGCGCTCGTCGCGGCAGTTGCGGCATGAGATGCTGTGGCGCAGGATTCGGTGTTACGGGCTCGTTGCTGTAGGGATCGGATTGCTGTTGTTTTTCATTTTTGCCACGGCCTGTGGCTTTGATTTCAAAGGGTGTGGGAAAGGGTAGTCATTAGTGCACGATTTATTACAAATTGCTCGGTCTGTAAATACTGGTAGAGACGACATGTGTATGTATAGCATCAGCTTCCTCTTGCCTTTGTGCTTGCTTGAGACATGAAAAGCATGTACGGTCTCATTGGAAAGAAAAAATTTTGAACTGAATGCAGTTTTCCCAAGTCTTTTGTGGGCTCTTTAACTTGACCCTCTTCATTTGGTTGTTCTAAGAGCTACCGCCACCTTTGTTCCTTTGTTTGGAGAAATGCCCCATCTTTGACTGTGGCGGTGTCCCGCTGATAACGCACAAGAATGCCTTGTTTGCTTTCTCCCAGACAGAAAAGATAGGATTCGTTTGTTAGTAGGGTTAGGATTATTAGTTCTTTTTTTTTTGCCGTTACACTCCTATAGAACCATCGCATGCCACCTGACGTCCTCTAGGACTTGCATACGAGGGCAAGCTTTCCAACAATAAAATGTTGCATGTACTTCCCCCTATTCTTGTCCGAGTTTTCTTAGTGACTTTGACAGGTTTTTAATCAGGCAAAGTCCCTGGACGGCCCAAACAGGGCCTGGAGGAGGGGGGGGGGTGGGGAAGAGGAGGTCAGCTAGGGTTGTGGGCAGGGGTAACGTCTTTTTCGAGGAGGAAGCTCGCTCATGAAAGCTGCGAATCTCCTCTGCCCAAAATATGGTGGGGGACTCAACATGCAAAACATATTTGTCACAGTCCGGTATATTCAAGTTTTCTCCCCTTGAGAGCACATCTTTAGGGAAATGGGAGGTTGGTTGGGGAAAAGGCGATTGTTCTGCGCCCGCGTCTCCGTGAGGTTGCTGTGCTTTGTGCTGTCAGACACCCTCCGAATTAAAGCGAGCGATAAGGAAACTTCCTTGCTGACAAACAGGCTTATGGTCAGCCGCACCATCAATATCAAATCACATAACAACCTTCGTTTACTAAGTAATAAGCTCAATGAGCTCGCACACAGACAGGCCTGGCTTCGCAGTGCGAGCGACAGGCCATGGCATGACATATACACTTATCATACGTATAATGCAATCCCTTTTACAGGTTGGCCTTGGGCAACAGCATGAATTTCCGACGGCCTGGCGGACAGACATACCGTCCTCCCGCTACAGCAAGTGCGAACATTAGTAGCAACTCCACCGCCGCCTTGGCGAGTAAAGCGGGCAGCAGCGCTGAGGCTGATTACTTGGCCAAGGCTCGACAAAAAGCAAAGGGTCTCAAAGGATGGTTTGACAGCGATGATGATGACGATAATGCTGGCGGTGTCGGAAAGAGGCGCGGAGCGCCCCCACGGCTAGACGACGACGATGACCCGCTGGATGCCTTCATGAAGCAGCAGATGCAGGAGCAGCAGCAAGGGAGTGGAGGTGATGAAAAAGGTGCCACTGTTCCAGGTCCTACGTCAGTTATGTCTACGCCTTTATCGTCTGGAGAGGAGAAAGAGGTGGATCCATTGGACGCATTCATGGCCGGTGTGCAGAACAAAGTACAAGAGGAGGCCCAAAAACCGTCGCAGGCTCCATGGGACAAACCAGAGTACCTGGATGAAGAAGCGGCGGAGGAAGACGAGAATGCAAGGGAGGAAGGGACGTTCTCGGACGATGAGGGAGGGGATTACATGCGCCGACGGGTGGCGGGGGAGGATGATTATAACTATGACTCTGATGCCGAAGTGTACGCAGCAGGGGCAGCTGCAGAAGCGGCAGCCGCCAAGAAAAGCGAGGGCAGCGAGGGGGGCGTTGGAGTGTTGGGGCTGGAACCTGGCAAGAAGTATAGTCGCATGGGGCCGGAAGGGAAGAAGGCGATGGAGGTCCTCCCGCCATTGGACCACGCGAGCATTGACTACCCGCCGTTCCGCAAGTGCTTTTACGAGGAGCACCCGGACGTAACTGAAATGGACTGGGAGGAGATGCTGCGTTATCGAGAAGAAGAATTACAAGTACAGGTGGAAGGCCGCGAGAGCTGTCGGCCTATTGTATCGTTCAAGCACGCCACTGGCTTTTCCGAGATACTGCTCCGCGAAATCGTCAAGAGGGGGTTTGAGGCCCCGACGCCGATCCAGGCTCAAGCCCTTCCCCTCGCCCTCGCGGGTCGCGACGTCCTCGGCATCGCTCAAACAGGGAGTGGGAAAACCCTGGCATTTGTCTGGCCGGCAATCGTACACTTGATGGACCAACCACACATTCAACGAGGGGACGGGCCGATCGTTCTTATATTGGCACCGACACGCGAACTCGCCTCCCAGATCTATGTCGAAGCTACCAAGTTCTCCAAGCCGCACGGCGCCAAAGTTGCCGCCATCTTCGGCGGGGCGGGAAAATGGGAACAGACAAAGCTGTTGAAAGAAGGCGTGGAAATCCTCGTGGCGACCCCCGGGCGCTTACTCGAATTGCTCAAGACGAAAGCCACAAACCTCAAGAGGTGCACGATGTTGGTACTTGACGAAGCCGATCGTATGTTCGACCTCGGTTTTGAAGCACAGCTTCATTCTGTCCTGGGTCAAATCAGACCTGATCGACAGACACTTCTCTTCTCCGCGACCTTTAAACGCAAAGTAGAAAAATTGGCGAATGAAGTGTTGCAGGACCCAGTGCGCGTGGTCTGTGGGAAGGCAGGACAGGCCAACGAGGACGTGACGCAGGAAGTCGTCGTGCTCCCGAACGAGGAGGCTAAATATCAGTGGCTCGCACACTGTCTTCCGGGGCTGGTGAGGGAGGGGAAGGTGCTTGTCTTTGTGTCGAGCAAGCAGGGCTGCGAGGATTTGGCGGGAAGACTGACGATCCTACTGCAGGCTGACGCGCGCGCTTCATCCCTCCCTCCTTGGAAGGTGGAGGCATTACATGGCGATAAAGACCAACACGAGCGATCCCTAATTATGCGTCGATTCAAGCAGCAGCAGCAGCAGCAACAACAACAAAAGGGGGTGGATGGGGGGAAGGAGGACGGGGCTTGTCGCGTGCTGGTGGCTACAGATGTGGCATCGCGCGGACTGGACATTAAAGACATTCGAAATGTAATCAATTTTGACATGGCTCGCAATATGGAAGCGCACGTGCATAGGTGTGGAAGGACAGGGCGGATGACGGTGGAGGGAGGGAGGGAAGGAGGGAAGGCTTTCACGCTGTTGACGCCACGGGACTCGGGAATGGCAGGGGAGATGGTGAAGGGGTTAGAATGCGGAAGGCAGAAGGTGCCGGCGGCATTGAGGGCCATGGTGATAGGAGGAGTAGGAGGAGGGAGGGGGAGAGGAGGAGGGAGTGGGCGAGGGGGTGGTTGGAACGGAGGAGGTGGAGGAGGAGGACGTGGGCGGGGGGGGGGAGGGAGGAGTGGTGCGGGGCCGGGACATCATGTGGTTCCCCCGCCGGCCTCTTACAAGTCAACCAGTGGGATAGGTTTTGGAGGAGGAGGGGGAGGAGGAGGAGGGGGAGGTTTGATGGGAGGGATGTCCTTGTTTATTCGACAGCAGCATGAATACCACACAGTTGCAGATAGAGGAGAAGGGGGGGGGACGGGAGGAAGAGGAGGAGGTGGGAGCGCACAGCAGGGCCAGGCGCCTGTGGAGGGTGACAGGAAGAGGAAGAGCAGGTGGGGATGAGGGTTGTGCATTCGTTCAAAAGGCTAAGCGGAAGGGGGTAAGAGCCGGAATCTTGTATGTACAGACCCGTGCGTACGGTAAGATAGAGTAAAACATGAAAGCAATCCAACCTGGACACCCACCAATCCGATTTTTTTTGCTTCTTTGCGAATCACCTGTCACTCTCTCCTCTCCAAATCTAGTCACTGCTGTCTCCCCCTACGTTGCGAGACCTATTCTTATCCTTTTTCTTCGACTTGCGCTTCTCCTTGTCCGTCTCCTTCCCCCGGCCCTCCCTGTCGTCCTTTTCCTTCTTCTGCTTCTTTGCCTTCTTCTCGCCTTGATCGTGAGTTCCCCCTGCCTTTCGCTTCCCGATCTGCTGCTGTATTTCTTCCTCTCTCACATCCTCCTCGTATTGCGGCCGCTGCTCTTTTTGACGTCCATATCTCCATCCTCCTCCTTCTCTCTCCCCCTCCTCTCCCTCCTCATGCTGTTGTTGCTGCTGCTGCTGCTGCTGATGATGATGATGATGATGATAATGATGGTGCCCGTACACCGATTCCCGCGGTTCCTCTCCCTTCTCACGCATCGACCCATCCAAAGCGAGCAACCCCGCCGCCTCGTGCACCCTAACCACGCGAAATTTCACCTGCTCCCCCAGAGCGAACCTTCCCTCACTCCTTCCTTCTCCTCCATTACACACCCACTCCCCCCGTCCACTCACATACTCAAAAGCATCCGGCATATCCTCCCTGGCAATGGCCGCATTAAATAGCCCATAGACCAACAATGCCACGTGCGTGCCTGTCACTTTTATAACCTCCCCTGTCACGACACTCCCCGGTGTTGGGGTGAACACCAAAGCCATTGCCTCCACCTGCACATGCAAAAAGGGTAGGTCATGCAAAATGGTCGCAAACCGACGCGCAGGCGGTTGACGGATATGGTAGATTGCGAGCAAAACCCCGCCGGCGTCTTCATTATATTTCATGAGGAGCGTGTGCAGCTTGCTGCGTACGTGCTGCTCCATGTCTTCCATTGCGTGGGGAAGCAAGGCCAGCTTAAAAATTACTTGTTGTTCTTGAAATGGTGTTGGTGGTGGTTCGGAAGAGGCGAGCATGCTGCTGCTGGTACTCGTGGTGGTGGTGAAGGAGGTGCCATTGGTATGGTGTGCCCGTCTTCGTTTGGGCATGTTTGTCTGTGGGCTGATTGTCAGGGAGGCTAGGGAGGCTGGGAATGGTGGATAGGATCCATATGAATGCGTTCGAAAGACAGGGAAAGAAGGTGACGACAACCTGCATCCCCAAGGCTTGCATGTATTTGTGTGAGAGTGGATAGAGGAGGTGTGTTGGATTCGCAAGAAATGCGCAGGGAGCTTGGCCACCATCAAGGCAGACAGGCTACAGCTGTCAATGCACGCAAGCAAATGATAATGATGGTGAAAGGTACTTCAGTGCTAACTCACGCCACAACACCATTAAACAGACGCAAAGTTGCCTTGATAATGACGGTCATAAGGCCTGGGGCAAGCAGTGGCCATGTAAAGAGCAGACGGAGAAGACCAAGACCCTACGGCCTGCTTCCCCTCCTCCTTTCCGCATGCATCCTCCTGGAAGTGAGACCATGCAACGCCTTTTGCCTCCCTTTGCCAACGTCCTCCCTCTTCTCTTGCAGCAGTAGCAGCAGCAGTAGCAGCAGCAGTAGCACCGAGCCATCTGCGCCAATTCCTAGAATAAGAAGAGCGCGAGCACTGATGGTTTCCTTCTCCTCAGCCTCCCCATCCTCCCCCTCCTCCTCCTCATCCTCCTCCCTCTCCTTCTCCTCCGCCCCCATCTCCGATCCCGGTGAGCTCAAGCGCCTGCTAATTGAAGCCAAAGCTTCCGTCCAAGCGAACACCGCCTCCTTAGACCTAGCTAAATTCGAAGGAGAAATCAATTATTACGAGCAAGAGGCCGCCCAGGAAGGTTTCTGGAGCAAGCCGGCAAAAGCCCGGGCAGTTCTTACTAAATTAACGCGATTAAAAGGCATCGTGGCACGGGTGAATGGATGGGAGAAGATGGTGGAGGATGCGGAGACGGCATTGTTGTTGTGGGAGGAGGAGGAAGGGGGGGAGAGCGAGGTGTGGGGGCAGGAAGGGAGGGAGGGCTTGCGGAAGTTGATGGAGGACTTGGAGAGGTGGGAAGTGGAGAGACTTTTATCTGGACCTTATGATGGATGTGGATGTCGTATGCTGATTACGGCAGGGGTGGGGGGGGCAGATGCGAGTGATTGGGCAGGGATGCTTTTGCGGATGTACACGAGGTACGGGGAGAGGAAGGGGTGGAAGGTGAGGGTAGTTGAAATGAGCGTGCCGGTGGAGGGTTTTGGGGTGAAGAGTGCGATGGTGGAGGTGGAGGGAGACATGGCGTTTGGGTTTCTGAAGGCGGAGAAGGGGACGCATCGGCTGGTGAGAATCAGTCCGTTCAACAGTGGAGGCAAGAGGCAGACGAGTTTTGCAGGGGTTGAGACCATGCCGATCTTGTCCGAGGAGGCGTTGGAGGAGGTGGTGATTGAGGAGGGGGACGTGGAGATGACCACGTCAAGGGCTGGAGGGGCAGGGGGTCAGAACGTTAACAAAGTCGAGACGGCCGTGCGGCTGAAGCATCTGCCGACGGGCTTGGTAGTGAGGTGTCAAGAAGAACGTTCGCAGTTGCTGAACCGGAAGAAGGCGATGGATATGTTGAAAGAGAAGCTGTTGGTGGTAAAGGAGGAGCAGAGGGTGGAGGAGCTGGCGGAGATTAGAGGAGACCTAGTGGAGGCGAGCTGGGGACAGCAGATCCGGAATTACGTTTTGCATCCTTATAAGCTGGTCAAAGACACGCGGACGGAGAGGGAGACCGTGGATGTAGCGAGCGTCTTGGAGGGGGGGGAGGGCCTGGATGATTTCGTGGGTGCGTATTTGCGGTGGAGGTCCAAAGAAAATGTCGTAGAAACGTTGGTTGAAGGATAAAAAAAAATAACAAATGAAGAAATGCTGGGGATGGTTTGGCGAGAGGAAGGAGAGTGTGGGTACGAGATGGGGCAGGTGTCCTTGTCGTCATATTTCATTCTTTTCTCGTTTATGTTTCCTCTTCTTGTCTTCTTTCCTCCCACTTCCTCATACACACGCTGCTGCTGCTGCTGCTGCTGTTGCCAAATACAAATTTACTTTGAGAGTGACAGAGACAGAAGGTCAAAATATGTTTTTCCAATTCAAAATTATTCACCTTTTGTCACTCTTGCTGCTATCCATGGTGGTGCAAAAGCTGATGCTGCTGCTGTTATCCTTTTAATTATTTGTGGCTTCAGCTTTTTGACCTGCGAGAGCAATAGCGCGCTCAAAGAAGATAATGTTTTTGTTTTTTAATAAAGAGGAATCATACACACATATGAGGAGGGGGAGTGGGAGAGAGGGAGGGACGGAGGGACGGACTGAGGGAGAGCAATTAAAATAGTATCTGTCTCTTTCTCTTCCATTTCTCTTGGTCCCCTCCTTCCCTGCTAGAGTTGTTGTTGGTGTTGTTGTTGTTCTTGGTCTCATTAGCATCATTTTCTATTGTGTGCAGCGATTGCTGCTGCTGCTGCTGCTGCTGCGTCTGCGTCTGCTCTCTCAATTATCTATCGCTTTGTCTCTTACGTCTCCCATTAAAAACCTCTCCTTTCCCCATAATTTTCACTGTCCGAAATGGAGAATTTTTCTCTTCCTTTCTTCGTTAAAAGACTTTCAAAATAAACACACACCTGCCCTCTCCTTTCCTCCCTCCCGCCCTCCTTCAAAAAATATTTTCACTTTCTTCCCTCTCTAGAAGGTCACTTCCTCCCCCCTTACCCGCCCGCTCTGTCTTCTTCCTTTCCGTCCACCCCCATGCGACCTCTCTTCTCGTATCAAAATCATCAAAATCACACATACATGCATACACATCCATTATTTAAATAGGTAGCGAGGGAGGGAGGAATGGAAGGAGGGTATACACATAGAGAAATGAAATCACCATCATCATCATTCCTCAAGTTCGACTCCTCCTTCTCCTCCCGTTGTCCTCTCCCTCTTCCCTTTCTCTTGTCCGCCTTTCGCGAAAGGATGGGAGGACGACTTAGATCTCTTCACATGCCCCTCCTTCCCTCCCTCTATCCCTCCCTCCCTCCCCCCTCCCCTCCCTTTCGCCTTTATACCTTCGCTGAGGAGGAAGGGAAGGTAAGCGAGGAGGAGGGAGAGGAGGAGGGATAAAACGTTATAGCCTCCAGTCCCTTCCCATGACGTGCCCAGGGAGAGGAGGGGGAAGGGGGCGAATGAGGGAGGGAGGGAGGGAAGGAGGGACAGTTTCGATCCGCGAGGCGCATGTGTCGAAGTTGGTTCAATAGAGCGTCCGCCTGGGCGATCGCGGCGGTGGCGGAGGAGGCAGCGAGGGAGGCAGGGCAGGATGGGAGAAAGGAATCAACCGTTTCCCTGCTTCTAGTTCCTTGACCTCCGGGTTGGATTAAAGCCACTTGTGGTCGCATTCCCTCCCCCACCTCGTCCCCTCCAACCCTCCTGTCCTTGCCACCCTCCTCGTCCGCACCTACCAAATTATTGGGTGGACTGGGAAGCCCCAATATCTTAATCTGCCCTTCCTCCTCCTCTTCCTCCTCCTCTTCCTCCTCTTCTCCCTCCGAAGCTCCTCTGCTGGTCCAGGAAGACGTGGACGACGAGGACGACGAGGATGACGTTGCTTTCAGTGATGTTTGTCGTGCTGCACTCAGAGTCACAGAATCCAATAGGTCTCTGCGCCCTCGTTCTTCCCTCCCCTCTTCCTCTTCCTCTGCCTTTTCCGGGTCATTGTCCAGAACTGGCGGGAGACTGCCGTTGAAAGGAGAGGGTGAAGAGGAAGAGGAGGAGGAGGTAGTGGTGGTGGTTGAGAAGGAGGAGGAGGAAGAGGAGTTTGAAAGAGAGCGAGAGAAGATGGAGAGGGAGGAACACAACGAGGAGGGGGGGGGGGAGGAGGCAGTGGTGGCAGTATGTGTTGGTGTGCCACTGCTGTTGCTGCTGTCGGTACTGCTTCTACTGCTCTGGCTCAGGCTGAGGGAGGGAAAATTGATCGTGGGTAATGGAGACGAGGCAAGGGGAGGAGGTGAGGGGAGGGACGAAGAGGGGTTGAGTGGGAGGCAGGTGAGGGATGAGGAGCGCCCGAGGCGCCGGAGAACGGCAGCGGAGGAGGACGAAGGGCGGAAGGGAGGAGAGGAAGGGGGGGAGGAGAGGGGTGTGGAAGAGAGCAGATAAGTCTTTTGGGTTGTGTCTTCTAAGGCGGTGGTGGTGTGGAAAGGGAGGCCGAGCCCTTGGATTTTTATTTGGCGTTCTTGTTCTTCTTCTTGTTGTAGGTGCTGGTGTTGGTGTTGTGGTATGTTGTTGCATAATGACGGAAGGGGGGCGAAGAAGGTAGAGGAAGGGCACGGAGAGGTAGAGGAGTCAACAATCATTCGCGTCGCTGTTGTGCTGTTGGTAGGCAATGTCTGTATCAAGAACGCCAGCTCTGCCCGAGCGAAGAGGTCGTCGCCGTCTTTTCTACTGCCTCTGGTAGCGCTTTTTCCTCCTGCTCCTGCTCTTGACACTGCTGATGCCGCACCTGCATAAACTGATCCTCCACTCAATTGTCCCCCCAAACTCACACCAGACTCAGAATGGAAGCGTTTGGCCGCATGTGCTTGCATCAGGAATGACGAAGAGGAGGAATAGACGTGTTGCTTGCTGCTTCTGCCGCTGGCGGCCCTGCTGGTCGAGGTTGCGGCCAAGTCGGGGTAGTCCTCCATGTCCCTTAGGTTTGAGCACGTGCATGAGCGCTTCATGACTATTGGACAGTCTGTGTGTCTATTAAGAGAAAGAGGGAGACAGGGAAGCAAGGAGGGTAAGGAAAACGGCGCGTGACAACCTGCTTGAGGTGTCATGTCATGTCATACCAACGAGAGCAGGAATCGGAGAGGGAAAAGCAGAGGCAGGTGTCGCGAGACGTACCTGAGAGACACGCGTATTTAGTTTTTGCTGCTATTAGTTTGTGATGGTGTGTCCCCGGCGTTTTTAAGTCTTCATGGGGGCGTCGATTCTTCGTTTTCGCCTGTGCGTGGGCCGGAGGGGGGTGAGTTCATGAGAAAAGTGGGAAAGCGACAGTGATGAAAACATGTGACCTCGGCAGGCGAAAGGCAAGCACGCTAGCACTCCCTCGGCATCGAAGACCAGCGTCAAGACGAAGGTGCGACGGGAAAAAAGAAGGAAGAAAGCGAAAGTCCCACGTGTCTGGCTTCTTTGACATGCGTGCGCCCTTTCGAAACGCAACCAAGTTGAACAAGCGACGACGTCGTGCACGACGGGCGGTGATGGCCTGTCGGTCGATGCAACTTGTTAAAGACCAGAGGCACGAAACCCCTTAAGTGCGGTGACTTGTGAAATGAAATGGTATCCCTCATCATACAAGAAAGGTAGTGGTAGTGGGTTTTGAAGCTGGATTACGCCTTGTCAGGGTGTCGGAGGAAGGCTTGATGCCCCCCGATGTCTGCTCCCTTCTCGCTTGAAGCTGCCTCGCTCGAAGTTGAGGTTGAAGGACATGTACCCGTTTCTTCGGAGCGGATGGCTTCATCTTTCCTTTCTTTCGGTAGGAGTGAATTCTGAGGTGCCCGTGCGCCTGACAAGCTCTAACAAACAGTGATAATTGACAAGTGTTGCACCAAACGTTTTGTGCACGGTTTACATCGTGGTGTTACCGTCAAGTCCATCCGATATGGGGAGGTTGGAAACCCGCTTTTACGTCTCTAATTCGACTTACCTTATTGGTGCCCTCTTGGTGTCACATGTGGCCGCACATACCCCCGACTCATATCTTTCACCTTGTACGATGAATGAGGAGGGAAAGGAGGGGGAGGAAGAACACTATTTGGGTTAGGGTTGGGGGTTATTATTCCGGCCTGCAAATGAGTCCTGATGCAACAAGCAAAGAAGGCCAAAGCAAAGCGAGTATCAAGTAGCAGGATAGAGGTTGAAAATCCATGTCATTTCCGCTTGTCCCCTCGGCAGACAATTTTATCTTTTAGCTACAGAAATACGCAGCTTCAAGCTTTCGTGTAAGCATTGGCTCTACTGCCTCGCAATCCGCTGGCCAACATTTCCTCCCCATGTCACAGCCATACATCTATCCTCTTGCCCTTCATTCCAAGCTCCTAGAATGTAAATTTCTTTCTGATGGATGATTGCACCGTCAAGGTCGTTCTTTCCTTTTTCCTTTCTTTCTATTCCTTCATTTTCTCTGTCATCCTTTCATTCATTTTGCCCTTTTCTTTTCGCTTTGTGTCTCCTATTTCTTTTGCTATCACCTTGTTCTTTTGATGTACTTTTTAAAGCCAATTTACTTATTCTGTCTTTCTTGCTAATCGCTTTGTTATTTTTATTATTCTTTTGTCCTTTTTATGGGAGTGAATGGAGTGCGCACCTTTACCTTTCCAAACGCCCTTCTTTCTTTTCCTTTGTACGAACACATATTCGATGTTTGCTTTTACACCTCCTGCTCCTGCTCCGGCATCCTTATTTATTTATTTTTCCTTTTCTCTATTCACAAACAATAATGAAAGCTTGAATCGACCATTACGGCAAAGAGTAACACCTCGCTCCAGGTATTGGACTACGGAAGCGTGTATCATCTCTTCATCTGCTTTTCTCGGTTCTCCGCCCCTAAACGTGCATCGGCTTGGCTAGAACTCCCTGTGGACGCAGGATCCTGCTCTTGTCGTAAATATGTTGCCGCACGTCCCCATTTACCAAGACGTTGCGTTCCACGTCCAGCACAATGGACCTGCCCTGTCGGGGGAAGAAGTGAAAATAAGGATATGAAGAGAAACCTAAAATGAAAAAGCCAGAAAGTTTTTTGCCCGGCCGCGAGCAATTTCAATGTATTCCGGCAAGGGAACTTCTTACCCTCGCTCTCCCTCCCCTCCGTACTTCCAAGACGTACCGACGGCAGCCTGAAGAAGACCAGCATGTGTTGGCAAGGGCGTGCTGATACTATAGGTTGAATGTTTTAGCTTGATATGTACACTAGAGCGCAATCAGATGCATAAGAACATGGGAAATGCTGCCTTGGATTTGGGGGAGCGTAAGAGTTGTCACTGAGTGTGATGTGTTGAGGCTCGGAGTTGTGTGCCCATTCAAGCAGTCCTGCAGACAAGTTACTGCCCAAGAAATGTTTCCGGAAAGTTCCTCTGCCTCTGTGCTCCCTGTATTGAGAGGCACAAGGTTTTTACGATGTGGATCAATACCAAGGCGCAACAAGTGAGAGCAGGACTCCCCGGAGGCAGGAGGTCAGCCGACGTCCACAATCCGCCTGACTCACTTATCACCTCCTCTCCCTACACTCCGTCTTTCCCACCCACGCCCTTCGACAGGCACCACTGCAAACATCTTCACGACGTCATGGGTGCCAAGTCGACTAAAGCCGTCGAGACGGAACCCCCCAAGTTGGGTAAAAGTGGTAAGAAAATCTGTTGCTCGTGCCCGGAGACCAAAAAGGTATGTTTCCATGCAATAAGCAGTGCGAGGAGAAGAGGTGAGAATAGTAAAGAGGGCGAAAGCGGATTGAAATCTGGACCTGCAAGAATATTTAGTGTGCGCCCTATGTCTGCCTCGCTTGGGCATGTGTAAGTCCAGGGGGTCGCGCGTCCCTGAACTGAAGGGAGTGAGGGAAGCAGGAGCGTCTTGGTGCATAAATGCATTTCACGCAGAATGCGATCTTGAACTTTTTTGAGCATTTTGGATAGAAGGCCGTTTGTCTGTACTCTAATATTCACATCACATCCTTCCTTTGTCTCTCAATCCCTTTTTCCTTTCCTCTTTCCCTCCTCCCTTCCCCCTCCGTGCAGATTCGAGATGAATGCGTGGTGATGTATGGAGAAGGAGCTTGCGCGGCAGTCATCGAGGCACACAAGACGTGTCTAAGAGCTGAAGGCTTCAAAATCTAATGCGTGGAATCGGGAAAGGATTTTGGGAGAGCCGGAGGAAAAGACAATGTTGAGAAGTGCAGGGCGGGAGGGAGGGAGAGAGAGAGGGTGGGGAAAGATGGACAGTCCGAGTGTCAATAGAGGAGGCCGAAGTCAAGAAGGGAGGGAGAGGGGGGAAGGGCTAAAAACACATATTTTCATGGACGAAAAAAGGAAAAGAAATTGTCGTCTGCCGCGGCTGGCTGGGCTTGGAATGGGTGGATGAGTCCGTGCCGGCCTCCCTTTCAACATCAACCGTCTTTCTGGATTGTCCCGTCCTCATCAAAACTAAGCTTAGAAATTTTCCCACTGCTCTCCCTGTTTCCAATCTCTCAACTAGATTTCTTCTTTTCTTCGTCGTCGTCTTCTTCTTTGTCGTTGTCGTCTCCGCCAAATCAACGTTGTTGTGCACGTCTTCTTCTTTGCCTTCATTGCGTCCAGTTTCTGCTCCTTCTATTTCATTCTACTTCATCTGCTACTGCTGCTACCGCTGCTGCTGCTACTGCTGCCGCTTTTCCTTTCGATGCTGCCTGTCTGGTAGACTGAAATTATCATCGTCACCGCCCCCCTGCCCCCTCCCTCCTTACTTTCTCCTCCTTTTCTCCTTCGAATTCTTGATACGCTTTCACTTTCCATCGTCTTTCGCCTCCCTCTTCCCTCCTCATCACTCTCTCCCTTCCTCTCTCTCTCTGACCGACTGGACGCATCTCTCTTGCGGTGAGCCTCAGACAAGACTTCTTGTAATCTCTATGCTTCAACTCGCTTCCCCCCGCTCTCAATCTTTCACTCGGAAAGCTTTTCTTCCCAGTCCCCCCTTCCCCTTAAAAAAATACATTCATTCAAATTCAAATGGTTGAAAGTGAGTGATACTAAGTAGGAAGACAAACCATTGATCGAGGAGCCGTTGACGAAGAAATCATTACAGAGTATAACTCTCATCAATTCTTGTTTTGTGTAGGGGAAAAGAGGACAATAGAAAATCTAAGTCCTCTCGCCTGCCATCAAGATGGGTTGTAGCTCTCTTTGTCACACACTCACACGCACAGGAATCGTTTAAAATCTCCTTCTCTCTCTTCTTTTTCCCCTCGCTGCTCACTCTCTTTTTTTTGGGCTACATGCCGCTGCCAACGTGCAAAAGGACATACTTCTACGTACTTCTCCCACCCCCGCCCTCCACCTGACTCTATTAATATCTTTATATTTACTTTTCGACTTCTCTTCCTCTCTCTCTATGAAGTGATTCATAGAGAGAGGCTATATACCTCCCCAGCGTAATCAAGAAGTGCTCTTTATGTTTATACACATGCTTGGAAGGGGTGATCTCCCACCTCTCTTCTCAGTTACGTCTACGCAACCTGAAACTGAACGCAAAAGTGCTCCCATGAGGACACAAACGCGCTCCCATGAGGACAAAAGAGCGCTTTTGTGTGCGCCCCTCAGTAAAGACACAGCCCGTACTCTTGTCTTTGACCTGAGAGAGGTGCAGTTAAGGGGAATTGGCACGAGCACCGCCACACGCGCATGCATTCAATCAATTATATATTATATTATGTATATGAATTGGGGTGTATATACAGGATATTGAAGGACTTAGAGAGTGGGCGTCTTTGCCCCCCTCCAAATCTCTCCTTCCTCCCTCCCTTACTATATGTACACGTGTCCCCCCGAGTCCTAACGATGGGAAAATCCGCCTCCTCCACCACCTCCTCCTCCTCCACCTCCTCCTCCTGCTGCTGCGTCTCTCAAGGCCTATTGATGAGTTTGAATGTGAGTGCATGAGTGCGTACACGGATGTCTATGTGATGCCACAGGCGAGGACGTCTGTCTCTTTTGACCTCCTCTCTCTCCCCCTCCCTCCTTCACTCCCTCCCTCCCTACCTGCATCCCGGCCTGCATCAAGCCCATGCTGTCGTCAGTAAACGTGAAACCCGCGAACGTTTCGTCTCGCTGGGACCCGACGGGATGCCCGTGTTGTTGTTGCTGCTGCTGCTGCTGCTGCTGCTGCTGTTGGTGGGAAGGAACGGAGGAAGAGAAGGAGGGAGGGGCAGCGAGGCCTAGAGCCGAGGAAGGGAGGGAGGGAGGGAGGGAGGGAGGGAGGGACGAATCGCAACATTGATTAGAGATGCCATCGTCGTCCAGTCGACCTTCACAAGTGCATTTCCACACCCCTCCCTCTCCCTCTTTCCCGCCTTACCCCCATTTATCATGTGCGGGTTTTGCTGCATATAGCTGAGAGGACCCTCGGCCTTGTGATCCGCGGGAGAGAAGATGGGCATGGACGTGAACTACGGAGGGGGGGAGGG
>Ga0160419_100609_pt1 | contig 21067 bp, 33 predicted proteins | sample CelAP2metagpilot_2_FD_108196 | JGI IMG/M metagenome (GOLD analysis project Ga0160419, IMG submission 108196) | Phycosphere-associated microbial communities from Cellana algal ponds in Kailua-Kona, Hawaii, USA - Cellana AP2-4-25 metagenome pilot ... | reverse complement strand
TCCCTTCCTCCCTTCCTCCCTTCCTCCCTTCCTTCCTCCCTCCCTCCCTCCCTCCCTCTCTCTCTCTCCCTCCCTGCCCCACCCTTGCTGCAGTCCGTCCGAATATTGACCCCTCCCTCCCTCCCTCCCTCCCTCCCTCCCTCCCTCTCCCAGGCTGGCATTGTCCCTCACATCCTTGAGTTAATGGCTCGGTACCTGCCCGTGGCCCCCCTCCAAGAGAAATGTTGCATGATCTTAGCCACCCTGACGGAGGAAAGTCCCGAGGCTGCGGAAAAAGTGTGGAATGAAGAGGTGAGGAGGAGGCGAAGGGGGGAGGGATGATGTTGGCCTGGAGTATCTATGTCAGTGGTTGAACTTACCTGTACTTTTCCTCCCTTCCTCCCTCCCTCCCTCCCTCCCTCCCCCCCCTCCTCCCTAGTCGATGTTCGCCTTGGTGGAGGCGATGAAGGCTCACCCCAACCACTCTGTGCTGCAGCACTTCGCCCTCTCTTGCCTACAGGTAAGCGTTGTACAGGTGTACATGAGCCAGCCCTCCCTCCCTCCCTCCCTCCCCCCCTCCCTCCTGCAGAACCTGGCTGAGGAGGGTACAGCTGCCCAGCGCGCTAACCTCCTGACCCCCCCCGTCCTCTCCCTTGTCGCCATGGCGCTTGCCTTCCACCCTCACGACGAGGACATTTCAAATGCTGCCCTGGGGCTAGTGGTCTCCCTAGCAGCGCAGGCAAGAGAGGGGGGGGGGAGGGAGAGAGAGGAGGGGAGGGAGGGAGAGAGGAAATTTGCAGACATCGAGGCATAACCCACCTGACGCCTACCTCCCTCCCTCTCCCCCTCCATCCCCTCCCCTTCTTCCTACAAACTCCAGGACATCAACTCTTCCCCTCCATGCTCCACCAGCATCCACAATAAAAACAACAACAATAACAACAACAGCACCACCACCACCACCAACAACAACATCCCCGACACCAACGGCAATGGCACTCCACCTTCCTCCCATTCCTCGCCCTCCGGTCCTGCCTATGTTCATGCCGTTCTCCGCCTCCTCACTGCTGTCTGGAAGCACATCCACCTCTCCCCTTCCCCCTCCTCCCTTTCGCTCTCGGCCTCGGCGACGGTGCAGCAGCAGCAGCAGCAGCAGCAGCAGCAGCAGCAGCAGCAGCAGCAGCAGCAGCAGCAGGAGAAGAAGGAGATTGAGCGTGTGGGGGCCCTAGGAGTCTTGCGTTGGCTGACTGTCGTGGCCCGGGACTGCGCACCTAGTAAGATGCCAAGGGAGGGAGGGAGGGAGGGAGGGAGGGAGGGAGGGCGGGAGGGAGGGGAGGCATTGATGTGTGCCGAGAATCGTATCTCTCTCTTCTCTTTTACGCCCTTCGCCTTTTCAGCTTTTGCACTGACACTCCTTCCCTCTTTTCCATTCCCCATCCCTGATAGACGAAGTCACCCTCCTGAGCGGTGACAACACCGTCCATGCCATGTTCGAGGAGGTGGCCGGTCGACTCGCTACCACGCATCCCCGCCCCCACACCCACCCTCCCTCCACCCTCATGCCTCCTCCCCCTCCGACATCTGCCTTCCTTGTCCCCGCCTCGTCCAAGAAGCGAGCGTGTCCTTCCTCCTCCCCTCCCTCCGCCTCCTCCGCCGCCTCCTCCTCCGACTCTTCCTCCCTTCTCCTGGCTGCGGCCGAAGCACAAGGCAAGCGTCTGTGCCTGGACCTGGTGGCTTCCCTCCCTCAGAAGGGGCAAGCCACCTCCTGGCCTCGGGCGTGCGGCGCCGTCGTGGAGGGTCTGCAGGAAGGGAGGGAAGGAGGGGCGCTGGCTCTCGGAGCACTGGCTGCTGTTGTTGCACTCGCGGAAGGAAATAAGCAAAATAAAAACGTACTGCAGGGTTTGGGGGCAGCGAAGGGTCTCGGGGTGGTTGCGGCGAAGATGGGAGGAAAGGAAGGAGGGAGGGAGGGAGAGGTGGTGGCCAAGGCGTTCGAGGCGCTGCGGTAGTCGAAGGGGTGACGGAACCAATGGGGAAAAATGTGCATAATCTAAGGGAAGGATGGATGGGAGGTAGAGTGGGGGAGAAGGGAGAGAGAGTGTTTGACTTGACCGACAGTGTCTTCCAAATTTCTCTCGCTCTCACCTGACACAAAGCCGGTGGCCGTCCCCCCGAGCCATTAGATTTCGAGCTTTTATTTTCATTTTTTCTATGCATACACACATAATATTTCTTTGGATCCAGAGCGGAATAAACCAATCAGGCACAGTCGAAATTAGGAAAAGATTGAAAGAATCTGTAAATCGGAGCCCGGCAGGTGTAAAAGAGGCGGCGCCTTCAGGCCGTGGGTCGTCCAGCTTTCGAGAGAAAAATAGCGTCACCAGCACCCGCAGCACCGGCAGAAGTATTTATGATAATGGTAGTTGTAGGAGTAGGAGCAGGAGCACCAGCAGCGAAAGGAGGACTAGTGGGACGCCGACAAAAAATAGAGTCTATAGGAGGGAGGGGAGCCCACAACCAGCAGCAACAGCAGCAGCAGCAGCTGCAAAAACTGCACTATCCATCTGTTCTCAGCGAAATCTTGGAGAGATAGTATTTAATCTAATTCCTCCCACCTGGCGTCTTCATGATTTTTGGTGACCGAAAAGAAGTAAGAGATATCATAATCGTGAGAAGAAAAAGAGCATGAAGGTGGTATCAATAAGGAGGACAGTCTGGGACCTGGCTGGACTCATTTGTGTTTATGTGTGCTTGTGTGTGTATGTGTGCTTGCGACGTGGGGAAAGAATGACTATGATATGACAGAAATTAGACATGACAGGGAGGATGGAGGGACAGGAGGGAAGGACGAGGACGAGGAGGAGGAGCAGAAGCAACAACAAATAACAAAAGGACTAGCAGAAGAGAAATGAAAAAGAGGTAGTCAAGGAGAACGGAAAAGAAGAGAATGAAATCGCTCTATTCCTAATTCTAATTCTATTTTCTTCTACCTCTACTCTTTCATCTTGATGTTCCTTTTCTCGTCGTTCTTCTCATTGTATTCATACTTCTTGTTCGTTTCTACTTTTTTTCTGGCTCTCTCTCTCCTTCCTCTAGCTCATGCTCTTCTTTTTAATCATCATCCGTGTTCCTAATTCTACCAGGCGTTGCACCTGAGCCTCACACTCGATTCATTGCTATTTCATTTCCTCATGAATTGCTTTCAGCTTTTCAATATTTTCCTTTTCCTTATTCGGACTCAACGGATCATACTTCTTGACCTAGCTTGCACTACTCATACACACTTATGCCTATAAATAGATTTGGACACAAACACGAAAGAAACCAGTAGAAGGCCCCAGGTGCTCAATGGAATGCACATCATGCCCCCCCCCCCCCTTCGTCATCTCCATTTCCATCTCTCCCGTCCATCCCCGCCATCTACCAGCCCTTCTACTCGGCCAGCATCCTCCTACTCACAGCGGAGGAAATGCCGCCTTACCGTCCCAGTCTCCCCCTCCCCCTCCTTGTGTCCCTCCCACCTTCCCTCCTTTCCCACCGTCTCCAAACCCCCCCGTAGGTGTCCTGGCCCCTCCACTCCCAGCCCCTGCCCCGCACCCAAATAAAGCATGGGCCGGCGACAGCGGCGGACTGCGCGTCCAGCCTCCTCTTTCTCCCCCTCTGCTGCCGTTGCTGCTCTGGTTGTGCGCAAAACCAGAGAAAGGAGGGGTGGGGGTGTTGCTCCGGGCGATGGAGGGCCGGGTAACCAAGGGCTCAGTCTGGAGAGGCGTCAAGTGGTTGTGGGCGATATTCAGATTCGAAGACGAGGTGGAAGATGGGACGGAGGACGCACGCCGGGCCTGTGGCACGGCCAAGCAAAGGTCAGGAGGTCGGAAAGAGTCATCCAATGCACCTCCCAGACTTCCGTTCCTGGAATGCGGTTGCTGCGGTTGCTGCAACTGCTGTTGTTGCTTCTGCTTGTCCTCCACCGTGGCCCGCACCGCCTGCTGCAACACCATCCGACTCCTCTCCCCCACTTGCCCTAGAATGTTCTTAATTATCTCCTTCCCATTCGTCAGATTCAAATACCTTATCCTCTCATTGGGCAAATGCGCATTGTCCGTCGACTGTCCCAGCGGCAAATGCAACGCCGGCGCCTTGAGCAAGTCCTCCAAGAAGGCCGTGATGGGCATCGTCCCTCCCTCCCTCACATACAGCGGGGGTTGCCCCCACACCTCCTCAATCGCCCTCTCCGCCATCCCGAAGGCCTCGGCCCCCCTATCCCCATACCACCAGTCGCCCACCTTCTTCACCTCTATAAACAAGTCGTTGGGACTCCTCCGCTTTCCAAATTCGTGCCTGAGGTGGGCGCGAATCAGGTCCACGAGCCGAGTGGGGTTCTGGCAAGGGACAGTTCGAACTGAGATTTGGGCCATGGCGGCCTTGGGTAGGATGGAATAGGAGTCCGTGGGATTGCTCGATGCAACCTGATTAATGCTAAGGGTGGGCTGGCGCCACCGGCCCGCCAGGACCTCGCGGCCGGAGTTGCAGGTCAGTCCTTTGACGCCTGGGAAAGGGAGGGAGGAAGGGAGGGGGGGAGGGAGGGTAAGGGAGTGGACCGGAAGGACCGAGAAAGACAGTCGAAAGCCTGTTTTCTCTTTCCCTCCGCCTTTGCCTTTGACTGAAAAAGGTACCAGGGCGCGAGAAAGGGAAATGTTGCGCCGGCAGGACCCTCGGGCAGTGCCTAGCCGTAAGGGTAGGAGGGAAACGAGAGACGACGATCACCAGCCGGACTGCGAGAGAACCGTCGTCTGCTCCGCGTCTGCTCCGCGTCTGCTCCTCTGCAGCTCCTCTGCCTCGGAACGCGACCAGAACTTTACTCCCGCGCGTGTTGAAAAGGCGGACATCCTCCCTCCCTCCTTCTCTCCCTCCCTCACCTCCTCCCTCCCTCCCCCCCTACCTAAGGAGGCCTTGTAGGCATCGATATTGAGGTTCATGGCATCGAAGAGCTCCAGCTCCTCTTGAGACACCTCCTGTAAGAGCCACAGAGGAAGGGAAGGGTAGAAGGAGGGAGAAGGAAAAGAGGAAGGGGGTAGTAGATGGGTGAGTAAATAATCATATACATTTTCAAAGACACGCCCCCTCTCCTCTCTTCCTCCTTCCTTCCCTTCCTCCCTCCCTCGAGACCCACCTCCACCTCGGCGTAAAAATCAGGCACAAGGACCATGCCCCGTGCATCCACCAGGGTGGCCAAGATGCCCACTGATGGCGAGGGAGGGAGGAAGGGATGGAGGGAGGGGTGAATGAAGGTGCGTATGAGGTTGTCAGTCGGGTCAGTGTCCATCTCACCGAGGTCGTTTAGAGGCTCCACCACCGCCCCGCCATCGATGCCGCTGTGCAGGTTTCTATCATCATAATATGACGGATATGAATCACGAGTTTTTAAGACGGGTCAGCAAATCAATTCTATTACAACATCCCACTTCTCCCTCCTCCCCCCCCCTCTCTCCATCCCTCCCTCCCTACCTCTTGGGCCCATGAATCCTGACTTCCAGGTGAATGGTGCCTCGCATGCCGTACGTCAAGCATGGCCGCTCGTCGGCAATCTAAACAATAATATCAATACAATCAATAGGGGTAGAAAAATTTCAAAAAGGGGAAATAAACGAGCAAAGACGCGCTCACCCCCTCCCTTCCTCCTTCCCTTTCCCCCATCCCTAACCCTAACCCTAACCCTAACCCTAACCCTCTTCTTCCAAGACTCACACGCAAGGCATCCACCTATATCCCCTTCCCCCCTCCCTCCCTTCTTCTCTCCCTCCTCACCCATGTACTATTAGCCTGCAGGATCAGCCCCGTTCCGCGGAACCAATGCAAGTTTTGAAGCACCGACTCCCGGAACCCCTCTGAAGAGACTTCTTCCTCCCCTTCCAGGAGGAGGACGGCGTTCATGTCTACGAAGGAAGGGAGAAGGGAGAGAAACGGGGAAGGAAGGAGGTAGACAACATAAGTGATTCAAGTGTCGTCGACAGAAGGAGCAAGCCACCTTCTCTCCCTCCCTCCCTCCCTCCCTCCCTCCCTCCCTCCTCTCACCCTTGAGGATGCCCTGCTCCTTCATCTCCTTCAGCGCGAAGATCATGGCCATAATAGGACCCTTATTGTCGGTGATACCGCGGCCGTAGAGATAGCCGTTGATCGCCATCATAGAGAAGGGGTCCTGGAGGGAGGAAGGAAGGGAGGGAGGGAGGGAGGGAGAAAGGGAGGGGAGACAAGGGAGCAAAAAATTGAGACTTCCAGATCCGATGCCACCCATCCTCCCCTTCCTTCCCTCCCTCCCTCCCTCTCTCCCTTCCTCCTGACCGTTTTCCACGTCCTCTCAGTTGCCGGCACCACGTCATAATGCCCGTACATGGTAACGGTCGGCTTGGACGGATCGTTACCAAAGCGCGCCAGGACCACCGGACTCCTCCCTTCCACTACCGACACCATTTTCACACTTGCCCCGAGCCTCTCCAACAGGGAAGTCAGAAATTTGGCGCACCGCCAGCATTCTTCCTTGTGAAAATCATCCTCTGACACACTCACGCTCTGGTACCCGACCAACTCACTCAAACATTCCTCCATCCTCAAGAACTCCGTCCCATTGGCCCCCTCCTCTTCCTTCCTTCCCCCCACCCCTCCCTCCCTGCCCCCCCCATTCGACGACACCTCATGTGGCATATCCCATGCCAGCACCATCCCGCCCTCCAACCCTGAGAAGAGCAGCTGGTGCCGGTCACTGCTCACGACCAAGCTCTGAACCGCCTGCTCCGCCTGTTGAAACGCCCGGTAAAACGTGAGCGTCTCCAACCGCCACACCACGATGCATCCATCGGCAGCCCCGGAGAACAACCACCCTGCCCCGATTGCCAGGGAGAGGACGTCGTCATTATGACCCCTCAACGTCCGTCGACACGAGAAACTCTCCATATCCCACACCTTGATCGTCCCGTCCCTCGAGCCGGAGATCACGACCCCTTCCTCCCTCCCGGCCAAAAGGGTTAAGACCGACCCATGGTGACCTTGCAAGGTGCGGTAGCAGGTCTTTGTGGCGGGTGACCACACTTTGACGAATCCGTCGCCTGCGCCCGAGACGATGTAGGGAGGGTAGAGGGTGAGGGCAGTGACCGGTCCGCAATGATGCGACTCGTAGTCGCCTAGGCCGAGGCGCTCCGGGAGGGAAGGGGAGGAGGAAGAGCACGGGGCAGAGGGAGGGGCAGAATTTTGGGGGGTGTAAGAACCGGATTTAGGGGGGCGCAGGTGGTGGTGGAGGGAGGTGGTAGAGGGGGAGAGTGAGGAGGAGGTGTAAGGGGAGGAGACTGAGATGGGGGAGGAGGGGTCGGTAGTGTTGGTGTTGGGGAGGGAGAGGGGGACGGGAAGGAGGGGGGAGGGGGGGAATCGGACGACTGAGCCTTTAATACGCCGGACGGATGTATCTTGAAAGCCCATGTAGACGGTCTCATTCCCATTCGCGAACCCCCCTCCTTCCCTCCCTCCCCCATCCTCCTCCCCCGGCGCCGCCGCCACCGCCAGGCTGATTGGATGGCCCATACCCTCAATGAACACCACGCCCAGCAACCCGATGGACATCTCCCCCTCCCCTTCCCCTTCCACCCCTCCCTCCCTCCCTCCCTTCCTGCCCGCCATGCCCCAAGCCCTCAGTTTATTATCGCTGCTGGTCGTGTAGAGCACGTCCTTATGCACCACCAGGGCTAGGACAGAGTGTCCCTCGTCCGCGCAAGGTACCACCACATCCAATGTAAATGTCTCGATGTTCCACACCCTGATGCTCCCATCCTGACTGCCACTGAATAAGTAGGGTCCTGACACCGCCAGCGCCAAGGCCGACTCACAATGTCCGAGGATGACATGCCTTGCCCTCTGTGCCATCCCTCCTCCCTCCGCCCCTCCTTCCATCCCATCCCCCTCCTCCTCCCCTTCCTCTCTTTGCCCCTTCTGCGGCGAATGCGAGGCGCGTCTATTTTGACCCTTGTGACCCGCCCTTCCTCCCTCCCTCCCTCCCTCAATTCCTCCCAGCACCGCCCTGGACGCCACTGGTCCGAGAGCGTCTTGAAGCTCGATCGGGAGGAGCTTCCGCTCCATCGACAAGATATTTTCCAAAGCCGAGCTCATGGAGGCCGAGGAGCCGATGGGCGCAAGGAGGAGGTGGAGGTCGGGGGTAACCACAAGAATGTTGTTGGAGGGAACAGCAACCCAGTCTGTGTGGTTGTCCGACAAAGGCTCAGAGGTGACAATGACGACTTTGATCCGTCGGTCCGTGTGGGTCATGCCGTACTCCCCTCCGGTGCCCGCCACCACTGCTCCGCCAGGGCATGCGGTGGTGGTTCTCTTGCTTTCGTAGGCGGTGCCGGCGCCGAAGTAGAGGGAGGCAGGGGAGGAGTGAGGAGACAACGGGTCGTACACAAAGCGAGTGGCGAGGAGCGTGAGGCCGTCTGAGATGACAAAGTTTAGGAGAGAAGTCTCTTGGACATCGCATTCCTGGCAAGTAGCAACGATGAGCTCAACGACGCTCTCGGTGTTTTTTCGGAGGACGTCGGGCGAGACGGTGGTCATATGGTCGGGAAAAGTGTTCAAAAAGAGCGCGAAGCACACCACGGTGTCACTGGCGCCATTTGCAACGGCGAACTCGAAACACGCATCATTCAGCCGGTCCATCAGCTTGCGCCGGACCTTGTCAAAGCCGCCGACATTCCCATTATGCATGAATAAATAACGCCCGCACCTGAAAGGATGGCACAAACGCTCGGCCACTACCGAGCCCGGGGTGGCGGCCCGGACGTGAGCAAACAGAAGGTGAGAGCGGATCTTCTCCGACAGCTGCATGAGGTTCTCGTCATTCCAGGCCGGGCGGGTGCTACGATATATGCAGGGCTCTGCGTCTTTGGCTATATCGGCGGAATACCAGCCGATGCCGAATCCGTCCCCATTAATACAGGGGGGGGTGTAGTGCGTTTCACACAGGCGTTCCCGCGCCGCAAAGGACTGGGTTATGATGGAATGGTTGGGCCGGGTGACAAGATCGGCGGCTACGATGGGCGTCCCGATATATGCAGTAAGGCGACACATGGTTTTGCTGTGAAAAGGTGGGGTGGGGAGAGGGGGAGGGAGAAGAGGGGGGGGGGACGAGGGGAAGTGAGTAGGAAAAAGGAAGTAACCATGAGAGGACGGTCGAGTTTAGGGGGAGTGTGGGTCAAATTTTCGCATAGGCCATCTAAGGTGACCTAAACCAATGCTCAATTATTGTGTAAACTTCTGTATTTGTGCCGGATGAATGCGCATAGAAGACAAGCAGAGAGAGGCGAGAGAGGCGCAGGGGCTGATGTGCTTCATCAGGCAATGGTGATGGCCCTCAAAGCGACACAGGCAAGCACAAAAAAGAGCTAGGAAAGTGTACCGAAAAGATTATAAAATTGTGCTAGGTGTGACATACTGATGGGGAGGAAAGCGCACAAGGGGGGAGAGGAGGGGAGGACTCACCCGGGAGATGATTTAAGCGTTTACTGGTCTCCAGCAGCAATGAGAAGGCACCCGCTAGCCCACCAGCTCCTCCCTCTCCTGCTACCCCTTGTGCAACAGTTGTACGCGGCGTTTGTGTCTTTGTACCTGTAGTGTGTGGTGCCGTTGCGGGTCGTATAGTAGGTAGCTCAGACGTCATATCAAACGCGGTAGGCGATGCATGGCGGGATGGCTGGGATCGTGCGGTGCGTTGGCAACTCAAGCCAGTCGTATGCACGCAAAGGACCCGCAGGCGTTTGACTGGCCCGCTTGAGCCCTGTTGTACAGATTCTTTCCTATATGTGAGAGCTTAGATTGGCATGCTGGTGGTCAGGTGTGCTGGCGTCACTGTTTGATAGTCCATCCAACACTGGTGGAGAGTCGCCTGCCTTCGCCTTGCCTTCAACCATAACGTTACGCGTTATACAGCCTGGGTCGTATGGTCGCCTCGATGGGCCTTCCCCTCCTTCAAGCATAGACACTTTTAAATAGAAACATCTATGCGGTTAACAGTTGTCGGCATTGTCGGGGGCATCTTGTTGGACTGAACCTGCTTCGCTAACCCAAATGAGGCACGCATGGGCCTCTCTGTACACATGGCCGCCTATTTCTCACGGTATTGATATTTATAGCACACATAGGCCTACATCACGCAATATACGCTTAAATCAGCTTTTGCGCTTATGTGTCATCTGAGGTTTGCCCTACTCCCGCATGCTCCGATGCCTCTCACTTCCCCACCATCCCCACCAATACCACCCCAAGAAATCGGATAATGCATCAATGCGTCCTCCTCACCACCGGCGTTCTCTTGGCTGCCGTCAGTGCCACCACTACCAGCATGGCATATGAGTCTGAACCCCAGCACCAGAGCCTCCGTGGTGTCCGTCGTGCCCTCCAATGGGGATGGCCCTCCATTTTCCCTGATATTATTGAGGAGGGGGAGGCCGAGATCGAGAGTGGCGTGACGGACGTGCCGCTCAATAAAATCATGGGAGAGCAGGTCAAGGCAGAAAGTGGAGGGGCAATATTGCTAGAGGGGAAATCCCGAGAAGGTGTGTGGGTGTTAGCGGATACGATGGTAAAGGAGGAAGAGCACAACATAAACATTCCACGGACGGCGATGCTGGGTGGAGAGCGACCGGCCAAGGTGGTGCTACCCGACAACTACCCCCAGAAGAGCGAGCACAATGATAAGAAGCTGTGGCCTATGATTTTAATGCTCCGTAAGTCGCCAATTGCCGAGAGTGTGAAAGATCGGACCTCCTCACCCAGTATTTAACTCTATGTCCACAACACACACACTGCTCCCGCCCATTCTCCTACATAGACGGTTACGGTTCTGACGCGCCTTACCATGACCACTTCTTGGGTCTGAGTGAACGGGTGAATCAGCACGGTGGGTTTCTGGCGCTGATGCCGAATGGGACGCTCAACAGCCAAGGCCGCCGATTTTGGAATGGACTACGTTGCTGTGATTTCGATCACCAGGGGCCTGATGACGTAGCTTACTTGACCGGGCTGATTGCTGAGGCAGTTAAGTCATTGAGTGTTGATCCCAAACGCGTGTACATGCTAGGGCATTCGAACGGAGGGGCGATGACTCAAATCCTGGGTTGTGACCACGCTGAGCTCTTTGCGGCCTTGGCCAGCGTGACGCCCGGAGAAATTCCGAGCGTGTGTGCACCATCGCACCCGGTCTCTGTGCTGGAGGTGTGCGCTAGCAAGGATCCGATTGTGAAGCTGGACTTGTGTACAAGTGTTATCGAGAATTGGACTTTAAACGATGGATGTGCCAAGAAGCCGACGTTTGAGAAGACGAGGGACTACGACTGTGACTTGTCTAAGCCGGTGGATGATAATAAAGGGTATGACCAGTGGAGGGATCATAATTGCATGTTGTCTGGGAATGAGACGGAGATGAGTGGGTGGACGTGTGAAGGGGGGAGCGAGGTAGAGTTCTGGTGGATGCGGGGGGCGATGCATAATCCGGCCTTCTCGAGCCAGTGGTCGGATGACGTGGTGGCATGGTTGATGAGTAAGACTTACGTTGAGGCTTGAGTGCTTAGGGTCCGTTAAGGGGGAGTAAAGGGAGGAGATGGGGTATGGGAGGTTGTTTTGGGAAAGAGAAGTGGTGTTGTGAGCATACGCATTTTCCGGTATTTGTGGCAGAGAATGAATGGGTGCGATGGAGTGGAGAGAATGACAAGAAAGAGGGAAAACATGTATGAGTAGGGCAAAAGCACAATGTAAACAGCAAGCAGAAAAGGCAAGGTTTGACAAATGTGCTGGGGCAAGAGAACGAGGCGGAAAGCACAGGGAAACTACGTATGCATGAAACGAGGTCTGACCACGGTGAAGCCCCTAAAAAGAAGCAATTCATTGGGAAACAGGACCTTCCCCTGAAACGGAGTCACGCCAGGAGGGGCAGGATGGCCCATGTGTGCTTGTATGCACTCACTTTTTGACGATGCCCCGGAATGTGTTGTACCTACATCTCCACAGTGGGTATTCTATCACACCAGTCTGCAGCGGGGGCAGGAAGAGATCGTGCGCACCACGTTGCGGCTTACGCGTGTTACTGTACGTTATTGGTCTGTGTGCTTAAGAGGAAGCAAACGCAGACCGTTGTGGGGGACTAGAGATACGAGAACGCTACCGGGCGCATTGGCACCCTCAACGGTACTCAACGAGAATGACGCATTGTGTTTGTTTTTGTCTCTTGCTTTCATTACTGAACCGCATCACGGGGCACTTCCGGCTTCCCTCCATCCTTTACCACGGTGCATATGTTGATTCTGCGAAGGAGTGGGCCATGCAATTTCCCGAAAATACGGGGAGCAAGAAGGATGACTCGGTCGTTCTACGCTTTATTATGTAGCACTTGCAGCGTCGCTGATTCTCATATACACGTCTTCTCGAACCCACCCTTCTTTTTACTCTCACAGGTACAGTCCACACGCACGCACTACAACGCGGAGACGTTCGAAGACCTCGCTCGGATCACCGTCGACCCCAGGACATAGCAGCAGAACGCCAGCCGGTCCGTGGGCCATGCCGGAAGGAACCAGTGGCAATGTGGCGGTCTATGCGCACAGTTCGGAAGATCCGATGGCGGCCGAGACCATGGTGCATGTGGCCGAAAACGTCTCTTTTACGCCCCCCCCGCTGCCTGAGAGGGGAAGCTCCCAGAGCTTGGACGAGTCCTTGACACGGATCAAGTCAGCACTGAGCGTGACCGTGTTTACCGTCCCCCCACCGGCACCCTACTGTTACTGGGTGGCCGCCATGGCTTGCCTTAACAGCTGCAATCTTGGATACGACGTGGGCTCTGTCGGGGGAGCCGCGTTGCTCATGCAGGAGGAGTTTGGCTGGTCGAGCGGGCAACTCAGCTTTTATATTGGTATGTTGGTGGATTATTTTGAGACACGTAGTGGCATTTCGTTGGGAAGGTCTCCTCTTTTCTGTCACTCATCACCACGCCCTTCGTCTTTTTGTGTCCCTCCTTCCTTCAGGCTCCATGAATTTCTTCTGCATCGCTGGGGCCTTAAACGCCGGGTATGTATGTGACACGTTTGGGCGGCGTCGGACCTTTACCATATCCTGTGCCATCTTCATTGTGGGAATTTTGATTCAGGTAAGGAGTAGAGGGACACATGAAGGAGTGAGTCGAGAAGAGATGGAGTCGTCGTTTCTGCCAAGTGGTTTGTGGGAGGGGGATATGAATACAATAAATGATACTTTTAAATAAAAGCACTAGGGAACATGCGTGGCATGGCTCATACTTTACCTCCAGATTAATCGGCAGGGAAGAAAGTAGTCTAGCACGAGCATGAATAGAATTCTTTCAATCCCTGATTCCCCTTCCTCTCTTCCGCCCTCTCTCCCTCTCTCCCTCTCTCCCTCTCTCCCTCTCTCCCTCATCTCAGATCTTGTCCCACAACTTCGCCTTTACAATGTTCGGGCGAATTCTTATCGGGATTGGCGTCGGGCTCGGACTCGCCATTGACGCGCTTTACATCAGTGAAATCGCACCCCCCACCCACCGAGGTCATCTCGTTTCTCTCTCTGAAGTGGCCATCAATTTCGGCATCCTCCTAGGTTTCATCTCGGACTTCGCTTTCTTAGGCGTCGGGCCGGGTTGGGACTGGCGGCTCATGCTGGGGTTAGGGATGGTGATGCCCACCATCCTCGTTGTCCTCTCCCTGACCGTTATGCCGGAGTCCCCCCGATGGCTCTTGATGCAGGATCGGAGGGAGGAGGCGATGGTGGTGCTGCGGAAAACGTACGTGGAAGGGAGTGATATCGAGGGGGTGGCTGCGCAGATCGTGCAGCATATCCAGGCTGACTTCGAAGCTGACGCCCACAGCAGCTGGCATGTGATCTTTCGACCGACGCGACCGGTTCAAATGATGTTAATGGCCGGCATTGGGCTGGCAGCATGCCAGCAGCTGACGGGATGCGAGAGCTTGATTTATTTCTCCCCCGTTTTTATGGAAAAAGCGGGCTTTGTGACCAGAAATGCGGCGTTTGGGATGACGATTCTGGTGGGAATGAGTAAGATGATATTTTGCATCGTGGCGGTGGTGTACGTGGATCAGGTGGGGAGGCGGCCGTTGCTATTCGCATCGACCGGAGGCTTGTTCGTCTTCCTGGTGGTTATGGCCGTGGCCTGTCGGTTCGACAGCTTGGGGTGGCTAATGGTGCTGGGCATGTGCGCGTACGTGGCTTTCTTCTCCTTGGGTGTGGGGCCCTTGACATGGGTGGGGACGACGGAGGTGTTTAGTACCCGGATCAGAGCCAAAGCCATGTCCCTGGCCACGTCGACGAACCGGCTTATAGGGGGCGTGGTAGCCAGCACGACGTTGCCTCTGGTGGAGGTACGTGTTATGAACGTGTTGAAGTAAAGGCGGTGGGGGGGTAGGAAGCACCAGGATGTGCTTCCACCTGTCCTGGTTGGTGCTTTCTTCTTTTGTTTCCATAACTAAGCTTGGAATAATTCCAGTTCTCCAGCCATCTCGCTTTTCCTTTCCACCTACACATATATTCATTGTGCGTATTTCTGTATCCCACGAATACACTCACCCTCAAGATTTACTTATAAACGGACATTACCACAGGTCTTGACCCCCACGGGCTACTTCTTGTTCTACGCGGGCGTCACTCTCGGCACAGCCGCCTACCTGTACACTTTCTTTCCCGAGACCAAGGGCAAGAGTTTGGAGCAGGTCGAGGAGTACTTCGAGGCTGAGAGTGCAAAGGAGGAGGAGACGAAGAGGAGAAGAAGAGAGAAAAGGGGAAAATGGGGAATGGTGGGAATGGGGAAAGGAGTGGGAGGAGGCAGGGCGGCTGTGGACGGTACCCCGGAACAGCAGGAAGAGGAGTAGGAGGCAGGGGCAGAAAGTGGTGGTGGAACAAGTGGCATTTGGTTTGACGTCTAATTTTAATTTTTTTAAATGGGAGGTTTCTTTGGGACGCATGCCGGAGCAGGTCGATACTCTACCGCGTAGTGCATTGCAACCCTATGGGCAGGGCGCTCATGTTGTATGCACAAACCATCTCGAGGATTGTGCGGCTTTGTCAACCTTGTGCGCGTCCTTGACCTGGATAAATCGTAGAAAACTTCGATATACTTCGATTTGTCTCATCAGCATGATCTCTAGTAGTAAATAATGAGGGTACAGCCTCCCCCTCCCTCCTCCCCCTTCCTTCTCCTTCTCACATGTATCACGTTTGTACTACTCCTATAAATGTCTCGAATCTGTCTATAATTAAAAAAATATACGTTTTGTCGACTTGAATTGAATTTTATAAATATGCCGTTTTCCGCCGTCCTTAACTCTCTAATAACATGGTGATGACGGCCTCGTGCAGTGTGTAGTTTTATGTGCATCCAGGCTTGAGAATTGTTAATCTAAGAAAAAGTGAAGGGATGGTGTGACTTTATTAAGGGCGTCTGAAATACGGGAAATGAAAGGCCAAAGGAAAGGAAAATTGATAGAGGGGTGGCGAGGTCGACAAAAATAGTGGGTTTGAAAGGAATTACCAATCTTTTGCTTTCGACACTGTTCAATCCTAGTGTGCTTGGTGTCGTTTACTTCGTTACGCATTCTCAAAACACTCATTTTATCACGTCGACGTGAGCCGACAAAGTCGGGACAGGAGGGGTCGATGAACCATCCACGAACACCACGAACGCGCATCGCCTAAACCGCTGCCGCGGCGCGCACCATCATCCATCATGATCCCTCCTCAGCCACAACACCCTGACACACAAACGGACACACAACGCATATGGATAGCCATGGCAACATCGGCAGGGGAAGCCAGCGCCGCGTCGGAGAAGCTTCGGCCTTTATACGCAGCGCTGCACGAGGCCTTTGAGGAAGAAGACCATGAAGCTGCCTTAGTCGCTGCCACCAAGCTCCTCAAAGTTGCACCTGATGAGGTCGAGGCACGGGCAGCCAAGGCAGTGGCCGAGCTTAACACGGGTGACTATGCTCTCGCCTTGTCCACGGCGTTGCCTGCCCAGGAATTGGAGCGAGCTTATGCCCTTTATCGGTTGGGGCGAGGCGTCGAAGCCTTGGCCATTCTGGATGCTAGTGTACTGAAGGATGAAGAGTCTTTCCGGCATCTGCGGGGTCAGGCACTATTCAAGGAGGGGCGATACGACGAGGCAGCGGATATCTTTGCAGCGTTGGTGTCCGAGGCGGGCGCGAATGGAGTGGAAGACCCTGAGTTGATGACAAATCTATATGCTGCCTTTGTGGCGGCGCGACGGGGCCAGGAAGCCCTGGCACGCTTTCCTTTTAGCGAAGAACTGATGGATTCGTGCTACGAGCTTGCGTTCAACACGGGGGCCGCCATGATCGATGCAGGGGATCTCACAGCGGCGGAAGCGAGGCTGCGCAAGGCGCGGGCGACGTGTGTGCGTGTGGGGGAGGAGGATGGGATGACCCCGTCGGCAGTATTGGACGAAGGGAGCGGGATCCAGATTGAGCTGGCGTATGTCCTGGCGGCGCAGGGAAGACGAGGAGAGGCGTTTGAGATGGTGACGACGTTGATGAACAAGGCAAGCAAGCTTTCGGACCCCGTGGTGCGTGTCCTGGCGATAAACAATGCAGCGGCCTTGAGGGAGGGGGGAAGGCACCACAAGGATATGAGCAGCAACCTGAAGAAGATGAAGGGGCCGTGGAGGGAGGCCAAAAGCAAGCTGCTGCCCATGCAACGCGTGCTCTTGACGTTGAACAAGGCGCTGATGCTCATGCACTCTGGCAAGATCGACGATGCCAAGCAGGTCCTAGAGGCGGTCAAGGAGGAGGGTGGGAAAGAGGGAGGGCAGGCTTGGTGGCGGGTGGCCATGCTGGAAATCGCCATCAAAATGCAAGACGATAAATCGCGTACTTCGTCCTACTCCCCCAACGCAGATTTGGCGGCTTTGCTGGAACGCGTGCGTACTGAAGCCCCCTCTGCCGATGCGGAGAAGACCGTTGGAACGGCCCTCGCTCAAGTTCTCGTCTACCAAGGCGACCTCCACGAAGCGGCTTCTGTCCTGGAATCGATCGCTTCTCTTCAGGGCTACCCTGCCCATGCTGCCACTTTGGCATCGCTGTACGCCAGACTCGGCCAAAAGGATAAGAGTGCCGCTGTCTTTGACAAAGCTCTGGCCTCCTTCCCTCCCTTTCTCCCTCCCTCTTTTAAAATCAAACTTCTACAAGGAGCGGCGGCGGTGCGAACGGCGCAAGGGGATCATGCAGGAGCAGCCAATGTGTTGAAGCGCTTATTGTCGGGAGGGGAGGACGTCAAGGAGGAACTGGAGAGTGACGCACGCCTCCGGGCAGTGGCTGCACTGGTGGTGGCTACCTCGTGGGTGGATGTCGGAGAAGCCGAATTTCTCGCACAGAAGGAGCTACCGGCTGTTCACCTGGAAGAAGGGCTTGATGCCGAGGCCTTGGAGGCCCACGGCTTGCCCAGAAGGCGGTCGTCGCTGGCGGGGCTGCGGCGGACCTCCCTCCCTACCTCTGCAGCAGGAGCAGCAGCAGGGGGAGGGGGAGGAGGAGCACCTCAAGAGCAAGAGCAACGGCAGCCAAAGAAGAAGAACCCAGAGGCCATCAAGCGGAGACGCGCCCGGGCCCGTGCCGCCTATCTTGCCGAACTGGCAGCCGCAGGGAAATACGACGCTGCCCGCCCAGGACCCCCCCCGGACCCTGAGCGGTGGATCGCCAAAAGCCAGAGGTCGTACAACAAGAGGGGAAAGAAGGGCAGGAGCCGGTTTGTGGGCGCGCAGGGATCCGGGGATGGCGCGCAGAAGGATACAGCGAGATTGGACGTGGCATCGCGGGTGGCAGCGGAGAAGAAAAAGGGAGGGGGGGAGTTGGAGAAGGGGGGCGCGACGGGGGGAGCTGGTGGGGTGAAGATGGCGGGCGGGAGGAGGAGGAAAAAGTGACCAGGGCCTTAGTAGGCGGGTGGAGCGGTGGTTAGAGGGGTAGGACGAGTGTTGAGTAGTGGTCAATTAGAAGTGAATGCAGGAATACGACAGGAGCGAGGAGAAAGATCAAATCGACTGGGAGGGATTCCCAGCAGGCGCAGAAGCATGATGCTTCCGTATCCCCCCAAGAAAGTCTTTCAGCAAAAAGCGTCTTACCATAGTGGCATTTTATCTGGCTTGCCTGATCTTCTCTTGTGTTCAAGGTTTGTTTCTATCTTCCTTCGAGTCAGAAGGTGCCATTTACCCGCCGCCTCCTCACATCACACGCTATCTCACTATCTAGCTCCCCGCGTCAGCACCTTTCTCGCGGCCATTGACATCCTAAGTACACACACATATCAATTCCCATTGCTCAACTGCTCTCACCGCTCAATAAAACGCGTCCCGTGGCAGCGCGTCGACAATTGCGTCGGGCGTGCCGTTCAGCGGCGGGTGGGTAAATTTGGGCAGGCTCTTTCCTTCCTCCACCAAGCCTTTCAACAGAGCATCAATTCCCTTCTCGTCCAGGCCCCCAATGGTCTTGCTCACTTCCTTCCCCCAGTCATACGTCGCTACTATGTATGGGTCCTTTCCTGGCCACCCGTCACGCACGAGGAAGGGGGTCTTGGGGTTGAGCATCTTGAGTTCGTCGTAGTTTTTCTTGATGTAAGAGCGGGCCGCGGCACTGCTCTCCTCCGAGGCGCTGATAAGGAAGCGCAGCTCCCGCACGTGCTTTGAAATGGAGGCACGCCATGCGGCCATTGTTTCTTTATCGGGTTAAGGTCTGTGCAGGGTTGTGTGGGGGAAGGAGGGGATGTGCAGTGGCGTGAGGAGGATGAGGAGAGGCCGAGGGGCTTTGATGCGCATTGTCGCGCGGCCGCCTGCAATGACATACGCCCTAGCTATGCGGCATCAGGCAAGGTACATTTAGGCAGTTCACATAGAAGCAAGGACAGGGCTTGGGAATTCACGTGGAGTGCGCCGTGCGCTGCTGTTGAGGCCAACAGAGGCATGAACAAGCCGGGCCAAGAACTGCTTGCGATGCTGCCGCTGTATTGCCCTTCTTCACTACAAATGCGCTCAATTGGAATACGGCCCTTGTGGAATGAATGTCTCAGCCATTACGCCATGGTATAGGCCAGGTCTGGCACAGCACAAGTAAAGGGGTGATGGTGTTCAAGCTGCAAGTTTAAGGATTCCTCTTCTTGCGCCGCGGCGAGGTTGGGCGGCAGAAATACGTCGTTTTCGTTTGTTTTCCTCTAAGATTATGAACGTGGTTTCTTCTTTTGCTTCCTTCAAGAGTGGTTGATATGTGACTCCTCAATGTGTGAGAGCAATCAGGGCGACGCGGATGAACAAAAAAATAAGAGCCAAAAAAACGTCTCGTACCCTCGTTTCTTCTTCAATCTTATGTGGCTTTGCATGCTCTTTTTCGCGAGACCTGCCTCAGGTATCATATTAACCTTTACATTTTTCGATCTGTTTCGGCCCCTTAATCGTCGATCTCTTCCTTCCATCGTCCCTTCCTGGTCTTCCTTCATTTTTAATGCTTTGTCTTCTTCGATCCCGCGCCGCCCCTGCTCTGCCTCAATCGCCCCGTGTTCCGCGTCGACGAAGAGACGGACTCACTCGTCAAGCTCTGTTCCTCCTGCCCCCTTGATTCTTCCTCATCCTCTTCATCCTCTTCCTCCTCCAACTCATCATCATCCATTTCCATCTCATCCTCTTCTTCCACCTCCTCCTCCTCCTCCTCCTCCTCCTCCCCTCCGCCCTCTTCTACCTCCCGCTTACGCTTATGGTGGCTCAGGCTGGGAAAGGGCTGCAGAATAAAGAAAGAGAACGAAGAGAAAAAGAAAAAGAAGTGTTAATATGTATTCCATATACACATCCAACAAAATCCTTTCTCTCTCCATCCCTCCCTCGTTGCTCACCTTCCTCCCGTCCGCCTCAGCTTCCTCCCTCTCGATAAGCTTGATAAGCGTATCTCCTCGCTTGTTCAGCTCGAACGAGGTCCGGCTTTTGAAGAACCAGTCAAAGCAAAACTTCTCGCTCTGGAGGGAGGGAGGGAGGGGAAAATGAAAGAGCAGAGAAGTGAGTTTTGGGAGCAGACTAGGAGAAAAGAGGGTCCGTGCGCACAACTTGTTAACTAGAACAACAGCAGAGAGGAAGGGATGGAGGAGAGGAGGGAGGGACCGGGGACACTACCTTACGAATCTCCATACGGATGCGCTCCCAGTTGCCATATTCGAACTTGTGCATGAGGATGAGGAGAAAGGTGTCCTCCTCGTCCGTCCAGAGCCGACCCTGCTGCTGCTTACCCTGTCAAGGAGAAAAAAGGCGCGAAAAAGAGCGAATCACTGGGTGATGGTGTTTCTCAATCCCCCCACCCTCCTTTCATCCTTCACCCTCTCCAGCACGGCTTGATGATGTTTCTCCACCCCCCCGTCATCCTTCCTTCCTCCCCTCCATCCCTCCCTCCCCGTGGGGACATGCCACTTACAATTCCTCCGTAGTAATTAAGGGTGAGCGTTTGGAGCGGATTCTTGTGCCCGGCCACCTGAAAAGGGGGGGAGAGAGGGAGGGAGAGGGGGAGGAAGGGGGGGAGGGGAGGCGGGTTGGGGTAAACTATTCTTCCCTTTCCTGACGTGTTTGGAGAGGGCGGATGCGCAACAATCAAAACGCTTCTCCACCTTTTCATCCTCCCTCCCTCCCTCCCTCCCTCTCTCCCTCCTTTCTTCCCTCCCTCCCTCCCTCCCTCCCTCCCTCCCTCCTTCCCTCCCTTCTGGCCTACCTACCTTCCTCTCCAGCGCCTCCTTGATCTGCTTGTTGCGGGCGATGCGGGCCTCGCCTCGACGGATCCGGTCGTGGAGGGCCTGCCAGTTGGGGAGTTCCTGAGGGAGGGAGGGAGGGAGAGAGGGAGAGTGAGGAGAAGAAATACCGAAGGTCTTGGGGAGAATCTTTGAAAAAAAGGTCGGTGACATCCTCCCTCCCTCCCTCCCTCCCTCCCATCTTCTCTCCTCTCCCAGAGACCGGAAAGGTGCCATGGTAGCCCGCCCTCCCTCCCTCCCTCCCTCCCTCCCTCCCTCCCTC
>Ga0160419_100608_pt1 | contig 21091 bp, 21 predicted proteins | sample CelAP2metagpilot_2_FD_108196 | JGI IMG/M metagenome (GOLD analysis project Ga0160419, IMG submission 108196) | Phycosphere-associated microbial communities from Cellana algal ponds in Kailua-Kona, Hawaii, USA - Cellana AP2-4-25 metagenome pilot ... | reverse complement strand
TGTTGATTGTATAGTTGCGTTCTGTGCGCTTGCTTGTCATTGACCCCCCCCCCCCCTCCCTACCTCCCTCCCTCCCTTCCTCCCTCCCTCCCTTCCTTCATTCTTCCCTTACAGATGGACGACCTCCTCCCCTCCTCCTACCCCTCCTCATCAAGCGGGCTTCCGTCCTCCCTTCCCGCCTCCCTGCGCCTCTCCTCCCCCTCCGCCTTCTACACCTCCCCTCACTCCTCCAACAGCACTTTGGCAGCGGCAGCGGCGGGGAACTACCTCAAGACATGGCTGGAGAGCCTCGAGGCGGCCCTGGTGCTGGGTAGGGAGGGAGGGAGGGAGGGAGGGAGGGAGGGATTAAGACGACTCCCACTTTTCTCCCCCTTTTTTCGGAAAAGACGCCATCTAATCCTTTCCTCCCTCCCTCCAGCCGGCGTAGGTATCGTGGATGAGAGCGGCAAGACCCCCACCGTAGCTTTGCGTGAGGTGGGTGAAAACTTGGAGCGCCTCAAGCACCAGTCAGAAGACCTCCTGTTGCTCGTTGAGGACGAGATCAGGTATATCGCTAAGGGAGGAAAGCCGGAGGCAAGGAAGGACCGGGGAGGGAAGGAGAGAGACGGGGAGGAAGGGAGAGAGGGAAGGAGAGGGGAGGGAGGGAGGGAGGGAGGGAGGGAGGGAATGGGGGTAGGGGGGGTAGATCTGCGTGCTGGAATTCTTCAACAAGGATATTGTGTAAAAGCGCTCTCTTGTATAAACGTACAACATATTCACTGCCCACTGAAATCATGTACTTTCCTCTGCTCTCCTTTCTCCTTGGCAGGTGTCGATGAAGCACCTGGGCGAAAGCGTGAGAGCCTACGCAGGGGAATACACGCGACTCGTTCCACAGGAGTGGCGGAAGGCCCTTAATCTCCCCCCACCTCCTCCCCTGCCCCTGCCACCATACAAGAGGCGGGCTGAGGAGGTGGAGGAGGTGGAGGAGGTGGGGGAGGAGGAGATCGAGGCTTTGGTGGGGGATGAGGAGGGGGACTGGTTTTAGATGGCGGAAGTGGAGGAAAGGGAAGAGGAGAGGGGATTAAGGACGTGATCGCCTCTCCCTCTCCTCCTTATTGTGTAAATGTCTTGTACAAAGGTAAAAGACGAGTGCGTTGCACCTCCCATAAGTACAACGAGAAGAAAAAAGACAAATGGAATGCACATGCGTTACTTTCTTCGTCATGATCCACACAACCAGAAAAGCAGTGTGTGCCCAATCAGGCGATTGACTGACAATGACAAACGACGGAACAAAGAAGAGAAGAAACGTAGGAAATATATATTCCATTTATGCACTCAGTATCTAAGCGCTTAAGCCCCCCCCCCCCGCGGAGATCAATGTCGGAATCAGCCCTCCAAAGACTTCTGCCTAAGAGAGTTTGACTGCGCGCAGACACTTGTGCGAGGCGATTAGCTTGACTTGTTCTGTAGCTCTTTGACGCTAAAATGAAGTACTTCACACCTCATACCTACCAATTTTATGAGAGACATTTTTCACCTCATTCTGACCGTAAAACTCTTTTTATTGGGGGGGGTTGACATGACATCCTTGATTAGCCGTCGTAAAGATTCTGGCTTGCCCCTCGTAGGAGTACAGGCAAATTCACCAGCTCGGGCTCCTCCTCCTGTTGCTTCTCATTGTCATCATCGTCAGAGCTCTCATCCTCATCTTTGTCCCGGCCCTCGCCCTTGTACCCAATGAAACGCCGGTGTCCTGCCTTGTACCTCCTGCTCCTGCTCTTCTCCTCTTCCTCGAATGAGGGACAAGTGCTCGGTGTGAATTGTTTCATACAGTCCCACGAAATGAATGATTATGGATTCACAACCATGATCGTGCTTCAGACTAGTATCTCACGGTAGAAGTTACTGATGAAAGCATCTTCTCTGGAAAAACGAAAGGGGGACTATGCACGGATGTCCCAGCTCCTTTTTCTGCCTCTTGAACCCTTCTGCTGCGCCCAATGCTGATGTCTGGTCCACACATTTCATTCCTTCCTTTTCCTTCAAAATGCTCTACATCTTTCTAGGTGAGTGTCTATCTAAATACAGGCCCCTGGTGCGCCAGTGCATCCAAGAGTGCCAAGTTTCAAAAGAGGATATGCACTGTCATACTACTATTACGACGGGAGATCTTGCGGAAAGCGTTTGCGTCCCTTCTCTGTCTATGAAATAATGCAAGTCGAATGATTTGATTCAATATATGATGCGAGCACGAGTGTTGGTACAGGTACAGAAAGAGGACACGAGGGTCGTCATCGAGGGTAAAAAGGACAACAAATATGTGCGCGTGCGAGGCGGCCACGGCCCGGAGGCAAATGGAAAGAGAAGTCCGATTTCACGGAGAGAGAAAGAGATGTAAGAAGAAGTTACTTTGGAGGAGCAGCAGCAGCATCTTTTGTGTCATAACATCCTGGATGTGGTTTGGACGACAATTAAAGGGACCAAGGGGTGTATGGTGGCGAATGCCGTTGAAACGGATGCTCGAAATCAAAAGTGGGCCGTTGTTTCTCTGGGGGGCTGGATCCTTTGTCCCTGCCATATGGGATGGCTTGGGCCGTCTTCCAACCCCATACGTTGTGCACGGCCATATCCTGTCCGATTTTTTGTAATCTAAGTCACTTATTGCTTGCTCATTGCTCATGCGTGCACCCTGTCCTCCATCTAATATGTCCGCTAAAGCGTTCTCGAAACAAAACACGATCTGCCCGCCGGACTCAATCTTTCTTCTATTTTCCACGCACCTCGTACATATATACTATTTCAGACTTGGCCAGTACAATAAAAAAAGATGAAGCTTTACAGCAAGCGCACGCTGACACTGGTGCTGCTTGCCCTCCTATGCGTGGCGCTCGCCGTGAGGGCGCAGGACGTGCAGCAGGAGCAGGAGCACCAGCAGGAGGACGGAGCAGAGGCCGCACAAGCGCTGGAGGCGTCGATCACCGACCACGAGCAGCAGCATATGGTAGAGCAGCGAGCTACTGAACAGGAGGTGAGTGAGTGGGAAGAGCGGGAAGGAAGTGCGACGGGAGATTTCAGGACTATGCGTGTGTTTCTGCTTCCGGCGATCTGATTTCTTTTCCTTTCCGTTTGTGCCATCGCACAGGTGGCGGAGGAAGAACCAGCTACAGCCACGATGCAGGAGGAGATGAAAAAGGAAGAGGAGGAACCCGTTGCAGCTGTGGAAAATGCGAAGGATGAAGAAAAGAAGGAGGAAGAATATGTCCCTACCCAGCCGGAGGTCCAAAAGGAAAAGGAAGAACCCGTGGAAACTAAGGTGGTGAAGGAGGAAGATTCGGTGCCCGTGGCTACGGAAGAAGAGAAAATCAACGTGGCGGTCAACCATGGAACATATCCTGCTGATCCTATCGAGCTCCCTGTGGCCGGTACGGAAACCGAGGGCGAGACTGCCGCACCTAATGCTAAGAAGTCTGAGGATGAAGTGTCCGAGAGTGAAGAGGATTGGACCACAGCCATCGAAAAGGCCGTTGTGGAAGTAATCGAGCAGGAAGAAAAGGAGGCAGCAGCGGGGTGGATGGGCTTGCGCGGGTCGAAACGTGTATACGATGGCAGCTACGAGGAGGGAGAGGGAGTGGGAGGATCGCCCTTCTTCTTCCTCCCCAGCCTCTTCTCTCCCTTCTTTTCCTCCTCCGCCGCACCTTTAATGGTTGAGGATGAAAACGGCAATGGTGCTCTCCTCGTTCCTCCTCGTTCCTCCTCCTCCTCCTCCTTCTCCAATGGCTTCGCCGTCATGAACGACCTGGTCAATAACATCCTTTCTTCGCTCCCCAGCCCTTCCTCCCTCCCTACCCTCCCCTTTGGGGTGCCAACCCCTCCAGAAGGCTCAAGGGTGATTGTGGAGACCACACACGATGGCTCAACGGGCAAGACGACAGAAACCTTTTACGTGGTGGACTCCGAGAGTGGTGAAAAGAAAATGGTGGGGGAGGAGGTGGAGGACGACGAGGAGGACGGGGGGCGGGCATCGGTGTTTGGGGAAGGACAAGGCATCATGAAGAGCATTGTCAGTTACGTTGTGCGGGGTGGACCCCTTGTTCCTGCTGAAGAGAAAGGAATGCAACAGGAAGAGGACGCGGAGGGATCGAGCATTCGCTTGGAGGCAGCTGCTGCTCCTGCGGCTGAGGTTGTCGCTCCTGCTTCAGGCAAGCAGGAGGAAGCGGAAAAGAAGCAGCACCTACTTTTTGCTGTGTTGGGAGCGATGATGGGGGCTGCCTTGGTGGTGCTTGCCATAGTGGGTGCCATGCTGCTCGTGCATCGACGGGGAGAAGATAACGCGGTGGAGGGAGGCAGCCAGCAGCAACAGCAGCAGCAGGAGCCCTTGCTCTACGCTCCTCCGGAGGGAAGGGCGGAGGCCGGAGGGATGCAGGCATAAATGGAGGCTTGAATAAATATGAATTGCGTATGAAGGGAGGGAGGGAGGGGAGAAAGGGCAAGGGAGGAATGACGACGCGGAGCCGGAAGCAGACGCCGATACATGAATGGATGGAAAACCCTTAGAAATATTCATACGGCCCTACATCTCTCCTCCTCCGTGTATTTGTATCAGATGAGATTCCTTGGATGCAACAGCCAGAAGCGAGCCAAGAATCGGAACACCAGGAGCGGAAAGCGTGAGTTTCTTTCGATTTTTAAATTAAAGTACATTTGAATTGCCACCACAAATGTAAAAACAAAGAAAGACGAAGGGGGGGAATCGATGAACAAAGAAGGAAGGGCGGACATGGCAAGGAGGGGAGAAAAGAAAGAGGAGACAAGATACAAAAAAAGAAATGATGCACCAAAGGCATCACAACGAATCAGTGACGACAAAAGCACCGACAGATGCGAGGGAGAGGAATTTGGAGAGATAGTATGAAAATGAAAACGAAAAAACGAATCGAAGAAATTGAGAAATATGCCCACATTTTGTCTATTCTCGTGCGTGCTTTTTCCGGTCTTCTCGTCTTGTGCGAGCTGTGGGCATGCGTACTCATTTCTACCACTTTCATTTTGGGTTAGCAAACCCACGTCTTTGTGCAAGAGTGTACGTCTTCTGACCACACATCGTGGCGGACGCATGCCTTAATGCTTTCCATGCATGGCTGCTATTAATGCTGTTGCTTCTTTGGTCATCTCTTTGTGAGTTGTCATTATTTCTCTGCGCATATTCTTTTCCTTTCTGTTCGTCTTCTCTTTGTCTTCGCCGTTGCTGTGCCAGTACTGCTGCTACTGGAGGTTCGATCGAGTCGCAGTAGCGTGGGTCTACTGTATCTCTCCCTCTCCCTTTCCCTCTTTCAATCCCTCCCTCCATTTAATCGCTTGTCTTGCTCCCCTCTATCGCTTTATCTTCCTGCCTTTCTCTTTTCTGTCCTTTTCAATTTATGTACACTCAGGGCATGCTCCGACACACGTCAAGATGAATTAATATATAATTCGCTGCTGCACACACACACATACACACACACATACACACACACACACAAACACACACAGAGGAAGAGCGACAAAAGGCATTTCTCAACCCTGTTCTCTCCCTTCTCTAATTGTTAACCACTCCCCTTGTCATCCTCTTTCAGCCTATGCAATCAGCCATCACCCCTACATCTCCATCCCTCCCTTTCTCCCTCCCTACCAGCCCCCGCCGGCCGGTGCATTGAATGAGCCTGCGGCTGGTCTTAGTGCCGCAGCAGGGTGGATGGTGTCGTCCTGCCGAATACCATGGTGTGTGTGCGAGCCTACCTCCTGTGAGAGGAGAAAAGGGGGCGTTTGGGAGGGAGAGGGGGAAATGTGAGTGAATATGCGGGGAGGAAGAGGATAAAGTGGGAAAGTGGAGGGAGGCAAGGAGGGAGAGGAGGAAGGAGAAAAGGAGGGGAAGGAGTAAGCAAGGCCAACGCACCTTAAGTTTCTCCGATAACCAGTCTAGCCCCTCCACAAGACCATCGCCGGTCATGGCACAGGAAGGCTGGATGTACCATGGACGACCCTTCGCCACCTGAGTGAAGGTAGGGAAAAAAGAGGGTTTTAAGCAAACCGTCTCGCGATGAAGACCTTCCACTCTCACTCTCCTTGCAACTCTATTATCTCTATGCTCGCTTGTGAAGCTGACCTACCGAGTCCAGCTGGAGGAAATGAGCCATTTCTTGCACTGAGATGGCGTGGGGGAGGTCGGCCTTGTTGGCGTACACTAAAAGGATCGAGTCCAGAAGCTGTGGTTCAGCCAGGAGGTGGAACAGCTCTTCCTTGGCTTCTGAAAGGCGGGCACGATCGGCCGAGTCTATGACGAAGATAAGAGCGTCATTATCTTTGTAGTAATGCCGCCACAATCTGGTTTGAAGTACGTAGGCATGTGAGTGATTGCTGAACTTGCCACCATTCATTCAGCCCTCCCTCCCTCACTCATCCCCTCCCTCCCTCCCTGCCTCGCTCCTACGTACTTTCGCAAGCGATCTTGTCCCCCCACGTCCCATATTGTGAAAGAAATATTTCTGTACTCCACTTTCTCAACGTTGAACCCGATGGTGGGAATGGAGTGCACGTCCTCACCCAGCTGCAAACGGTACAGGATGGTTGTCTTTCCTGCTGCGTCCAGACCCAGCATCAGGAGACGCCTATCGACAAAGGTTGTATGAGAATTGCCCATGGGTGTGGTGACGGTGCTTGGAGCACTCAATTCGAAAAGCGGATGGGTAGCCTCTAACGATCTCGATCCCAGCCTCCCCCCCCATCCCCTCTCCCTCCCTCTCTACCTGTCCTCTTTTCCCCACAGCACATCCAGCGCGCGCTGCATAATTTGCCCCATGATTACTTCTCTTTCTCTCCTCCTGACCCTATGGTAAAAATGTGGCGGGTATGGCGGGAAACGTGAGAAAAGGCAGGGCGGGGATGGTTTGCTCGTAGAACAAACCATCCATAGCGGCAGGTGGCTGATGATGCACGTGTCAAGGAAACGCAGAGCGAGATCTTGCATCACCAATCATCCAGGGCGACCCCATATCCAAGACGCCTTACACTAACCAAGGCGCCTCACTTTAAGACATGTGACAACAGTGGTTATGAGGTGGGGCGAGAGAGAATATATCTAACAAAACGCGAAGGCTGTGCCTTGCTTCCTCGAACGCTCATATACCCGAGAGGTCGCTCGATTTTGATTTTCAGCAACTGCTCGCCAGGGCCGGACGCAAGACGTTGGAGTTGGAAGTTTTCTGTCCGTGTCCCCACTGCATTCCTCGCCCGACACTCCCACGCAGCCCTCTGTACGACAGGCAAAGACAGTGTCCGCGTAAGCTTTCGGGTCCGACCGCAGCCAGCCGAGGTCCGAAAGACCAGGCAAGGCCGCGCTCGTTTCGTTGGCTCGCCCCCTCACGACCCCAGTCATATAGTTGCCACCGGACTCTACACCCTTACATTTCAACAACACGTCACCAATCCTCTCCAACATAACATCCACGTACACAGCACTCAGAGAACACGCGTGACAAGGTCTCGGAGCGCCCGCAGGAAAAGGCGCATCCCCGCCTTTTTGTCGGGTCGCGCCCCGCGTCATAATCCTCTCGTCCCCTCCCCCTTCCCTTCACAAGCTCCAGCTAGCGAGGGCGACCTCCAGCAGCACGCCAAGCCCCTGAGCCCTTCATAGTAGAGTTAGCGGTATACGTCATCGTCGTCATGGGAGGTTTACTATCGCGCGTCCTCGACACTCTCTCGGCCCTGGGTGGCAAGCAAGAGAAGCGCATTTTGTGAGTTTGGACAGGAAAGGGAGGGAGGCAGGCAGGCAGGGGGGGAGGTAGAGATGATCGAAGGGATGGGTGCGTGGACGGGTGGAATGACAACCATTATGTGGTGTCTCGCGGGGCGGCTTACTGCAAGGGCGTTTATTGGGGAGGGTTGTGAGGATGTGCAGAACAGGACAACGGACGTCGGGGGAAGAGAGAGCGTAGCACAGCGCACGGCACTGCAGGACTTTCGCTATAAAAGTCTACACTTGGAGCATGGCTTTCTCTCACCCACGGGTCACTTATTTCCTCCGCCTCTTCCTCATAACTCAACACAGGATGCTCGGCCTGGACGCAGCAGGCAAGACAACCATCCTGTACCGTTTGCAGCTGGGTGAGGACGTGCACTCCATTCCCACCATAGGGTTCAATGTGGAGACTGTCAGTTACAAGAATATCTCATTCACCATCTGGGACGTGGGGGGGCAGGACCGACTGCGGAAGTTGTGGCGGCACTACTACAAGGACAACGACGCCCTCATCTTCGTCATTGACTCGGCCGACCGCGACGTACGTAATATGACTAGGATTCATTCCTCTTGGTCGCCCTCCTCCTCGCCCCCTCTTTCTCCTCACTCCATCCTTAGCGTAGCCTTATGTCCCTTCTCCCTTCATTTTTCTTCGTTTCTATTAATTTTAAAACCGCTTCCCTCCCTCCTCCATTCCTTCCCTCCTTTCCCCTCCTCAGCGTTTCGAGGAGGCCAAGAACGAGCTCCTCTCCCTCCTATCGGAGCAGCAGCTGACCGAAAGCGCCATCCTAGTCTTCGCGAACAAGGCCGACCTCCCAACCGCCATTCCCGTCGTCCAAATCGCCCAAATGCTGCAACTCGACAGGGTACGGTCGTCCGTTTTTTGATTTCAAGCAGCCGTTGCCCTCAATCCGCTTCGTTCCTTTCCACCCGCACGCCCTTTTATTGTCTCACACGATGTGAAATGAAGAGCCGCTGCTACCTTCTCCCCATGCACCGTAGTCAATGCGGTGATGCGACATATCTTGCTTTCCGCCTCTCACACTTACCACTCTCCCTCCCTGTCCTCCTCCTTCCCTCCCTCCCCCCCTCCCTCAGGTTGCCAAGGGCCGGCACTGGTACATCCAGCCTTCCTGTGCCACCACGGGGGACGGGCTCGTGGAGGGCCTCGACTGGCTCTCGTCTAAGCTCAAGGAACAAGGCCCGCGCCCGCCGAGCTCAGCTTAAGAGAGAGAGAGGAAGAGGAGGGAGCGAGGGAGGGGTCTGTACATGGAAGGGAGTAGCTGCTGATGAATGAGTAGGTCATTCTATGGCTTTCTTTGGTGCTGACGCTCCGACGAGTGTCAGGAGGACAATGTGGAGAAAGAGGAGGAGGTAGAGGGGTTGTTGGTGGTAGCAGTAGTGCGGAAGAGGTGAAATAAAGTAAATAAATCAGGGAAAGGAAGGTAAAGCATACGGGCGACGGTGAAGGGTCAAGAGCAGGAGCGATGGGTATCTTGTACGTAGAAAATCTCCCGGCAGGTCGCGCATGAGAGGAAAACCTACAAAAGTATAGGGTAAGATGTCAAGGGGGCAGATGGGAGAGGCTGAAGGAAGAGAAGGAAGATACGCCCATAGTAATGTTCTTTTCGGTGAATACTCGCGTCGTGCAGGCAAGCTGACGGCTACACGTCGCCACAGCTGCAATCACAAGAAAGGGATAATTTATCACGCATACTACACTGCATCTTCTGTTTGTTTTCTCTCGCACTCCCCCTCCCCCCATAGAGGGTCTTGTTTTACATCTCACATCACCTTCCAATTCAGTCACTCTGCTTCCCTAGATGTCATCATATGCGTTTCATATATTCATGCCCCAGATACCCGTCCTTTTGCCGTTTCTCTCTCTCGTCCATCTGTATTCAGGTCGTTTCCAGTCCCACACACAGTTCTTTCATGGATTCTGTCCCTTTTTCCCCCAGTATCATCAGCTGTCTTACTCCCCACGGCCTATGTTTATATAAGTGGAAGAACCCAGAAGTAGAGTTAGGGTTAGGTAAATAGCGGAAGAATTCCAGACTGGGGCATTCAAGCTTCACAAGGGGCTCTGCTAAGGGTAGCAGCAGCAGCAAAAAATGAAGAACAGAAGTCTAACGGACGAGCGGTAGCACAATGATGGTGGCCGCGTCCTTCTATCTGTATTGGCCTCTCACGAACCTTGTATAGTACACACACAGGTATCGGCGCGGCAACGACAATTACGAAACGCACGCAATAGGTCATAATGGAATCACCTACCTCCCCACCCCCGGCACCTTCCCTTCGTCCTCCGTCTCAGCGCCGACAACGAGCAGCACCCCTGTCCTCCTTCCTCCTGCGACATGCTTCCATCATCCTCCTTCTCCTCGTCGCAGTTCACGGCAACCTGCTCACGCCAATATCCTTAGGCATCGACCTTGGCAACCACAAGAGGTGAGTCCTCCTTTCTCTACCTTGCTTTCTTCGTTATCCATCCCGCTGTCCTCCTTCCCTCACTCCTTTTTCCCTCTTTCCGCGCCCGTACGTTCACAATACCTCTCACTCAAGCAGTCAGCCTGGTTCCCTTGATGCAAGACCTCATTGCAAGCGCCTCCTCGTCCCCTTTGCTATCCATTCAACCACCTCGGCACTCACTCTTCCCAAACCTGCCCCCCCACAGCGTGGTAGCCTTGGCCCAAGGGCACGGCATTGACGTGCACGTCAATGCAATGAGCAGGCGGGAGACACCCTCGGCCGTGCTCTTTCGAGGCCGACGACGCTTGTTTGGAGATTTGGCGCTGGCAGGCGCCGGGGCAGCGCCAAAAAGTGTGGTCACGCACCTGCGACGGTTGTTAGGGGCCGCGCTGAGGATAAAGGATGATGACGAGATGGCGAGGGAGGAAGGGGAAGAAGAAGGGGTTGAAGAAGAGCAGGATGAAGAGGAGGACAAGTGTGTCTTCGAACCCTTTGGAGCGGGATTGCTGGGAAAGGGGGGTGAGGATGACCCTTGTCGTGTGGGGCCTCAGATAAAGGTGCGGCACGTAGGGAGAGACATTGAGCTGAGCGCAGCCCAGGTAGTAGCGATGCTCTTGAGTCACCTCCGCAAGGAGGTTGAGGCTGCGCACGGGGACAGCAATGTTTTGAATACTGTGATTAGCGTTCCCGCCTGGTTCGGGCGGGCTCAGCGGGCCCTGGTGGTGGATGCGGCGCGCGTTGCCCGCTGTCCGAGTCCAGCAGTTGTCACGGACGGAACGGCTTTGGCCCTGGGGTATGGGCTCTTGAACATGGTGAGGAGTGTGGCGAGGGAGGAAAAGGGAGGGGAGAAGAATATATACACGCTTTAGCCGCCGAGATCTGCAGCTGCATGTCACGTGTTGTTGTCGTCGTTGTGGAATTTCCAACCTCTCAACTTCCCACGTTAACGTATTCGAATGACTCACTTCCCTCCCTCCTTTCTTTTCACCCTCTAACAGAAGGCTGGAGAACCTGCTAAGGTGATTGTGTTCGTAGACATAGGCCACGCGGGGACGCAAGTGACGGTTGCGAAGGTGTCGGGGGAGGAGTGCAAGGTATGGACGGAGGGAGAGGGAGGGCGATTAAAAAAGGGGGGCGAAATGATGCACTTGCTGATAATTGTTTAGACACCTTATCTTTTGCCTATGCACATGGTTGTGGTAGGTGTTGGCGCACGCATGGGATCGGCGGGTGGGATGTGACAGCATGGACCGGGCTCTCTACCGCCTCCTGCGGTCACGGCAACCGTTGAGCTTGAGGGAGGGAGCGAAGGAGGGGGGGAAGGAGGGCAAGGTGACCGGAGCGGGGGAGCATCAGCATCAGGAAAAGACTGAAGGATTATTTGGTCGAGGGAAGGAGGAGAGGAGCAGCAGCAGTACCTTATCTCCTCGAGCACGGGCGCGGTTGCTGGCGGGGTGTGTGAAGCTCAAGAAGACCCTAAGTGCCAACGTGGAGGCCTTCCTGACACTGGAGTGTTTGCTGGAGGGAGGGGAAGACGTCTCCTTTAAGATTTCGCGGCAGGAGGCGGAGGAGGCGTGGGCTCCGCTGGTTGCACGCTTGCGGAAACTGTGTCGGATGGCCATGCGACGAGCGGAAGATGGAGAGAGGAAGGGAGGGAGGGAGGGAGAGGGTGGTGTGGGAAAGCTGACGATCGATGTAGTAGAGCTGGTGGGAGGCGGATCTCATATCCCTTGCTTAACGACAGCTATCGAGGCCGAGATGCGGGCATGGTCCTCGTCCTCTTCTTCGCCCACTTCACAAGCCAACCCTTCTTCACCTCCTCCTCACCCTCCTTTGCGCCGAACTCTGAACGCCGCTGAGGCCGTAGCGCGGGGGTGTGCCTTGGCTGCGGCCTTGCACTCGGAGGCGTTCCGCATTTCCCGGCCATATGTGGTGATGGATGCCCTTCCGCGCACTATGGAGGTTAGGAGTGGAAAGGGCAGGCTGTTGCTGCCGCGACTTGAGCGGGGAAGTGCGTACACACTCTATCCCAAGGGAGGGTGGGAGGGCGGCGTGGAGATAGATGGAGAAGAGGACGAGGAGGAGGGAGGAGTGGAAGGAGGGGGCGGGATTGAGGTGCGGGTGGAGGAGGAGGGAAGCGGGCTGGTGGCGGCTAGAGGTTTTTCTAGGCTCTTCTCGAAGTTGTTGGCGCCGGAGATGGAGGAGGAGGCGGGGGGGGGAGGGATAGGGAAGGAAAGGATCACCACGCGCGTGAAGCTGGACGCGTGGGGTCGGCCGTCTGTGGGTCCATTGCAGATTACCCGAAAGGTATTGAAGGAGAAGGAGAAGGAGGGCGTGGAGGAGGAAGGGGTAGAGAAGGAGGTGGAGGAAGTGGAGGAGGAGGAAGAGGTGCTGGGCGCGGAGTGGGAGGCCGGAGCGTTACCTTCCAGGGAGGAGCTGGAGGCTGCAGAGGCTTTGGAGGAGGCCATGGCGGGAGCGGACCGAGAAGTCGAGGAATGCTTGGATGCTCGAAATGCCTTGGAAGCTCTCGTGTATCGCTGCAAGGGGGGGGAGGAGCCAGGAGCAGGCGCCGAGGCGCAGGCAATGGCCCTGGTAGTTGAGGCTTGGTTGGAGGAGAAGGAGGGAAGGGGCGTAGAAGGGGAAGACATGGGAGCGGTGGGTGAGTATGAGGAGAAAAAGGAAAGTTTGTTTGCGGCGCTGGCGCGGGACAAGCAGACGGTCAAGACATTGGCAGCGGTGATGGAGGAGAAGGAAGCAGAATCAACACTGTCACGACGACTTACGTCGACAATATCAGCACGATCAAAAGCGGCAATGAAAACATCGGCGGCGGCAGGGAAGGAGGGTGTAGAGAGAATAGAAAACGAAAGGGAGGATGCTATGACCAGTGGTAGGGCGGAGGAGGAAGAGGAGGGGGTTGAAGTGGTTTTCACCGTAGAAGGTCAAGATTCCGAGTCCAAGGAGGAAGACGATGGGACAGACAAGAACCACAATGACAACAAAAGCAATTAGAAGAGCAGTAGCAGCATTAATACCACCACCACCACCACCTTCACCACCACCACCAACACAAACACCACCACAACAACAACAACAACAACAACAACAACAACAACAAAAGTAGTAGTAGATTCAAATAATGATCATGGAGAAGGAACGGCCCTGGATTGGACGTAAATGAATAGAAGCGAAAAATGAATTGAATAAAGCAAACTGATGAAATTTCCTTGATAAATCGTTCGTCGTCCTCTTTACTTTAACTCAGGATTTCTCTTTTTTCCCATCTTTCTTTGTCTCTCCTCATCTGTTCTAGGCAAGTCTCAATATCCATCAATCAAAAAATAGTGAGTCCAGAGCTCCTGTGACACTTTGCTTAGATACAGGGCTGACACGTTACATAGACTTCGCTTTTCGTTTGAACATTGTAATTGGATAAGTAAATAACTCAAATCAGTCACCTAACAGGCACGTATAAGGAGAAAGGACAGTCACAACGACGTCCATTGGCTGCTCCTGATTTCGCAGCTGATTCTGCTACTGTTATTGATGATTTTTTCTGGGCTCCCTCAGGATTCGATGTATCTTTTCCGTCCGCTTTCTATTTGAACACGTTTGACGTATTATATGTATACGAAGTTCTCGCTGCTGCTTTCGCTGCTACTGCTGCTTGCACTGCCATTGGCACGGCTTCTCACGGACGAACTGTTCAGTTTTTCTCCTATCCCTCTTTGTCGAGATGTCTCTGTAGGTACTTTGCACTGGACTCTCACTTTTCAATTATTCCACAGTTATTCTTCCCTCCTTTTTCGTCAGCCATTCCTTGTTTGCAATACTCCCTCCCTTTCTCTTTTTCATGTTCTTCATATCCATTTCATTCTTTCTGATCTTGTTTTATGCACGCAAAAATCGCTTTCCCTCCCTCTCCCGTTTACGGCGACGGCGAGCTTGCTCCGGTGTCTCATGCGGCTGCTCGGCAACAGTGTCCTGTTCCATGATCGGCTGCTGTACGTTAGGCAGTGTGTCTGGTTGCTTTGTCATAGGCTCCACCTGCTGGCTCAACACGCCAACATGCTCCTGGCCCTGCATCTCAGGCTGTACTCTAACCTGCGCATCCCCAGAACTCGTCAAGATTTCTTGGCCAGCGGCTGCCTGCTGCTGCTGCTGCTTGAGGGTCTCGGCGGCAGTGGTTGCCTCGTACTTATCGTCGAATTGCTTAATTACGGTCTGACCTACCTGCTTGCCAAGTGCTATGGAAGGTGAAGTAGTGTGCCGCCAGTGGCCACCCGAATACACGCGCGACACTGCGCAATCGTCCGCAATCTGGGACATGGAGTGGTACGTACGTCGCTGGCCATCAGGCGCTGTCAGGACCAAAGGGAAAGGCGCTTCGTCCTTACCGCTGTTCGCAACCTCTGCCAAAACCTCAGCCATGGCCCCCCCCAAGCTGGCGTGGCCGTTAGGGTACTCGGGTGTCGCGGGCGTGACCCGAAAAGGTTCCCAGTTGCTCGATGCCTCCATGTCTTGTCCTTCATTCCCAGTGCGAATGGCCGTGATGGGGCGCCAGGTATTGTAAAAGTACGTGTTATCAAAGGCAGCTACGCGCGTGTCCATAGCCGCCACACTTGCCATGGCGTAGGCACGTGCGGCCTCGGGAATGCTCAGCGTGACGCGGCCATCTGGGGTAAGCTTCACTAGATCATTAAGGCTATCATTTGCTTTCCAGGCATCTCCATTCGCCTTCTGATTTTGCCAGTCATTCTCTTTCTGCTGGGTCTGCTGCTGCTGATTCCAGTCATTGTTGTTCCACTGCTGCTGCTGGTTCCAATTATTATTGTTGTTCCACTGCTGCTGCTGATTCCAGTCATTGTTATTGTTCCACTGTTGCTGCTGGTTCCAATCATTGTTATTCCACTGGTTCTGCTGTTGCTGCTGATTCCAGTTATTGTTGTTGTTGTTCCACTGCTGGTTCTGGTTCCAGTCATTGTTGTTCCACTGCTGGTTCTGCTGCTGCTGGTTCCAGTCGTTGTTGTTCCACTGCTGGTTCTGCTGCTGCTGATTCCAGTCATTGTTGTTCCACTGCTGGTTCTGCTGCTGCTGCTGGTTCCAGTCGTTGTTGTTCCACTGCTGGTTCTGCTGTTGCTGATTCCACTGCTGGTTCTGCTGCTGCTGGTTCTGCTGCTGCTGGATCTGCTGTTGTTGTTGCGCCTGCTGCTGCTGTTGTTGTAGCTGCTGCTGCTGCTGGATCTGCTGCTGCTGTTGGTTGTTAACCGGCAGACCAATCGGGTTCTGTCCGGGCACCGAGGGCGGAGCGTTGGCGTTCTGTGTGGGCATGGGTAGACCCAGCGCATTAGTGGGAACGTTGGGGTCCTGCACGGGAAGATTATTGGATCCTCCAGCTTGTGCAGGAAAAGCTTGTAAGTTAGTGCCCAGTTGACCTCCGAAGTCCGAGCCGTTGACCCCTTCGGTTCCCGCTCCGCCGCCATTCATGTCGTCTTCTACCCCGGTGACCTGTAGTTGGAGGCGAGGCATCATGGGGTTCGCATCCGGAGAGTTAGGAGCGACTGCTGTGAGCTGATCTAAGGCCTGCATCCAAATGAGCTGCGGGTTGTTGGCCCAGAACTCGGCCTTGTCGGACATGTCTGGCGTGCGGGTAGTGCTGGCACTCCGGCCCAGCTCCTTTAGCTCGATATAGCTTTCACGGTAGACCTCGCTGTTGAGGGGAGGAGGTGGAGGCATGCGGAATTCCTGGGACAGTGTTGTTGAATTCAGAACCCAGGGTGTGACCTTGGCCCACTGCACATCTTCTGCGGCATGAAAGTCCGGCGGGGTGGCGCGCCACTTGCCCGGCTCGTCCGTCCCCATCCAGGGCGTAGCCAGAGTCCGATCGCTGGCGTCATTCAGGCGCACAGCAAGCATCTGGTTCGCCACTTGAGCTCCTCTGGCTTCTGCCTCCCGGAGTCGTTGCTGGGGCACGTTATTCCTGCCGAGCTGCATCTGTGTCTGGAAGTTGAAGAGCGGCATTGCCGTCGCACTCGCCCGCGGGGCGATTTGGTCCAAAACTTGCTTGCCTGCGCCTGCCACTGCCGCCTGTAGCTCAGGTTGAAGATCAGGGCTGTGCTGAGCCTGCTGGTTGTCAGCCGTGAGGCCGTGGGTCTGCAAAAAGTCCTGGACGGCCAAGTGCTGTGCCACATGGAGCATGGCGAGGAGGCGGGTCGTCTCACTGTTGCTGATTTGATTTTGCAGAAGGTGGTTACGGAGGGCCTGGGACCAGGGAGCGATCACATCGTCCGCTTCACTCCTAGGCGTGGCCATGCACAAGAGCAGGAGCGGGAGGAGGAGAATCCTCATGGTGGGGCTAGCGTCGCTAGGGGCTGTGCCAGGGAAAGGGGAAAGAGGAAAAGCATATGTGAGAAATGCAATCTCATAAAACCGGGCTGGTGCTATGCTAGTACTTCGTCTCCTTTATGTGCAATGCTATTTCTATAACAAGGACGGGTATGTGGCTGCAAATTGGGACATCCACGCTGTACTTGTGTGCGTGGGGGCGTTCGCGGGGGTGGGCCATGATGAATTGGGTGAGACGACAAAAGGCGGGGGCTGAGGCAATTTTGCTTGGGAAGTGATCACGGCACGCTAAACTCTCCTAGAATGTCTCAATTATCCATGGTGGTGCGAAGTTAAGGTATGGTGTCTGCCGCCATGTGCTTGAGGGGTGGGTAGGATGGAGGGTGGGCCGGAGAAACAGACACGGGGTCGGACCGACACCAACGGGGTCGACACTTTCACCTGCCATGACTTTCCCGGAGGCATCACAAGGGTGGGACCAGCATGGACACTTGTCTGTCGCCATACCAATGGTAAAGAGTCGCTTAAAACGACAGATTCTTGCCATTCATCAGCACAGCAACAATGACACCGCCGCATCACTGTTCGGTTATTTGCAAAGTCTCCTCCAAATATTTTCCAACAAAAAACAGCCGACCACTAACGGTCCTCAAAAGTCAATCTTTGACTTGTGACACTCACAGGCCAGAAGGAACCCACACACCACACTTTTTTCCACGATATGTGGGTGAAAGAGAATTCAAGCGCTGTGCTCCTAGTCTTTTCACATTTGTACAAAATGCATTTAATCCTTTGATATGAACCTCCCTAGGCTGTTCTACATGCCACACACTCGGCAAGAAGATAATCCCAGGATCACAATCAGGCACGGACATGCCAAGTTGAAGTATTCATTTTCATTGGCCTTGCTGTACTTATCATATCAATTGTCACATTTGAGGATAAATTTCCATACAACACTCTCAACAGGTAAAGGCACAGCTCTAAATCCCCCAAAAATTGCGTTATTCGCGCGACCAAATCCTGATGGGAACGATCGATTGTGTAATTAATCTCTCCCATTTCTTGTGGGCATTTGGTTTGCATTAATTACACCGTATCAAGGAACGAATGTGTCTGACTTTTCTTCTTTTTTGTGGCAAGAGCTTCCATAACAAATACTCTTGGGCACGTTGATTTCCATCTGCAGCTGCTCTTTGGTGCTGCTGGTGACGATGATGATGACGACGGATTGCCAGTAGAAGGCGAGGAATAGAGGTTTTGGGCCTTGCACCTCCTCTTTTCAATACTTGTTCTTGCCCCGCTTACCATTCCTCCTCCTTAACCATCGTTATCTCCTCATCCCTCTCCTCAATGTGCACCCTAGTATTCTCTCCGGCTTCTATACTAAAACATTTCGTCGTCGTCGCCTCTTCTACTTCTTCTGCTTCTTCTTCTTTTTTTCTGTTCCTTCATTTTCATTACTTTATATCTCCAAATTCATTTTCCTCTTCCTCTTAATCTACCTACGCATACTAAGTAATCATAATCCCGATCACTTCATCGGTTGATAAACCCACACAGCAAGGAACAGAACGACACTCACTCCACCACCGCCAAGGCAGCTTGATTAAGAAAGGAAAGATATGACAAGCCAGGGCATCGCACCCTAAAGTTTGCCCACCCTCCTTCCTTCCCTCACTCCCTTTCTTCCTGTCTCGCAGTCAGTCTCGGCTCCCCTCCTCGCTCCAGTCCTGACCGTGCAGCCTAATGCTGCATCTGCACCTTGTTCCGCTGCAGGGCCCGCACGATCTCGCGGACTTTGGTGGCCATGGCAGCCTCCGAATCCAAGCCAGAGATGGCAGTCCCCACCCCCACGCCCTGCGCGCCCGAGACCAGCGCCATGGGCGCCGTCACCTCGTTCATGCCCGACGCCGCCATCACAAGCGTGCCTTTGCCAGCCAGCGCCCGTGAAAGCACGTATGTGGCGGCCAGGGCGGGGGCGGCCTTCTCGATGGCGGCGGTTAGGCCCGTGCTCATGGTGGAGATCGAGGGGGCGCCCTCCGTCTGGATTACGTCCACGCCTAGCCCCGCCAGAGACAAGGCCAGCTGCGCCTGCTCCTCCATGGCCAGCACGTGCGGGATGGTCACAGAGAGCGGCGTGCGCGGACACAAGGCCTGCGTGCGCTTGGTCAGATCCAGGATGTCCAGGGAGGAGAAGCGCAGGCCCGAGGAATAGAAGGCGTCGAAGTTGCCCAGCTCGATCATGTCCACGCCCGCCTCCACGCAGGGCACGAACTTCTCAGGATCGATGGCTGAGACCATGGTGCGCACACGGGGCGCCTGGGCTTTGGCCAGGGCCACCAATTCGGGGTCTGCGGCCAGGTCCAAGTGAGTGGCCCCGCCCATGCCAGCGGCACGCGCGATGCGACCGACCGAGTCGCGATCGAAATTTGTCAGGCCCGCAATCACCTTAAAGGCTCGACCTTCCCTGAAGGGCCGCATGATCTGTGTATAAGGCATATGAGAGTGGGAGGTGGAGATAAGTTGGGAGGAAATGGAAAAGATGAGTGGGATGAAGGCATAGGAGAGACAAATGCGAAGGGTGTGATGGTGTGGTGTGGTGTGGTGTGGTGCAAAGGCTACCTTAGGAAGGAGTATAAGAGACATCAAACGTAAAGAAATGGCCGATGTTAACGATAAATGAGAATGAGGTGGAATGTGTGGAACGTGGTGGCATGGTGATGCTGAACGATGGAGACGGAGGATTTCAAAGGGTTTGCACATGGGAGGCCTTCCTCCTTCCTCCTCCCCCTCCTTGTACACTCTCACACTACCATCGAAGACCTGGACGGACAATGTGACTAGGGTCCATACAGCCTCTAGTGCATAAGTACCAGCAGGTATATGCAGAGGAGATGGAGGGCGAAGGCTCAGGGATTGAAGACATTAAAAGGTGACTGAGGAGGGGGGGAATCTAACAAGTGCGCTCCTTAAGTGAAAGACTCACCTCTTTGTGAAACCGGGGACCCGAGGCGGGTGTGGCCATCATGGAGATATGGAAGGCCGAGGCAGAGGCCATGCAGACCGTGGCGAATGTCAAGACGCGCATCGTGATGTGAGAGGGCGGATGCGTGTGCAGGGCCTGTGTGGTATGTAGTTGAATGAGGGGAGAAGAAGATAAGACAAAGAAGTTGTCGCCCCCTTAGATGAGAACATATGGTATCAATTATGCTATCAATGTCTAAGCGAGCGTATAACCATCACCACCAGGCACATTTCAGCGCATGACTGTGCGTCCGCGTGTCCTTTCCAAGGAGAGGGTGCGTGGTGCTACGCTGGTGCTGGTTACACTTGCCGTTGCAGCAAGTAGGGCGTGGAGGGAGGAGTCACAGGTAAGGGGAAACAATACCACCGCCCTTGTTAAGCAAAACAATCACCTCCAACCTCTTCGTTTCCCACTCTCTGCGTACGGTCGTGTGCATTGGTGGAGCGGCGGTTGGTGGGGATACGTGAGAAGCGAGAGAGCGAGTGTGTGGTCACCAGGGTGCGTACTCCGGCTTTCGCCGTCATCCGCCAAAGCAATCGCCCGTTCCGAGCTGCAGCTCGAGAAGGCCAGCCATGACACCACCAACAACAACAAAAACTTGAGTCAGACCCGTCCAAGTGTCCCTGTTACCAGCTACGCTTGCTTTTGCACCTTTATTGATTCTTTCACTTCTTGCTTCCTTACGTACAAAAGTCATTTATACAAACAGTCCGCAGCACAAATCAAAGCCGTGCCGGGTTTCCTGCCCCTTCGCAGAGTTTCTTGCCCACTGATATTTACTGTGTACACGCCCTTCCCAATCCTTACCTTCACCAAAATCAAAATTGAGAATCGACGGACCGCAATAGCGGCTCCGTCAGCCCTTCCCCCTTCCCCTCTTCCTTCGTTGCGCTTCCCACAGGTCCTACTCCCTCCTCCGGGATGGGCCGACACTGCGACTGCTGCTGCTCCTGCTGCCGCTGCTGCTGCTGACTCGACCTCCCTCCTGACTGCGGCGGCCCTTGCTGTGCTAACGACCATGGCAGCTGCTGTATCTCTGTAGGGTCTTCCGCGGATCGACTCCTCAAGAGCCCGAACCCTCCTCCACCGCCGCCAGTCTCCCTCCACCCCTCCCTCCCTCCTTCTCCTTCTCCTCCTCCTCCTCCTTTTTGACTGCCGCTACCACCACGCCCACTACTGCTGTCCGCATCGGCACTTACGGCTCGCCGGTGCTTTGGCACAGAACCCCCTCCCCCTCTCTCCCCTGTCTCCCTCCCTTCTTCCAGCTGGTGGTGTGCATGCCACAGCCGGCTTAGGGAGGGATCGGGACGGGAACGGTCAAGCTGTGGTAGCTGCTGCTCTTGCTGTTGCAAATGGGGAAGAACCGAAGTGGGTGAAGGGTATGATGTGTAGATAGAGGGCTGCTGCTGCTGCTGCGTCCTTCGCTTGGTGGGGGAGGAAGGAGCGTTGTAGTGGTACAGCATTCCTCCTCCTCCTCCTCCTCCTCC
>Ga0160419_100607_pt1 | contig 21110 bp, 20 predicted proteins | sample CelAP2metagpilot_2_FD_108196 | JGI IMG/M metagenome (GOLD analysis project Ga0160419, IMG submission 108196) | Phycosphere-associated microbial communities from Cellana algal ponds in Kailua-Kona, Hawaii, USA - Cellana AP2-4-25 metagenome pilot ... | reverse complement strand
CAAGTCAAGATGGAGGATCTATTTATAATAAATTTTCATTAGAGTTGCGTTATCCTATTACTTTAAAACAATCGGCTAAAATCTATGCGTTAACATTCTTAGAAGCAGGTAATTCTTATGATGAATTTAGAGAGTACGATCCTTTTAACTTAAAAAGATCAGCAGGGTTTGGTGTAAGAATCTTTATGCCAGCATTTGGATTGTTAGGGATAGACTTTGGTCATGGGTTTGATCCACAACCAGGAGAAACTTCAAAACACGGTTGGGAAACTCACTTTATCATCGGACAACAATTTTAAAAACCTATGCTAAAGCCCAATAAAATAGGTAAATGCACTTGTTAGTTTGCTATTTTTTTTATTTTTGGCACGATATTTTCTAATAACAAAATGAGGATTTAATAAAAGAATTAAAATTTTTATAATTAAAATTCGTTATTTTGAAAATAGTAGCTTAAAAACTAATGATTTGGTGTTTAAGTTTAAATCAAAAAAATAAAATAAATCCAATATGAAATTTAAAGTTCTTTTAGTATTGTTCATATTAAGCGTGTCGTTTCAAGCAAACGCGCAACGTGGCGTAAGAATAGGTTATATTGATACTGAATATATTTTAGAAAACGTTCCAGAATACACTGAAGCAACTAAGCAATTAGAGTCTAAAGTGCAAAAATGGAAAACTGAAATTGAAGGTAGATTAAACACTGTTAAACAAAAACGTGAAGCGCTTAATAACGAAAAAGCTTTGTTAACTAAAGAGTTAATAGAAGAGCGTGAAGAGGATATATTTTTTGAAGAAAAAGAAATATTAGACTATCAACAAAAGCGCTTTGGTCCTAGTGGTGATTTAATGATACAGAAAAAGCAATTAATGCAACCTGTTCAAGACCAAATTTTTCAAGCAGTACAAGACATAGCAGAAAACAAAAAATACGATTTTGTTTTTGATAAATCGGCAGATGTTGTTATGCTGTATTCAGCAGAACGCTTTGATATAAGTGACTTAGTGATTAGAACAATTACAAGAGCATCAAAACGTAAACAAGCAACAAACAGACGAGAGCGTAAAGAAGCTAAAGAAGAAGAAGTTGTAGAGGATATAAATGATACGCAAGAAGCTAGACAAAAAGAATTAGACGATAAAAGAGCAGCAAGAGAAGCAGCTGCAGAAAAACGAAGACAAGAAATCTTAGAAGAAAGAGAAGCTAAGAAAAAAGCAGCGCAAGAAAGAAGGCAAAAAATTATAGAAGAAAGAGAAAAAGCCAGACAAGAAAAATTAAAAGCCAGACAAGAAGCGCAAAACGAAGACGAGAAAGAGGATTAACAATATTAGAACGTAGCTAAATAATTAAAATAAAGCAGTTCTAAGACAAACACTAATAATTTATAACACAAATACTATTTAAAATGAAACAAATTAAATCACTTTTATTCGCTGCAGCATTATTTATTGGAGCAACTAGTTTTACTAATGCACAATCAAAAGTAGCGCATATTAATGTTGGAGAGCTTGTTACTTCTATGCCAGAGATGAAAACAGCTCAAGCAGAGATGGAACAAATGGGTAAGACATTTGAAACAGATATCCAAGAAATGATGAACGAGTATAAAACTAAAGCTAAGCAATACGAAGCTGAAGCAGCTACAAAGACTAATGAAGATAACCAAAAAAGAGGTGAAGAGTTAGCTGGTATGCAACAAAACATAAGACAGTTTCAAGCTAACGCACAACAACAATTACAACAAAAAGAATTAGATCTTTTAGAGCCAATAACTAAAAAAGCTAAAGAAGCTATCCTAAAAGTAGCAAAAGCACAAGGCTTTGATTATGTATTAGATTCATCTCAAGGATCTGGTGTGATTATGGCTGAAGGAAAAGATTTATTAAAAGACGTTCAAAAAGAATTAGGATTTTAATTAAAATCCCTTTTAAAATACAATAAAGCTGTCTAAATTTAGGCAGCTTTTTTTATGCAATAACTTATGAGTAAACAACCTATTGGTATTTTTGATTCTGGTGTTGGCGGTACTTCTATTTGGAAAGAAATACACGCTTTGCTACCATTTGAAAACACTATTTATTTAGCAGATAGTGCCAACGCACCATATGGACCAAAAGGTAAAGATGTGATTATTGAATTATCAGAAAAAAACACAGAGTATTTACTTAATCATAACTCTAAAATTATTGTTGTAGCCTGCAACACAGCTACCACTAATGCTATTAAACATCTAAGACAAAAATATGATGTGCCTTTTATTGGTATAGAGCCAGCAATAAAACCAGCAGCTTTACAAACGCAGACAAAAGCAATTGGTATTTTAGCAACAAAAGGAACTTTAAGTAGTGAATTATTTTATAATACATCTCAACTTTATTCTAACGGAATTGAAGTCGTTGAACAAGAAGGAGAAGGTATAGTACAGTTAATAGAAAGTGGTAAAATAAATTCTGAAGAGATGAAAGCGCTTTTAGAAATTTATTTAAAGCCAATGCTAAAGGCTAATATCGATTATTTAGTATTAGGTTGTACACATTACCCATATCTTATACCACAGCTTTTAAAAATGCTTCCAAATCATATTAAAATAATTGATTCTGGTGAAGCAGTTGCAAGACAGACTAAAGCTGTTTTAAAACAACTAAACTTACTTAATTTGTCTAACATAAAGCCAGATTTGAAGTTTTACATCAATTCAAATCCAAAAGTGATGTCTCAGCTTTTAAATAATGAATTTGAAGTAAATCAAAAAGACTTTTAAAATAAAAAAAGCCAAGTGTTAAACTTGGCTTTTTAATTATATATTTTCAATTCTATACTTCCTCAGCGTCTCTTAACCCTTGGATGTAAGCTGCTTTTTGGATTTGTTTTCTTCTAGTAACAGAAGGTTTTGTAAAGTATTGCTTGTCTCTTAAGTTTTGCATTACTTTAATGTTTCTGTGTTTACGTTTGTAACGTTTTAAGGCGCGTTCTATGTTTTCGCCTTCTTTAATTTCAATTCTTAACATATCTGAGTTTTATATCTTTTGCGAATATCCCTTAAATATTAGGATAATTCAAATTATTATTGATTTAATTTTAAATTTTAACCTAAATAGGTCTTTAATATCTTACTTTTTGAGGTTTGACGTAATCGTCTAATACCTTTTTCTCTAATTTGTCTTACACGTTCTCTTGTTAGATCAAATGTTCTTCCAATTTCATCTAAAGTCATTGCTGGTTGGTTGCCTAAACCAAAATTTAATCTAATAACATCACTTTCACGAGGTGTTAATGTTTCTAAAGCACGTTCAATTTCAATATTTAAAGACTCATGCATTAAATGATTATCAGGGTTTGGAGATTCTCCAGATTTTACTAAATCATAAAGGCTATAATCTTCACCTTCTTTTAAAGGTGCATCCATAGATACGTGTCTGCTAGAGATACGCATAGATTGTTTAACATCGCTAATGGTTAAGTCTAACTCTTTAGCAATTTCTTCTGCACTTGGAGGTCTTTGATTAGCTTGCTCTAAATGAGAGGTTACTTTTCTTATTTTATTGATGCTTCCAATTTTGTTAAGTGGTAATCTAACTATTCTTGATTGCTCTGCTAATGCAGAAAGAATGGCTTGTCTAATCCACCAAACAGCGTAAGAAATAAATTTAAAACCTCTAGTTTCGTCAAAACGTTTTGCAGCTTTTACTAAACCTGCATTTCCTTCATTTATTAAATCTGGAAGTTTTAAACCTTGATTTTGATATTGTTTGGCAACAGAAACAACAAAACGTAAGTTAGCGGTAGTTAATTTATCTAAAGACTCTTGACATCCTTCTCTAATTTTTTTGGCTAATTCTACTTCTTCTTCAGCAGTAACCATTGGAAGTTTACTTATGTCTTGTAGGTATTTGTCAAGTGATTTAGATTCGCGGTTGGTAACTTGTTTCGTGATTTTTAATTGTCGCATTCAGTGTAGTTTAAAGTTTAACATTCTCAATCTAACAGAATATTCGACAATTCCTAATATTTAACACTTTTTTATGTGTTTTGTTGTGAAGTTTTTAAAAAAATTAATCAGATTTCTTCTTTTTTCCAAAAATACCGCCTAACACATCTTTTACATTATTTTTTGGTTTTACTGTATCTGTTTTTGTTGAATCTTTGGGTTTATTTCCGCCTAAAATTCCGCCAAGAACATCTTTAACTGTATTATTAGATGAGGTTGATGTACTGTCGTTGTTTTTATTATTTCCGTTTAAAATATTACCAATAGCGTCGTTTAGTTTGTCTTTTCCGTTATTGATTAGTTTTTGTTTTTGAATTTCAACTAACTGCTGTGTTAATGTTTTTACGCCACTAGTTAAGTCTGTAGACACTTGTGGTTTTGTAGTGTTACCAGAAATAGATGCGGTTACAGGAATTGTAATATTGTTTACCGCTGGATCATTAATTTTGTTTATTAGTGCGTTTACATCGCTTCCTAAATACTTAGCAGGCACATCAACAACCACTTGGTAATTTATGGTGTTGCTGAAAGAATGTGATCCACCAACAGTCATTTTTATATCTTTATATTTTAAGTCAAAAGGTTGCACGTTAACTTGACCATTGTTAAAAGAAAGTTTAGCGGTTAGATCCTTTAAATCAAGCTTGCTAAAATCTAAAAAGCTTAATTTATTTTCAAGAGTTGCAAATAACTGCTCGTTTTTAGGTTTAAATTCTCCGGTTAATAATTCCGCGAAAGCGTCACCAGAAATTGTATTTAAAATAGGTGTAAAATCTTGTCCTAAAGTACCAGAAATATCAATAGAACTATTTAATTTTCCTTCTAAAGCTTTGGCAATTGGTGCTAAGGCTTGTAACATATCTAAACCATTAAATGATTCTGAAATATTAAAGTTGGAAGCGCCAAGTTGCATGTTAAATGTAGATTGCTCTTTTGTGGTGTCAACTAAGCCATTAAGTGTTAAATTACCATCAAAAATACTTGATGTCATGTTGTTTAATTTGGCTTTACCATCTGCAATGTTTAAGCTTCCTTTTACATCTTTTAAAGTAAGATTGTCATAAATTACTGTGGTTGCATTTGCTGTTACGTTACAATCTAAAAATTCTGGTATTTTTAAAGCCGTATCTGGTTCTGTGCTTTGGTTTACAGGTGCTTCGCTACCGCCTTCTATCATAAAGTCGCTAACTAAAAATTTGTTTGAGTTGACATTAAAATCTCCTTTTAGCTTCTTATCACTTAATAAAAAGCCAAGTAAATTATTTATGGTGCCTGTTGCGTTTAAATCAGACTGTCCTGTTGTTGCATTAAACTTGTCTAATTTTATGGTGCCTGGATTAAAGTTAACTTCTGCGCTGCTTATATTAATTGGATTTACAATATCTGCTGAAGAAAACTCAAAACCGCTAACGCTAACCATACCGTTGTTTTTTATACGTTCGTAAGCATTAGTTTCGATAGCATTCATATCAAAACTGGTATTTAATTTAGCTTTTAAAATACCTTTTAATTCATTTTCAAGTTCAATTGGATAGGCTTTTGTGATATTGGCTAAATTTAAAACACCATCAATATTAGCGTTTACTAACATGTTAGTCGTTAGATTTTTTATGGTAGCGGAACTTTTAAAAACATCTTCGTCTATTTTAAAATTAAGCGCATTTAAGTTAACGTAAGTATCATCTACTAATCCCGTTTCGTTTTTTATTTGTGCATTAATGCTGATGTTTTCAACACGTTTTGGCAAATCTTCAAATTTAAAAGACGCGTTGTCAGATAGAATATTAATGTCTAAATTAGGTATGGTTTCTTCAGTTACTTTTCCTTTAATAATTCCGTTTACTTTAAAATTTCCTGTAGTATTAACGTTGTCTAAGTTTTTAGCATAGGTCTTTGGGATGACTGCTAAAAACTCTTTAAATGAAGAGCCAGGATTTTCAAAAGAAATATCAATTTCTTGACCGTCTTCAAGTTGTTTTACGTAACCTTTAAATTGTAACGGTAAATCGTTTACAAAACCTTCGTTGTCTTTAAATGTGTAGGTTTGATTAGGTATATCTAAATCTATTAAAGCATCAAGTTTGATTAGATTATTACTTAAATATTCTGTGCTATCAAGGCTGAAAGTTACGTTGGCTTCGGTTTTTGTGTCTAATTCGGAAGTGTCTCCAGAAAAGATTCCGTTACCTGTGTGATTAATGTTGGTGACTTTTATTAGTGTATTAGCGCTTTCGTCTATATAATTAAAAGCACTATTATTTATGCTGTAGTTTTCAATATCAAAAGCAAAACCATCACTATTTGAAGCGTCTGATGATGTGCTGTTAGTATTTTCTTTTGCAATGTCCCAATTTACTTGTCCGTCTTTATTTGTTTTTAAATTAATTAAGGCCTCATCAACATTTATACTGTTTATTATAATTGGATCTTCGCTAGCGGTCTTAAAAAGTTCTTTAACAGACATATCTAAGGATAGCTGTTTTACACTGGCTAAAGTATCATTTTTAAAGGGCTCAAAATTGGTGATAACTAAATTGTCTAAAGTCACATTAGCTTGCGGAAAACTTCTAATAAAACTTAAGTCTACATCATTAAATTCAACCTTTGCATTAACATTGTTATTAATGAAGTTTTTAACCAAATCCTTTATTTGATTTTGAAAAATAAACGGACTAGCTATTAAAAGTAATAGTAGAATTAAAAATGAAATTCCGATGATTTTAAGCTTTTTCTTCATGAGAACTTTTTAAGTTGAATTTTCATACGAATTTACGTATTAAATTAGGTAAAAAGATCTTGATAAGCTTAGATTTAATATAAGTTTAGCATTTTTAAAGCAGATTTATCTCTTCGTTAACTTTAAGCTTAAATCGCTTTCTAAAAAGATAAACACCTAAGTACAAAAATGGTGTGTCTAAAATAGCGATTAGCACCTTAAAAATAAATCCGCTAATCAGTAAACCAGCAAATTTATCCCAACCAATTTCACCAAAAGAACACAATAAAAATAAGACCGAAAAGGTATCTACAAACTGAGATAAAAAAGTTGAACAATTATTGCGTAACCAAAGCATTTTTCCGTTGGTTATTCGTTTCCAAAAGTGATAAATCTGAATGTCTACCAGTTGTGCTAGTAAATATGCCATCATACTAGCAAAAACAGCAATGATGGTGTTGCCAAATACTGTGGTAAAAAGCGAATCGCCAACAGGCGACCAACTTGTAGCAGGAACATGATTTGCAGTGTAAACAATTAATAAAGAAAAAATTGAAGCAAAAATACCAGCAATTACAATTTGGTTTGCACGTTTTTTACCATAAATTTCACTAATTAAATCGGTGATTAAAAAGGTAATCGGGTAAGGAAGAATACCAACAGAAATCTCAAATAACTTAGCGCCAAAAATTTCAACATCAAAAGGATGCCAATAAAAAAACTTCTGAAAAATTAGATTAGAAACCACCAAAGAGGTTATAAATAAGGCACCTAAAAAAAGGTAGATTTTTTGAGCAGCTAGTTTGTCTTTTAAGGTCATAAAAACTTATTAACAGTTTGTGTAAAGATAAGGACTAAGTGAATTTCTTTTAGTTATTTTGTCAAAGATTTATGAAGGATTCTAAAACCATATACATAGCATTAGGTAGCAATAAAGGCGATAAGTTTAAAAATTTACAACTTGCAGTAGATGCTATTTTTGAAAAAATTGGCACAATAATTAGTATTTCAAAAGTCTATCAAAGTCAAGCAATGGGCTTTGAAGGCGATGATTTTTTAAATACATGTATAGCTGTAAACACAAAGTTAACACCTAAAAAAGTACTTAAAACGCTTCAAGAAATTGAAGTTAAATTAGGTAGAACACCAAAAAAAAGTGAAGGTTACGAGTCTAGAGAAATCGATCTGGATATTATCTTTTTTGAAGATGAAATTTTAGATGAAAGTAACTTGGTAATTCCTCATCCAGAAGCTCATAAACGTAAATTTGTTTTAGAACCTTTAAAACTAATTGCAGCTAAAACAGAACATCCTGTTTTAGAAAAAACAGTAGAGGAACTTTATGAAGCTTGCGAAGATCAAACTGCTTTAGAGCCTTTTAATATCTGGCTAAAAAACCCGATTAAGCAGTATAAATTATCTAAAAACAACTATATAGCTATAGAAGGTAATATTGGCGCAGGTAAAACAAGTTTGTCAACACAAATTGCATCAGATTTTAATGCAAAATTAATTTTAGAGCGTTTTGCAGATAATCCGTTTTTACCTAAGTTTTATAAAGAGCCAAATCGCTACGCGTTTACTTTAGAGATGTCTTTTTTGGCAGATCGCTACCAGCAAATTAGTGATGATTTAAGTCAGCTAGATTTGTTTAAAGATTTTATTGTTAGTGATTACGATGTGTTTAAATCTTTAATTTTTTCAAAAATTACGCTGCAACCAGACGAGTTTAAATTGTACCGAAAGCTGTTTTATTTGATGTATAAAGATATTGCTAAACCAGATTTATATGTGTATTTATATCAAAATACAGAGCGTTTACAAGCTAACATTAAAAAAAGAGGTAGAAAATACGAAAGCGAAATAGCAGACGATTATTTAGAAAAAATTAATGCAGGTTATTTAGATTTCTTAAAAAGTCAGTCAGATTTTAATGTGAAAATTATTGATATTTCTGATAAAGATTTTGTAAAAAATAGAGCAGACTATTTATGGCTTTTAAACGAAATAAATAATGGAGTACAAGATAGTCAAGACCGATAAAATTTTAATTATTGGTTTAAGTGCAACTGCCAATTTTTTAAATACCAATCAAATAACTGGTCAATTAGCTAGACAATTTATGTCTAGAGTTGGTGAAGTAAAACATAGAAAAGATAACTTTAAATTGTCGCTTCATAAATACTTAAATTTTAATATTTCAGAATTTAATCCCAACCAAACGTTTCAAAAATGGATAGGTGTAGAGGTAAATAACTTACTATCTGTACCAGCACATATGGAAACCTTAACTATAGAAGCAGGTAAATATTTAGTCATAAATTTTGAAGGAACTATAGAAGCATTTGTAAACTTTTGGCAAGACATTCATTTTAATTGGTTACCAAATTCAGAATTTGAAATAGATAACAGACCACATTTTGAAAGACTTGGTCCAGATTATAATCCAAAACAAGCTGTAAATAAGGAAGAAATTTGGATTCCCATTAAGTAGAAGTTAGGTTATCGAAAACCTTTAATTTTCAACATTCAAACCTTTCAACTTACTAAATACATCCCAAATTACAACGCCACAACTTACGCTAATGTTTAAAGAGTGTTTGGTGCCAAATTGCGGTATTTCAATAACATTATCACTAGCATTAACTACTTTTTGAGAGACACCTTTTACTTCGTTACCAAAAACTAACGCGTATTTTGTATTTACTTCTGGTGTAAACTGGTCTAACATAACCGCATTTTCGGCTTGTTCGATACTTAAAACTTTACAATTTTCGGCTTTAAGTTTTTCAACTAATTCAACAGTGTTTTCTACATATTCCCAATCAACAGTTTCTGTACTGCCTAATGCAGTTTTATGTATGTCTTTATGTGGTGGCGTAGCTGTAATTCCGCAGAGATAAATTTTTTCAACTAAAAAAGCATCACTTGTTCTAAACACACTACCAATATTGTTTAAACTTCTAATGTTGTCTAACACAATAATAATAGGTGTTTTTTTTGAGTGTTTAAAATCTTCAACACTTAGCCGGTCTAGTTCGCTGTTCTTTAGTTTTCTCATAATGCAAATATTCAAAAAAAAACTTCCTTTTTTCAAAGGAAGTTTCAATAAAAAGTATTTAAATAAGGTTTAATGTACCTCTTCTTTAGTTTCTGTTTCTTTAGTGTCTTCAACTTTTGGCTTAACAGTGCCTTTAATTCTTAATCTAACAGTAGCTGAGTTAACAGCATTTGTAGTTAATGTAACTGTTTTAGAAAAACCACCAGTTCTGTTAGTTGCGTAACGTACTTTAATAACATCAGATGCTCCTGGCGCAATTGGTGTTCTTGGCCAAGTTGGTACTGTACAACCACAAGATCCTTTAGCGTTTGTAATTACTAATGGAGCGTCACCTGTATTTGTAAATTTAAATTCTCTGTTTCCGTCAGCGCCATTTTCAATAGTACCATAGTCTATTGTCTTAGATTCAAATTCAATTTTTGCGCCTTTTTCATTGGTTGCTTCTTTAACGTCTTCAATTTTTTCTGAAGTCTGAGCAACGCTAAATGTTAACATTCCGATTAAAGCGAAACTTAACAATATTATTTTTTTCATCGTAATAAATTATTGGATTATCTCACAAATTTAGTAAAAACGATATACTTACTTAGTTAATTAAATAATAATTTAAGCATCATTTTATAGCAACTAGTAAATTGATTAAATTCGCAATCAAACCAAAATCAAAAAAATAATCCCTTTGGCAGCTAAAACGAAATCCAAAAAAGTAACACCTTTAATGAAGCAGTATAACGCTATAAAGGCGAAATATCCTGATGCTTTGTTATTGTTTAGAGTTGGTGATTTTTATGAAACTTTTGGCGAAGATGCTGTTAAAACAGCCGAAATTTTAGGCATTATTTTAACCAAAAGAGGCGCAGGAAGTGATAGCGAAACAGAATTAGCAGGCTTTCCGCATCACTCATTAAACACCTATTTACCTAAGTTGGTAAAGGCTGGAGAGCGTGTTGCAATTTGCGACCAGTTAGAAGATCCTAAACAAACAAAAACTATTGTAAAACGTGGTGTAACCGAGTTGGTAACTCCTGGTGTAGCTTTAAATGATGAGGTGCTTCAGTCTAAAACAAACAACTTTTTATGTTCGGTATATTTTGGAAAATTATCCATAGGGATTTCATTTTTAGACATCTCTACGGGCGAGTTTTTAACCGCGCAAGGTAATGCAGAATATATAGATAAGTTACTTCAAAATTTTAGCCCAAGTGAAGTCCTAGTTTCTAAACCAAAACGCAACAAATTTGTTGAAGCTTTTGGTAACGATTTTCATACCTTTAATTTAGAAGATTGGGTATATCAAACCGATTTTGCTAATGAAACTTTGCTAAAACATTTTGATACAAAATCATTAAAAGGTTTTGGTGTAGAAGATTTAAATGAAGGTATTATTGCAGCGGGTTCTATCTTACATTATTTAGCCGAAACACAACATCATAAGCTAGAGCATATTACTTCAATTTCTAGAATTGCCGAAGATGATTATGTCTGGATGGATAAGTTTACTATTAGAAACTTAGAGCTGTATAACTCTACAAACAATAATGCAGTTACACTTTTAAATGTAATAGATAAAACCATATCTGCTATGGGCGGACGTATGCTTAAACGTTGGTTAGCATTACCGTTAAAACATGCAGATAAAATTAAGCAACGTCATGAGGTAGTTTCTTATTTAAAGGACAATGATACGGTTTTACATAGAATTCAAAATTATATAAAAAACATAGGCGATTTAGAGCGTTTAATTTCTAAAATTGCTACACAAAAGGTAAGTCCGCGGGAGATTATTCAATTAAAAAATTCATTAGAAGCTATTGTTCCAATCAAAGCATTGGCAACCAATTGCGATAACGAATCGCTAAAGATTATCGGTGATAATTTACAGAGTTGTAATGTGCTTCGCGAAAAGATAAAAGAAACTTTAAACGAAGATGCGCCGGTTAATGTTTTAAAAGGAAATACAATTGCAAACGGATTTTCTTCTGAATTAGATGAACTTAGAGCGCTATCAACTTCAGGAAAAGATTATTTAGATAAAATGTTAGAGCGAGAGAGTGAACGTACAGGTATTACTTCATTAAAAATAGCATCTAACAACGTATTTGGTTATTATATTGAAGTAAGAAATACACATAAAGATAAAGTACCAGAAGAATGGATACGTAAGCAAACTTTAGTAAGTGCAGAGCGTTATATTACTGAAGAATTAAAAGAGTACGAAGCTAAAATTTTAGGAGCAGAAGAGCGTATTCTTGCAATCGAACAGAAGTTATTTACAGATTTGGTACAATGGATGAACCAATACATAAAACCAGTACAACAAAATGCCTTTTTAATTGGGCAATTAGACTGTTTATGTGGTTTTGCGCAGTTGGCAACACAAAATAATTATGTGTATCCGCAATTGGATGACTCTTTTGATTTACAAATTGAAGATGGTCGTCATCCAGTGATTGAAAAACAACTACCAATAGACGAACCGTATATTTCAAACTCGGTATTTTTAGATAGAGAAACACAACAAATAATCATGATTACTGGGCCTAATATGTCTGGTAAATCGGCAATTTTACGTCAAACTGCATTAATTGTTTTACTAGCTCAAATAGGAAGTTTTGTGCCAGCAAAAGAAGCTAGAATTGGTGTTGTAGACAAGATTTTTACACGTGTTGGCGCGAGTGATAATATTTCTATGGGAGAATCTACGTTTATGGTAGAAATGAATGAAACAGCGTCTATACTTAATAATATTTCAAATAGAAGTTTAGTTTTGTTAGACGAAATTGGTCGTGGTACAAGTACTTACGATGGTATTTCGATAGCTTGGGCAATTAGTGAGTATTTACACGAACATCCAGCAAAACCTAAAACACTATTTGCAACACACTATCACGAGTTAAATGAAATGACAGAAACATTTAATCGTATTAAAAACTTTAATGTTTCAGTCAAAGAGCTTAAAGATAATGTGTTATTCTTGCGTAAATTAGTTGAAGGTGGTAGCGAGCATAGTTTTGGAATACATGTTGCAAAAATGGCAGGAATGCCACAGCAAGTATTGCATAGAGCTAATAAAATTCTAAAGAAATTAGAAAAGAGTCATTCTAGCGAAGAGTTAACAGATAAGGTAAAATCTATGCAAGACGAAATGCAATTAAGCTTTTTTAATTTAGACGATCCATTGCTAGAAAACATTAAAGAAGAAATTTTAGAAACCGATATTGATACCTTAACACCAGTGGAAGCCTTAATGAAGCTAAATGAGATCAAACGTATGTTGTTGAAAAAGAAGTGAATGTAAATTTTTTAAATTATTTTTTAAAAAAGGCTTTGGAATTAGTAAATATATTTTAAATTTGCATCCGCAATAGCAATATTGCTCGTTCATTTAAAAGACTGCGAAAGTAGCTCAGGGGTAGAGCATCACCTTGCCAAGGTGAGGGTCGCGGGTTCAAATCCCGTCTTTCGCTCTGATACTTTCTTGAAAATATACCAAGTTGCTGAAGTGGTGGAATTGGTAGACACGTTGGACTTAAAATCCAATGACCGTTTTGGTCGTGCGGGTTCAAGTCCCGCCTTCAGTACAAAAGCCTTATCAAATTTTGATAAGGCTTTTTTTATTTATAATATTTGTAGTTTTAAAGAGGTTACTTTTCCAACATATCTTTTGTAAGAACGGTTCTAAAACCAACATGATCGGATCCAGAATCTGGACTCATGCCCATTCTTGCAGAAATCCTAAAACTTGCACAGTAAGAATCGTGACATAAAAAAGAACCGCCTTTCATTACGTTTTCTTCTTGATAAGGGTTGTCTGGACTAAAGCCTTTTGTTGCGCCTTTTGGATTTTCTAATGTTTTATTAGGAGATAACTCACTATAATAATTCACATTAAATTTATCGCTGGTTAATTCCCAAACATTTCCTATCATATCATAAATACCTAGTGTATTTGGCGGATATGATTTTACTGGAGATACAAATGAGAATCCATCTTTAGATTCATTTTTTATAGGAAATACACCTTGCCAAGTATTGGCGCGTTCGTTTAAAATTTCAATGTTATTGCCCCAAGTATAAATGGCGTTGCTGTTTTTTCCTTGTGCAGCAGCTTCCCATTCGGCTTCGGTTGGTAGTCGTCGGTTAGTCCATTTGCAATATGCTTTTGCATCTTCTAAAGCAATATGCACCACAGGATAATTGTCTTTAGCTTCTATATTGCTTTCTGGTCCTTCAGGATGCTTCCAATTTGCACCAATCTTCCAAGTCCACCATTGCGAGTAGTTGCCCATATTAGCTACTTTATTGACGTTTTTATTGAAAATTAAACTACCAGGTTGTAAAACAGAGTTGTGTGGTTTTGGAGTGTTTGGTGGTAATTCTTTTTTCATTTCTTCCCAGCTAATAGGTCTTTCGGCAACGGTGATATAGCCGGTTTCATCTACAAATTTTTTAAATTCTGCATTTGTAACTTCGGTAATGTCTATAAAAAAACCATCTACTTTAACTTCATGAGCAGGTTTTTCTCTTCGCATGGCGTATTTATCACCTTCTTTAGCACCTTGTAAAAAGGTTTTTCCTTCAACCCAAACCATGCCTTTTGGTGTTTTAGCATCAATTTCGGTTGTTGTTTTGATATTTTTATTTTCGTTTTTACAAGAAGAATTTAAAGCGAAAACAGCACTTAAAATGCCTAAAAAAAAGAATTGATATCTTGACATTGTTTTTTTGTGAAATTCTGTTTTTCAAATATAATTATTGAATTTCAATTTATATTATCTAATCAATATCGTTTTTAAAAAACAAAAAAGCTCACTTAATTTTAAGTGAGCTTTTTCATTTTTAAAGAAAATTATTTCTAGTTATCATCATCTGTTGCTTCATCAACAGCGTCTTTAATAGATTCTCCTGCTTCTTTTGTGTCTTCTACTGCATCGTCTATAGCTTTTCCTGTTGCTTCAAAACCATCTTCTACAGCTTCTTCTGTTTCTTCTGCAGCGTTTTCAATAGTGTCTTCAACTTCTTCTGCTTTTTTTTCGTCTCTACAAGATGTAAATGCAATCGCTGAAACTAGAACAGCGCTTAATAATAATTTTTTCATGTTTAAGTTTTTTATTGATTAGTATTCTTTAAAGTTATGAATGAAATTTCTAAAAAAGAATATTTTATACCTTTTTTTAACATTCGTCTTTAAATTTTTTACTTAATTTATATACGAAGATAGTTCAAGATTTGGATGATGGCACCTTCTTTTTCTTTTACAAAATTGAAGCTTTTTTGACCGGTTTCTTTTCTAACTATTTCATTTTCAATAAGTAAATCTAATTTGTTTTTAAGTGAAGATAAATCATTTATAGAAAACACATTACCATGATCAATCATAGCTTGAGCTTCAGGAAACTTTTTGTGATTAGAACCAATAATAATTGGTACACCAAAAACAGCAGGTTCTAATATGTTATGTAATCCAGTTGTACCCATTGCGCCACCAACATAAGCTATATCTGCATAGCTATAAATTTTACTCAAAATGCCAATTGTGTCAACAATAAAAATGTTTGCATTTTTAAGGTTTGAATTCTCTTTATTTGAAAATAAAACAGTCTCTTTTTTTATGGATTGTTTTAAGCCATCAATTTGTTTAGCTTTTATATTATGAGGCGCAATGATAAACTTTACATCATGTTTGCATTGATTAATGTATGGTACTAAAATAGCTTCATCTTCTGGCCAAGAACTACCAATAACAATGCATAATTTATCTTGTTTAAAAGTTTCAATAAAATCAAGAGTATTATCAATTTGCAACTGATTTAAAACACGATCAAACCTTGTGTCGCCAGAAACAGTAGCATTTTTATAGCCTATATTTTCAAGTAGTTTTTTAGAGTCTTCGTTTTGCGTAAAAATATGTTCAAAAGCAAAAAGTGCTTGTTTAGTTTGTGTACCATACCATTTAAAAAAGGATTGATCTTTTCTAAATACAGCCGAAATTAATATAGCTCGCAAACAATTCTTTTTAATTTCATTTAAATAATTTGGCCAAATTTCGTACTTCACAAAAACAGTTAACTCAGGATTTACAAGTTTGATAAATTGTTTCGCATTAGATTTAGTGTCTAATGGTAAATACACAACAACATCTGCAAATGGAGCATTTTTTCTAATCTCAAAACCAGAAGGCGAGAAAAAAGTTAAAACAATTTTGTGCTTAGGGTAATCTTTTCTTAGAAGTTTAAAAATAGGTAACCCTTGCTCATATTCGCCTAAAGAAGCACAATGAAACCAAAGCGTTTGGTCTTCATTTTTAATTTCATTTTTAAGAATATTAAACGTATTAGCGCGTCCTTTTACACCTAATTTAATTTTATGGTTAAAAAGAGCAATACCTTTTAAAACAAAGGAAGTCAAATAAATAAGGATGTTATAGATAATATTCAAATTAATTTGTTTGTGCTAAAATACGTAATTCATTGGTTAGCGTTGGCTAATTTTGTAAATTCGTTACATAAACGATTATAAATTAAAATCGAGTGAAAAAAATACAAATGGTTGACCTTAAAGGTCAATACGCAGATATAAAACAAGAAGTAGATACTTCTATACAAGAGATTATTGATAATACAGCTTTTATTAATGGTCCAAAAGTGCATCAATTTCAAAAAAACTTAGAGAATTATTTAGGTGTAAAGCACGTTATACCATGTGCAAATGGTACAGATGCTTTACAAATAGCAATGATGGGATTAGGTTTAGAGCAAGGTGATGAGGTCATTACAGCCGATTTTACCTTCGCTGCAACCGTAGAAGTTATTGCACTTTTAAAATTAACACCAGTTTTAGTAGATGTAGATCCTGATAATTTTAATATCGATATAGATGCTATAAAAAAGGCAATTACGCCTAAAACAAAAGCAATTGTGCCAGTACATTTGTTTGGTCAATGTGCTAACATGGAAGTGATAATGCAAATAGCAAAAGAGCATAACCTTTATGTTATAGAAGATAATGCGCAAGCTATAGGAGCTAACTACACATACCAAGATGGTACAAAAGCAAAAGCAGGAACAATAGGTCATGTAGCCTCAACATCATTTTTTCCTTCAAAAAACTTAGGATGTTATGGTGATGGTGGCGCTATTTTCACAAATGATGACGATTTAGCACATACCATTAGAGGTATTGTAAATCACGGAATGTACGAGCGTTATCACCATGATGTAGTCGGTGTAAACTCACGCTTAGACTCTATCCAAGCAGCAGTTTTAGATGCCAAATTACCACATTTAGATAATTATAATCAAGCACGTCGTGACGCAGCAAGAAAGTACAATGCAGCCTTAAAAGACGTGCCACAAATTACATTGCCTAAAACCGTAAATAATTGCGAAGGTATTTGTGATACTTGCGATTGCCACGTGTTTCATCAATACACATTAAAAATAGAAAATGTAGATAGAGATGCGCTAGTAAAGTTTTTAAATAGTCACGATATCCCTTGCGGCGTTTACTATCCAATACCATTACACAAACAAAAAGCGTATCAAGATAGCAGGTATAACGAAGCAGATTTTACAGTCACTAATCAGTTGGTAAAACAAGTCATTTCTTTACCAATGCATACCGAGTTAGAAGACGATCAAATCGAATTTATTACAACAAAGATTAAAGAATTTATAGCAAATAATTAGGGCGTTACCCATAAAGGGTCGGGCTATCCGCTTAAATCTTTTTTTGCAAATGGTCACTGAGCGGAGTCGAAGTGATAGCAGCAAAAAAAGGATAACGCTACTATCCCTAACGCACATTCCAGCCAATGAAGGTACTAGTAACAGGAGGATTAGGATTTATCGGGTCTCATACCGTAGTCGAGCTTCAAAACAAAGGTTTTGAAGTCGTTATAATTGATAATTTATCAAATTCATCAATAAAAGTATTAGATGGTATTGTAAGCATCACAGGTAAAACACCAATTTTTGAAAATCTAGATTTAAAAGAAAAATCTAAAGTCCAAAAATTCTTTTTAAAACATCAAGATATTGTTGGTGTCATTCATTTTGCAGCAAGTAAAGCAGTTGGAGAAAGTGTAGAACAACCACTAATGTATTATGAAAATAATATAAACACTTTGGTTTATGTGTTGCAAGAAATAACAAAATTAGAGCAATCTAATTTCATTTTTAGTTCGTCTTGTACCGTTTATGGGCAAGCAGATGAGTTACCAATTTCAGAAAACGCACCAATAAAACCTGCAGAATCACCTTACGGTAATACCAAACAAATAGGAGAAGAAATTATTAAAGATACCTGTAAAGTTACACCAAGTTTAAACGCAATAGCTTTACGTTATTTTAATCCTATTGGCGCGCATCCAACAGCAAAAATAGGAGAGTTACCAATTGGTGTGCCGCAAAACTTAGTGCCATTTATAACACAAACAGGAGTTGGAATACGCGAACAACTATCTGTTTTTGGTGACGACTATCCAACACCAGATGGGACGTGTATTAGAGATTATATTCATGTAGTAGACATTGCCAAAGCACACGTTGTTGCTTTGCAACGCTTGTTAGAATCTGATAATACAAGTAATTACGAGTATTTTAATTTAGGAACAGGAACAGGAAGTAGCGTGTTAGAAGTTATTCAATCTTTTGAGCGTGTTTCAGATGAAAAATTGAATTATAAGATTGCTAATAGAAGAGAAGGCGATGTGATTTCTGCGTATGCAGATACTAAAAAAGCTAACCAAATTTTAGGTTGGAAAGCAGAATCAACTCTTGATGATGCTATGAAATCTGCTTGGAAGTGGCAAAAAAGCCTAAATTCAGATTAAAATATTATAAATTATTCGGTTTTAAATTGTCAAATACGTAAGTATTACACTAAATCGTTAAATATATTTTATTAATTACCTGATTAACAATATTTTAATGTTTAAAATTCGTGATTGGTCAATATTCTTGCTTTCTTTGTAGCTAATGCAAATGATACAACAATGAAACTGATTACTGTCAAAAGACAAACAAAACATGAAGATAGATTTACACCAAAAATGGGTAAATTAACTGCAAAAGTAACCTATATTAAGAAGCACTTATTAGGTATTCCTTTTAAAACATTACACAAATATCGCGAAACCTATTACGGAGAAGTTAAAGATTGCGCAGATTGCAACTTAGCTAGATAACATAAAAAAAGCCTCGAAATCTTCGAGGCTTTTTTTATATGATTTTAAGAGGCTTTTTAAGCTTCTTTTTTCTTTTTAAAACTACCAACAATTAAACAACCCATCCCAACCATTACAGAAACATCCGCAAGGTTAAAAATCCCAGTTCTTAACATACCACCAAAATCTAAATGTAAAAAGTCGGTTACAGATCCGTAAACAATTCGGTCATACACATTAGCAATTCCGCCACCAATGATACAACAAAACCCAACTAATGTAAACATGTTCATGGTTTTGTCTTTAATAATATGTCTAAGTACAAAAGCTAAGACTAGTATTGGTAAAATTAATAAAAGTGTAATACGTAAAGCAGGACTAAAGTCGCTTCCCATACCTAAAAAAGCACCTTTGTTTTCAACATTATGTAGAGTAAAAACATCTCCTATAATTTCACTAACACTACCTTTTCCAACTTCAGCTCTAACAATAAATTTAGAGATTTGGTCAAGAGCAATGTTTAGAAAAACTAATGCTGTAATAAGTATGTTTCTTGCGCTCATTATTCTTCTGTACTAATTGTTGCAGATTCAGTTTCAGCAGATCTATCAATCTTTTTAACTAAGCCTTGTAAAACTTTACCTGGACCAACTTCGGTAAACAAAGTAGCACCATCAGCAATCATTTGCTGTACAGATTGTGTCCAACGTACAGGTGCTGTTAATTGCGAAATTAAGTTAGCTTTAATTTCACTTTCATCTATAATAGCACTAGCTGTTACGTTTTGGTATATTGGGCAATTAGGTTTGCTAAAAGTTGTATTTTCTATAGCAGCAGCTAATTCTTCTCTTGCAGGTTCCATCATTGGCGAGTGAAATGCGCCACCAACAGGTAATACTAAAGCACGTCTTGCGCCAGCTTCTTTCATAGCTTCACATGCACGATTGATAGCGTCTACTTCTCCAGAGATTACTAATTGTCCTGGACAGTTGTAGTTAGCTGCAACAACAACACCTTCGGTTTTTGCGCAAATATCTTCAACTAATTTATCTTCTAAACCTAAAACAGCCGCCATAGTACTTGGTTGGATTTCGCAAGCTTTTTGCATAGCCATAGCACGTTGAGATACTAATTTTAAACCATCTTCAAAGCTTAATGCTCCGTTTGCTACTAATGCAGAAAACTCACCTAAAGAGTGACCAGCTACCATATCAGGTTTAAAACTATCACCTAAAGTTTTTGCTAAAATTACCGAGTGTAAAAAGATAGCAGGTTGTGTTACTTTAGTTTCTTTTAATTGGTCTGCTGTACCTTCAAACATAATATCTGTGATGTTAAACCCTAAAATAGAGTTTGCATCTTCAAATAAAAGTTGAGCTTCTGGAGCGTTCTCGTATAAATCAAGTCCCATACCAGTAAACTGAGCACCTTGACCAGGAAAAATATATGCTTTCATTAAATTTAGTTTCTTAATTATTGAGCAAAAATAGGAATATTTTTTAGAAGATAGTTAGCTAAACCTTACAGGTTTTTAAGCCAACGAATATTAGTTTTATCAATCTTTTTGAAATGCTATTAAAGAATTGCTAATGAAAATTTCAATTTTATTAATGAAAATCAATTGAAATAAAGTGAAAATTAATTTGAAAGAATTTTCATTCAATAAAATTTGAATGTTAAAATTTTAACATTTATATTTAAGCAATTTAAAATTTTGAAAATGAAACAGTTAATTGTTTTTTTTACTTTGAGTTTCTTGTTTTGTACTTGTTTGAGCCAAGAAAGTAAGGTTGATAGTTTATATGTTGAATTATCTAAAACGACTATAGATACTATTAAGATTAATATTTTAGAAAAAATAGCAAAAGAAATATACTACTCAGATATCAAACAATATAAAAAGGTTGTTGATTCAATGCTTTTTTACTCAATAAAGACTAAAAGTATAATTCATAAAGGGCATTCTTATAATGCAATGGGAAGATATTATCAAATGCTTGGTACTTCAGATTCTGCTATTTATAATTATAAATCTGCAGTTAATATATATCAAAAAAATAATAGAACCAATGATTTAGCTGTATCTCTTGGTAATTTAGGAGGTCTTTATTATAACGTAGGTAAATCTGACAGTGCAATAGTTTATTTAAAAGAAGCATTGAAAATAAACAAATTAAT